>WLWH01001659.1_pt1 | contig 13946 bp, 25 predicted proteins | sample 6712741 | NCBI WGS metagenome assembly WLWH01 (sample SAMN12718694, study PRJNA515312) | sponge metagenome | isolation source: marine sponge | host: Mycale hentscheli | place: New Zealand: South Island, Marlborough, Capsize Point | collected 2003-05-01 | reverse complement strand
TAAAAACTGCCAGCTTTGAACCGATTACCCTTGATGACGGTACAGTTATTAGACCTTTGGTAGAGGATGCCAGAAAATATGGTATAGGAGAGCCAACGCCAGCCACGCAAGCAGAATTAGAAGCACAGGCGATAGTTATAGCAGCAGGAACTATACCCAGCGGCACACAACTAACAAACAAAACTACAGGGATAATTTACACAACTACACAAGATTACACAGTCACAACTGGAACAGTTAACCTATCTATTTTAGCTAGTGGTGATGCAACTAATACTGGAGGCTTTGGTGTGATTGGCAACATGGCAATAGGAGATATAGTAACTTTTGTTAATCCACAAATTACAGCAGCAGAAGCCAGCATTGTAACTGTATTTGCAACCGCAGCAGATGCAGAAACAGAAGACAGTTATAGAAACAAAGCTATAATAGCAGCAAGCCAGCCAAGATTGCCTAATAATTATTTATGGTACAGAGATGAAGCCGAAGCAATAGGCACGGTGAGAGTTTATCCATACACGAGTGCAACTGCAGGATTTATAGATATTTACGTTAAAAGTACATTATCTGGTTCAGTGATACCAACGCAAACGCAACTAGACGAAGTTTTAAATGCTGTAGTTTATGATGTTGCTGGTATTGTTCAACTGCCAGCCACTCTTAAACCTGAAAATATAAATGTATTACCAGTAACCACTAAAACCTTTAGCATTACAATTAGCACGATTAATAGCAACAATGAAATAGCGAGCATACAAACAGCTATAACCGCAGCATTACAAGATTTATTTGCAAACTATGAGCCGTACATATCTGCTATTGATGTAACAGATGCTAGAAAGGACTTAATTGATACTCAAGAAATCAATGGTGTAGTATATTCCACAGCTAAGGCACTTGGAGCAACTGTGGGTAGCATTACCCTTTTTGAAATTATATCAGGCAATGCATCTACAATTACTAAGTATTTGCTAGATAAAGACGAATCTACAACGCTTACAAGCGTAGATTATGTTTAATAAATTAATTAGATTATTACTGCCTGAATCTTGGTTCTGGCAATCTAGCACAAGCGAGCTTGGCAAGCTATGGAATGTAATTGCTAGCACCGCTGATAACGCTAAAAATTATTTATTAAATACTGTTAGAGATGCAACTATTGCAACCACTCAAGAATTAGACAAATGGGAAGAAGAGCTTAATTTGCCCTTCAATAGCACTCTTACAGAACAAGAACGTAGAAACCGCATTACAGGTAAACTACTGCAAAATAACAACGGCAGTATAAATAGCATACAAACAAAGTTGCAAGCCTATGGTTTTAATTTATTTGTGCATAGCCCTTTTCAAAATGGCAGTTTAGTTAATCCAGCAACTTATTTATCTACAGCGAGTAGCACGCCAGCTACTCTTAGTCTTGCAGATGATGATGCAGTATTAGCTGGTGATAATGCAGTTTTAAATTACCAATCTACTTTGCCGCAGGGATACCCTTTAGTGAATATAGATTACAGAATATCAACTTATATCATCAGTCTGGCAGATGATGATGCAGTTTTAGGCGGCGAGAATGCAGTTTTAAATTATGCAATTACTCCAGCGGTAATTAGTGAAGAACGTATACAATATACTTTACCTACAGATCCTAGCAAATACCAATATTTCATTTATATTGGCGGTTCACAATTTGGAAATTTTGAGACAATTAGCAAAGCTAGACGAAATGAGCTAGAGGAGCTATTATTACAAATAACACCATGCCATATCTGGATTGGCATGTTAATAATTTACATATAAAATTATGGCTAATACACCACAAGATTTTAATAACTTTACGGCAGCAGTTACAGCAACAAGCCCTTACGGCACTGGGAAAAATAACACAACAGCTGCTCCAGCTCCAAAAAATGGAACAGAAATAGATGTTAAATGGTTTGACCAGCTGTTTAATGGTACAGTTGTTCCATTGCTTAGAGCAGCAGGAATTACACCAAGTGGCACTGTAGATAATGCAGATATCTCACAAGTTGCACAGGCAATACAATCTGCCATTGCAAAAGGGAATTTTGTAGAGGATTTAACACAAGCAGGAACGCCAAACACAATAGTATTATCAAGTTTTAGAGATGCAGGTAATACCTACAACTTAACTCACCCAGTAGCAGTATTACAAGACAAGCAACAATTTAGATTTGTTGCAGCACAAACAAACACATCTAGTGCAGTAACTTTGGAAGGCTCGCAACTGCTAAATGCTAAAAATGTAATAGGTGTTCAAGCTGGTTATATATCAGCAGGTACTTTATACATTGCAACTTACAATGCTGCTACTGATGATTTTATTATAAGACCAGAAATATTTGTGCCAGTTCAAGATAATATTTTGGACAATGGCGATATGATAATTGCACAGCGTGGCACTACGTTTGATGCTAGCACAACTTTTACAAATACAGACGGCAACTACACGCTTGACCGATGGAAAGTAATTGATTCTAGGGCAGGTTCAGATGTTGTTGGTATTACACAAACAACGCTTGCTAGTGAACTACCAGCAGGAGCAAGAGCAGCTATGAAGTTGGTACACCAGCACAACAACGAACAAGCAGGAATAGTCCAATATATAGATTATGACAAGACACGTATTTTACTAAATCAAGATACATCTTTATCTTTTGAGATTTATAATTCAGATTCAGTTACACGTAACTTTAGAGCTGCCATATTGACGTGGCAAGGTACAGCAGATGATATGCCGAACGACCCAGTTGCCACGTGGCAAACAGCAGCAAATTTAGGATTTGCGACTAATTTTACCACAGAAAATACCACAACAGCATTAACAGCTAATGCGACTAGCTGGAATAGATTTACAATTAATGGCGTAAATATTGACACCGCCAACACTAACAATTTAGCAGTTGTAATATGGACTGATGAAACTATGTCAAATGGTTACGAATGGAGAGTTACCAAAGCTAAACTAGATAAATCTAGCATATCTACGGCTTGGAAAGAGAAAACCTTTCAAGTTGAATATAATAATTGTACTTTATGGTCTTACAGCTCTTATAGTTTAGGAGTGATGGCTGGAACGCCAGCTCAATCAGAAAATGACATCTATGGCGACCATACCGACAGACTAACGATTATGCATCCACAGCCCTTAAAAAGAGAACCAACAACGCCTACCAGAGTATTTGCTCCAAGCACAGGTGCAGAGGGTGTAGGTTCAGATGCAGCGGGCAATAACACAGGCACAGTAACACTGAATAGAGATTCAAGCAAATTGTTCCAAGTAAACCCATGCACTTCCACGGCAGGTGGCAGATGGGTACATTACTTTAGCACTTGCGATTTATAATGAGTGATTATAACTATTACATAAGATTAAACGCTGACAGTTTAGTTACGTATGCGTATGTATTGCCACGCAATCACGATAAAGAAGATGCAGACGATATACCATATAAAGTTAATCAGGGCAAATACTGGGAGCTTCCAAGCGATATATACAACCAATACAATGAGTACAAATGGAAGTATATACCTTATGCAGACCCAGACCTAGAAGAGCAAACAGAGCCAACTTTGGCGTGGTGGAAAAATGACTTGTTAGAGAAGTGCAAAGATTATTACTTAAATAATCAAAACATTAGGCAATGCATGATTACTAGAGCAGATATCCAGCCAGTTAATTATCCTATTGATAGAGATAGTATAACAGATGCGAGCAATACTTCTAGCAGTGGAGTTGATTATATCTATAAAGATGAGGCAACAGGGCAAGATATAGCCTTAACTAATGCAGAAATAACCGTTATTTTTAAATTCATAAACAACATAGCTATTACTAACAAGCAACATTATGTAGACCATAAGCGAGCTATAAACGCACTTACTAGTAATATCCCTTATGATTACACTGTTAATTATTTAATTAATCAGGTGCTTAATTTAGATGCAAATTAGAGCAGATTTTAAAGAAATTAAAAAGCTAGAGAACTTTTTAGATAAATTTAATCGCACAGGCATCAAGTACGCTACACGCAACACATTAAATACCCTTGCTTTCAATACACGCCAGCAAGCACAAGGTTTTATACAAGACAACTTCATAAATCGTAACAAATGGACTGTTAACAGTGTGCAAGTCAATATGGCTAAAGGGTTTAATATTGATAACATGCAATCAGAAATAGGAAGCACTCAAGGTTACATGGAGTTGCAAGAAGTCGGAGGACGTGCAAAGCCACAGACTGGAAAGCGTTTGCCCATTCCAACACAAGCAGCAAGAGTAGCTAATCAACAAAATAGATTAGTTAGTAGAGCCAATAAATTAAAAAATATTGTTTTAAGAGATAAAAGAAAATTATCTTTTATAGCTAACAAACGCCAGCGAGCTATAGGTATAATAGAGAATGCCAAACGCAACAACTACAAGCATTTTTATTTAGATTTAGGTAACACTAAAGGAATATTTACGCTAAAAAATAACAAACTTAGGATGATTTATAGTTTACAATATCTTTTTAGAAAAATCCCAGCTACACATTGGCTTGCTAAGTCAAGCGATAAAGTTGCAAATAATGCTTTAGATATTTACAATATCCAGTTAAAGAAACAAATTGACCGTATAATTTTTTAATTATGTCTACCAGATTCACGCTTAATCAATCGACACCTAGCAAGGTTTTTAATTTAAAAGAAGTACCACTCAACGCCACAGGTAATACTATTACTTTTAGCATTGCTGACAATTCAGCTTTTGACACTTCTGCACTTAAAATTAAGTTGTACGATGATGCAGATGACAGCAATTATATCAATAATTATGCTACTAATTTATCTATTGCAGGAATTGCACAACCGCAAGCTGTATCCATTAATCAACCTATCGGCGGTATTTCATTGTTAAATTTACCAGAGCAAGGGTTTATTGAATTTTATCTAGAATCACCAACTAGCAATGCTATTGTTAATATTTGGTGTGATAATTTAAATGATAACGCTGCTATATAATGATTAGTTCTGTTACTACAAATATCATTTCATCAATAATTAGCTCTTTAGTCTCTAGTGCTACAGATTCAACGCCAGAGATTGATACTGCAAACTTGTTGTATCAAGACAACGATGGATTAGTAAATGCTTTATATGTAGACGATGACGGCACAGGTAAAGCACTTTTTGAAGAAACAATATAAAAATGGCTGATAAAAAATTACAAAATTTAAACAACACACGCACAAGCGTTGCGTCAGGAGACCAATTTGCTATAGGTGGTGCAGACGGCTTAACTTATAAAGCAAATTTAAATATTTTACAAAGCTTTTTATTAGATAGCAGCTTGACAACTAGCACTATAAAATCTCCACAATCTGCCGTTGTTAAAGCTGCTATAGATGCTATAAAAATACAAGCTTTACAAAATTCATTGGCTGCTGTGACTGTGAACACGTTCACACCGACAGCGATTGCGACTGTAAACATTACGCCCAGAAGCATTTCAAATGTGATATTGCTACTCGCAACTGGGGATGGTAACCCTAATCAAGCCGGTGGCTTTCAATTTTTAAGGTTATATCGAAACGCAATTGCTTTAGACCCTTACATTATCATCGAAAATCCAGGAGGAACATCAGTTAATTTACCTTTTGCGTTGTCAACTATTGATAATCCTGCCACGACAAGTGCAATCACTTATACAATTAGAGCTTATAAAGGTTCTGGCTCATTTACATACGGCGAAGGTGGCAATGCTCAATCCACACGACTAATTACGTTAGAGTTTGCACCAGCATAAAAAAATACAATTATGGATACTTTAATAAAAAAAAGAATATTATTAACATTTTATTCAGAAGCGGAATGGGCGTTTGACTCTCTCAGCGGAGATTTGCAATGGGACGTAAGCAATTCAACAGCAAAACCTACATCAGAAAAATTTCTTGAATTAGAAAAAGTTTTAACATTAAACGCTGACAAAGCTACAAAAATTGAATTGCTTAACAGAGATTTTAATGCTTCGAAGAAAATTACAATACAAAATGGCAATACTCTAATTATAGAGCATGACACACCAGAGCGTGATTACTTTTTGCAGCTAATTGAAATTGTTAGCAAATTACGCCCTACTGAAGCTGTTGAGTATGTGCAAGGCAAATTAGGATTCCGCATATTATCAGAGATTGCAGCGTACATCTTTAAAGATTTATTTACAGCAACTTTGACAAATGGCACAGAACTTAATGCACGTAAACGTAATAAAACTACGATTTATAATAATGCTTTAGAAAACATTAATAATGTTGCTACACAAACAGAATTAGATGCTGTTACATGGAATTTTTTAAATCCAGATGGGATTATTATTAATGTAAACAATAAAGCTGCTGAAATGCTTGCAGACCCTACTGTTAGCGACTTTGCAAAAGCAGCTATTAATGCAGCTAAAGACCCAATCACAAATGAAATACATTTAGTTAAAACTTTAGCAGAGTTGGTAGCTGATAGTTAATGTGAGATGCAAAAAGATTGTCTAGTATTGTTGCATGTAAAAAGGAAAGATAGAGCATTTATCCCAAGAATTATACAATTTGGCTCTTGGCTACAAATTCTTAGTGAGCGTGTAAAGCATGTCAGCATAAAACAATCATATAGAGATTCTAAAAACTACAATGTAAACCACACCGCACTTGTCTATTACGAGAATGACGTATATAAGGTATTCCAAGCAAATATAGCTAACAATGTGCATACATTACTTTTAAGCGATTATTTAGCAAATACGAACGCTCAAATATATGCTTCTATACATTACGATGCAGAATATACAAAAGAGAGCAAAGAGATGTTGCTTAAATGGGTAAATATTTATAAAAAGAAAGTTAAGTATAATATTTATTTAGCTTTTTTAGCTTGGCGACCAGCTCGCAAACTATTCCCTATATTTTTCAAAAATAAAAGATTAGAACGCCACACACTATGCACCGACATTGTAATTAGGCTGTTTGAGAAAGTTTTTAAGAAAGACATAAAAGACTTTTTAGCAACTACACAAATTAGTTTTTTTAAAGCCAACCACAGCAATGCACCGTGGCGAATCTTTTTTGGCACTTGCAGAAAAAAGTATCACGATTCACGCCAAAATTTGACAAATACTAATATTATTGTTAGTAAAGAGAAAATTATTAAATTTTTATATAAATAATTATGTTTGGATGGTTTAGCAAGCTTGCAGGCAAATCAGATTTGCTAGATAAAGCAGCAGCAGGTCTAGATGCTCTTATCTTGACCGATGAAGAGCGTGTTAAATACAATTTGAAACGGCAAGAGTTATATTTACAAATTGAAGAAGAAGTAAACAAGCAATGTTTACCACGTGCTTTAACTCGCAGATACATAGCTTTAATAATAACTATACCCTACATCTTTATAGTTACCATTAAATGTTTAATAGAATTTGCAAGTGGTTTTGGAATTATAAATGCTGTAGATTTAAGCAGTGTAAATGTTACTTTAGAAGCTCTTACAATGCCATTTACAAGTATAATTATATTTTACTATGGCACACATGTTTTAAGTGCTGTTAAAAATAATGGAAGTTAAAACATCGTCAGTAGCAGCATTATCAGCAAGCAGTCTCACAGCTTGGCTGCATGACAATCTTAACAGTGAAGCAGCTTTTTTAGTTGTTGGAATCAGCACAATTCTGGGCTTAATCTTTGCAATTATTTACTATCACAACAAACAATCTACACTAATTGCAAGCGTTGGATTAATCGTAGCAATGTTTGCATTCTTGCCAACATACACGCATATTTCAAAATATGTAGCAACAACTACAGCTTTTTTTACAAGTCTGTTTATAGCATTTATAACACCTTTTACGCTTGTATATGTTGTGAATTCAAGTATCATTAAAAAAATAGGGTTGCTAGTAGAAGAAGCAATCTTGCAAAAGATTAAAAAAATATTGCAAATTAAATGATAGAGTTACATTACTGCTTAATGGCTACATGCTGTTTAGTGTGGATTTATTTGAACAGTGATACAATATCTTTGCAATGGCATAATAAACAAAGAGGCGTTAATTTCTGGCTAAACGTATCTTTAATGATTAATTCATCTATTCTGGCTTTTATGTTAGTAACAGAAGTGATGTATGATGTTGTGTTTGCATACAGCCATTTTGTGATTGTAGTTACAAATTTATGCATGTTATACACAATACGTAAAGTTTTAAGGCGTGTGCAATTACATAAATGCGGTAAAGACTTTCATAAAGACACTTGTAATAAACAAGCCATTGCACATGGCAAGCCAAGTTTGCTTAGATTCTTGCATACATAAAATAAATATTTAAAAGTATTGTAAATCTAAAATATTTATATTATAATAATCTCCAACATCAACATAAAATGGAGAATTATTATGAATGTAAGCTTAACTCAATCTATACACTTGGCAAAAATTGCTACTAATTCTAATAACATTTACGCTTTAGAGCGTGCTTTTAAAGCTGTAGAATATTATTTGTGTAAAATTCAAAGCAATAAATATTTAAATAGTAAATACTCATTAGTTTTGTCCTATTTTGCGAGAAAATTAGAATCAAAATTGATGGGGATTGCAAATGACTAAAACAATAGAAATAGCAACTAAACTAATCAAGGCAAACGAGGGTTGCAAACTAGAAGTGTACACCTGCCCTGCTGGCAAGCCAACCTTTGGATATGGTACGAATTTAGAAGCATCAAATGCATTTATTCGTATAGGTTTAGATAACATAATAGAGGAGATTACTAATTGTACAGATAAAAAAACATTGGCGTTAGACTTATTGCAACGTGAAATTATTAATTGTAAACAAGCGTTAAATTCTCAAAAGTGGTTTACTGACGATTTAACCGAATTTCAACAAGCTATTATTTTAGACTTGGCGTATAACATAGGTGTTGCAGGTGTGTTGAAATTTAAAAAAATGATAAAAGCTATTGAGCAAAGAAATTACGGCATTGCATGTACAGAGATGCTTGATAGTAGATATCATCACCAGATGATATGTTATGGCTATAAAAAAGAGCTAGCAAAGGCTGTAAATGCTGGCTACATCATGGGTATTGATTTTAATAGACAAGTGCATAAATGGTACGCCAATTTGCCAGATGACAGCAAGAAATTACGCAGTATGTCCAACGCTTTAAGCTTGCAGTTTGATAAGCCACTAGGTAAATATAAAGAGCTATTCAGAAATGAAAATTAAATTAAAACAGATTACTCCTAATGCCGAGCAGTTTATTGTAGCTGATGTTGCTAGAATTTCTAGTTCACGTAAAAATAAAAAAGAAGATATCGGTAAGCTGATTAAATATTTAATTCAGAATCAGCATTGGTCGCCTTTTGAACATGCACATGCAAGTTATGAAATTATATGAAGAATTGATTCATAAAGGTGTGGCAAGAGAAATAGCAAGAATGGTATTGCCAATCGCAACACAAACAACATTAATAATGACAGGCAATATCCGCTCTTGGATGCATTTTTTTAATGTAAGAGATGATGAACACGCACAAAAAGAGTGCAGAGTAATAGCAAAAGCAATTAAGCAAGACCTGCAAACGCATTTTAACTATATTAATTTTTAATGGCTATATCAATATACCCTTTTATTAAAAGAGCTTTAAAAAAAGCGCTTAAAAACGCTCCAGAGATTAAGCTAGCAGATAAAGTTATTATTATAAGTGATTTACATCTTGGCTTAAAAAATGGAGCAGACCAGTTCAAACAGTGTGAAGCAACTTTGCTTCATGCTCTCAAAATATACGCAAATAAGGGATATGAGCTTATAATTCTGGGCGACACTTTCGAGCTTTGGGAGCAAAACAGCATATATGAGATAATCAAAGGATATAATCATCTTTTTACTTACATTAAAAATAATTACTTAAATTATTATATTATAGCAGGTAATCACGATAAAAAGATATTACATTGTGATATTGCTAACACTATTTTAACAAAAAATACCTATCAATCCATAAAATGTAAAAATATTTTAATAACGCACGGACACAAAGGAGAAATAGAGATACCGTTTGCAAGGCACTTTGTGAAGTGGTTAGGGTTTTTGCAAAATAAAGATTATTTTAACTCTAGACAGTTGCCCAGACGTGCTAATAGTTTTAGCACAAAGCACTGTGATAATTTATGGCAAGCCCAGCAAGAATTATGCATTAATTTAATCTGTGGGCATACACATAATCCACGCATTGAACGTATTATTAACCACGTAAACACTGCAAATAATACACTAATTGATGGTAGCTATTATGCAAATACAGGCTGTTGCAGCTTCTTAGACGGCTCTATTAGCTTTATAGAGCTAGATGTTAAAAACAACATACCCTCACTGATTAAAGTATCTAAAGATTTACAAATAGAACAAAGCTATGGATAAACTGAAATTGATATGTGGTGTAATAGCCTTAATAGTAATTTATATAATTTTATTGTTTGTTGGTTTGCCAGTTATTGTGGCTGTGTTGGCTTTTATAATTGGCTTTATTATGCTTGCATTAGTTATAGTGTTAATGCTGATAATACTTGCATTAAGTCTTCTGCCTTTTTTTATGTTATGGCACACAATTAAGAGAGTTTGGCGTGGATAAACAACCTTTTTATTATCCAGAGCAAAAAAAAGAATTAAGCACGTTTATAAATGGTCATGTAAAACTTTTAGCAAATGATTTTAAGAAAACTTTTATTATAACTATCCAAGAAAAGAAGCCACCTAAAAGTTTGCAACAATGCAGGGGATGGCATCGGATACTAGGATTAATTCGTGATTTATTGAATGAAAATAAGGTAGATAATAAGATATGGGAGTTAAACCACGTTAAGCATTATGTTAAACATGCTATACAATTTGGTGATTTTATGAATGGAGTTTTTATTCCAAGGAGTTTTGCCAATGCCTCTAAAGACGAAGCAGCAGAGGTTATAGTGCATACGCAAATGTTTGCTATTGAGCAGTTAGGCATGGATGCTAGCGAAGTTGAGCTTTTAAATGAGGATGAACAGGCTTTTGAAAAATACTATGACAAATATAAATAAACTAATAATTACTACATGTGTTATAACATGTGCTATTACATTTAGCACACTATCACACGCTGATAAATTTACAGTAAAATATCGTAGTTGTTACGACGGCGACACATGCAGAATAGATTTTGATAAGAATATTACACAAAACTATTTAGTCCCTGCATTTTTTGCATTAAATGTAAGAATTAGAGTTGTAGGTATAGATACGCCAGAAATTAAAGGCAAATGTGCTAAAGAAAAAAGGTTAGCAATCAAAGCAAGGGATTATTTACACTACACTCTCAAGAAAGCTAACAGCATTATTATAGACATTGATAACAACAATAAGCGAGACAGCTTAGGGCGTTATTTGGCAGTAGTATATGTAGATGATATAAATATTAATAATATAATGCTTACTAGTGGTTATGCACGTGTAGAGCAGAAAGGATATCATGACTGGTGCAAATAATGCACACGGTAAATATAAAGCCTTTATCTGTTAATGAAGCGTGGCAGGGTCGGAGGTTTAAAACGCCAGCGTATAGACGATATGCAAAAGAGCTTGATATACTATTGCCAAAAATAAAGTTCCCAGAGCCTCCATTTACCGTTATATATCATGTTTACTACTCTAGCAAAGCTAGCGACATTGATAACTTTTTAAAAGCGTTTAATGATTGCTTGCAGAAAAAATACAACTTTAATGACAATCAGATTTACCATAGCCGACAAACTAAGCACATTGTAAGCAAAGGCGAAGAAAAGATACAATTTAGCATTAAGCCGTTTGTGCCTGATGAAAATCAACAAATAATTGCAGTGCTTGAAGACAGCATATTTTACACAGAAGAAGTTATAAATGAGATAGAAAACAAGACCATGACTACAGAAAACGAAGATAGACGGAAAGAATTAGCAGAACAACATATTGCTAGATGTGAACAAAAAATAAATGAATTAAAAGAATTAAATGCATTATGATAAGTGATTTAATACAAAAAACTATAAAAGCAACAACCCAACCAATTAAAGACGGTGTGGAGATATTAGAGGGGTTAAGTGAGGGCGAGATTAGACAGGAAGCAATAGCAAGGCTAGGCGTAACAGAAGATGTTGTCGCTGGCATGGGTATTGCTGAAATTATAGAGGCTTTAAAAGATGAACAGAATTAAATGCGTTCTGAAATTGAGAAGTCCTACAAAGACGATTTAGACAAGGAAATAGACGAAGGTAATATAATCACCTACACACAGCAAAAAGCCATCCCTTTGGTAGTTTACAACGCTTCACAAGAGCCTTTACACTTTAAAAGCTACAAGATAGATTTTGTAGTAGATGCTGGCGACTGCATAAATTGGGTAGAAGTCAAAGGAGGATTGGAAACGAACGACTGGCTTAATAAGTGGCAATTAGCACAACATTTATTCTATGATTATATTGATAAAAGTAAGAATGCTAATTTAGTTCTAGTAACTGGCAATCATAAAAAAAAGCATATCAAAGTAGTTAAAAGTTACTATTGCTAATCTTTGATATTTTGCTTATAATGAGCATTATATTAATGATTATTTTCATATTTTAATTATTAATTTTCTGCTTCATTTGAATCTCCATTTTGAAAGAAGTCTGCAGGTAGCATTGTTAATCTGGTTTCTTGATTTCCAGATAAGAGCAGTGTTGCTTGCTTTTTTTATGCCTATAAATTATAATATTTACAAGATTTTTAGTTTTGTGCTGTGGGTACTTGTTGCGTGGTGATGGTATCTACTAGAGTATAAAAAAGATTAAGCCATCTGCTTGTCTGCTTGTGTAATCACGCCTTGGCTGGAACTCTACTTAGTGGGAGCTTCTAGCCTCGTAATCCACTTTACATTCCATTTTATTTTATTATAATATTTGGTGTAAATGACCCCAGTTTTAAAGGGGATACAACTTTATGTTATAATATTTACAAGATTTTAATATTAGCTTATCCCTCTTATGGGGGTGGGTAGTCTCCTTTAATTTGCGATGGCGGACGTATCCTTACCAGCTAAGATTCTTTAGTCATCGCAGACCAGCATCTTTACTTAGTGGGGGGTGCTGGTTTTTTTACGCCTGAAATATCCTTTATTATCTATACATAAACTATTGACAATCAATTCTAATTTATATATATTACTCACAACAACATAAACTACAAATGGAGATAATATGAAAAACACACAAAAAGAATTTTTAGTGCAAGAAATTAAAAACACTCTAAAAAATAAAAAACATTGGGTTGCTAAATATGGCAAAGATGATGAAGAAGTTAAACACTTTGATGAGCTACTAGAAAGTTTAAATACAGAATTAGCAAACGCTTAGTAATAAGGCTTTAAATATAAGAGGGTAAAAATGAAAATAGGTGATAGAGTTAAAACAACACCACTCTTTGCTAAAGAATTTGCAGAAGAATTTGTTGGCGTTATAAAAAACATAGCCATCCAGCGAGCACGCATGGATAATGGTGAATATCATCCCACTAAAAAATGCATTGTTGCTACTGTAAAGACAGATACAGGAAATATACACCGCATAGATATGCATTGGTTAATGTCTGTAGAATAAGGCTTTAAATAATAAAATGGAGATAATTAAATAATGAATACAAAGTCTATCAGCAAACGCTTTTTTACTTTCTTAGGAAAAATAGAAAACTCTAATAAATGGCTTGTTAATGATGGCGATGATAACGATTTTGAGGTTATTAATGCAACTAAAGATTCTGATTACGAACAAGGCTGTTTAATGGCTGTAAGATTGCGAACAGAGCAAACATACCTTATTGAGCAAAAAAAATTAGATGCTAAATACTATGTTGAGGAGG
>WLWH01001658.1_pt1 | contig 13950 bp, 18 predicted proteins | sample 6712741 | NCBI WGS metagenome assembly WLWH01 (sample SAMN12718694, study PRJNA515312) | sponge metagenome | isolation source: marine sponge | host: Mycale hentscheli | place: New Zealand: South Island, Marlborough, Capsize Point | collected 2003-05-01 | reverse complement strand
CGAAACCGTATGGGATGCTGCGCAGGCAATTACCGCAATTGCGCGTGATATACCGCACCAAGATGCCCGCATCGAAGTGGAGAAAAAAGCCGGGATTTTGTTAAACAAAGTCGCAGCATAAACCCAACCGCTGCACCCTTTAAGACCCCGCCATTGTGCGGGGTTTTTTTATGGCCTTTACTTTTTATAAAGTTATCCCATATAATCCCATACATCGGCAGCAATTAAGCCGCCGGTACTACGGAGATAAAAATATGAGTAATGTAATTGAAATGAAATTAAGACCGTCCGACGTGGTTTTGGATCGCGTGTTTAATCCAGCGGGTAACGTTGATTTTGGCGGGGCAACGCCAGCGCAGTTAATGGAAGCTTGCGGCCTTATACCGGACTTCTTTTGTCAGGCCTGTTTGATGGCCTCACCTTTGACGCTGGACAATATCGCCGCCGGTATGGATCGCGTTTATCAGTTCGGCGGGTTTGGATCGTATCCCTACGCGGGCACCGTTGACGATCACAATGGGACGTATCAAAGCGAACACGAAGATGATGAACCGCTCGCACCGTTGGCGCGTTACATTTTCGATGGCTTCGAGTGTTTCGTTTATGAGTACGGAATCGCAGCGATCCGCGACCGTGCAACCCGTGAAACTAAAATAGCGAGGTTCGACTAATGGAAGCGAAAAAAGAAAACACCAACACCCCGGCGCAGCAGCTTTTGTTCCACCTGCAATTTATGGGCATTATGGCAATGAGTGGCCGCGAGGATGAACGCGACGCCCATTATGTAAAGGCGCAGAAAATCGCGCAGCAATTAGTAGATAAGGGGCTTTGATATGGTTTATCTGAATAAAGCGCAGCGGGCCGCATTGTTTCGCAAATGGTCGCAGGATTCGCAGGGGATGACATACCGCCAATTTAGGGCAACCGTTCAAGCGGGTTTTGATTGCGTTATGGTCCAGTGGTCCGGCATGTGGTTGGGCATTGAATCGGACGGTTACACCCACAGTTAAACCCCGCCCCGGTAATACTGAAAGGCCCGCCATTGTGCGGGCTTTTTTTTGCCTGTTTACATATATGCGATTTATCGGTTATAATCCCATACATCGGGGCCGCGGTGGCCGCGTGTTAATTACGGAGAATTGAAACAATGAGAAAAGAAACCAAAAAAATCGCGGCAGCTTTCGCACGTGGGCAAGCGGCAAAGGCTGCGCGAACTGAAACAGACGGGCGCACCGTTTGGCTACATGGCAACCGCATTGCCCAGCGCGAAGATGACGGCAGCGTATGGGTCACCCTCGCAGGCTGGGGCACTGTCACAACCCGCGAACGTTTGAACGGTATCTGTCAGGAACTGGGCGCACCGTTTGGCTTTTGTCAGCGGGACCATTCGCAGCGGGTCATTACTGCCGGGGGATTGTTTGACGTTGGCGAATCTGAAAGGGTCACCATTATCGAAGGGGGCGCAGCATGATCGACACTATCCAGCAAATGCCCCTCAAAGATGTCCCCCGCGGTGAGTTCCTGCGCCGCAAGCTGGACGCAAAAAAGACCTATACGCGGGGCGAGTATGACCGCAGCTATAAACGCTACCGCTGCGACGATTGGGACGATATAAGCCGCGACATCATGCTTAAAGGCTCGCAGCTTGTGTGGGTTGGCTTCGACTTCTAAAGCCGCCCCAGTGCCCCACTAAGCCCGCCACCGTGCGGGCTTTTTTATTGCCCGTGATAAACAGTTAAATACGGCGGGCCGCGCCCCTTGCCCCCAGCTTCAAACCTACCGGGCCGATGGCGGCGGGCCACTGGACCCCAGCCGGTGGCAGTTGGCCCCGGTTCCCGGTTCCCGAACCCCGGACCCCAGCCGGTGAAAGTTAACCCGCGCCCGGTCAACCGTGGCCGGTGCCAGTTATCCCCGGACCGGTGCCCGCTGCCGATGGGCAAAGGGCCGCGCACATTGCGCAGGGTCCCCCGGCTATCGGGTCAAATGGCGCAGATCAGGGCCAAATCGACGCGATCCAGCGACCCCGGCCCCCGCGGCTGCCTGCGGTGGCTAGGGCCATGTTTCTGACAAATAATTACCATATTTTTTGAATCAGAATTAACTGTCTTATATTTGTGCTTAAAATCGCATATAATGCGTGATATGTTCCACGTGGAACATCGCAAATTGTTTCACGTGAAACATTGAAAACTGCGTATGAAAAATTAGCTAGGGACCCCTATGAGTACAGCGCAAAACACGTTGCTAGAAGACAAAAAACTGAAGCTTGAGCTTCGGCTCGCGCAGCTTGAAAAGAACGAGAAGTGCCAAGATGATTTTTTAACTTTCGTGAAAACTGTTTGGCCGGACTTTATTGCTGGTCGTCATCATAGAATCATTGCAGAGAAGCTAGATCGTGTTGCTCGTGGCGAGTTAAAGCGCCTAATCATTAACATGGCACCGCGGCACACGAAGTCTGAGTTTGCGTCTTATCTGTTTCCTGCGTGGTTCATGGGCCGTATGCCGAACAAGAAGATCATTCAGGCGACGCACACGACAGAATTAGCGGTTAACTTTGGTCGTAAGACAAAAAACTTGATTGAGAGTGATGAATTTCGGGAGATATTCCCGGAAGTAAAACTGGCTGCTGACAGTAAGGCCTCTGGTCGGTGGGACACGAACCGTGGTGGTATGTACTATGCGGTGGGTGTTGGCTCGAACTTGGCTGGTCGTGGTGGTGATTTGGTGATTATTGATGACCCGCACTCGGAGCAGACTGCGATGAGCAACAGTGGCTTTGACGATGCGTGGGATTGGTACACAGGTGGTCCTAGACAGCGTTTGCAGCCCGGTGGAAGCATTGTATTGGTTCAGACTAGGTGGTCTGAGAAGGACATGACGGGCCAATTATTACGTGCGATGGCAAAAGACCCGTTGGCGGACCAATGGGAAGTTGTGGAGTTACCGGCAATTTTTGAAGATGGGACTCCGTGCTGGCCAGAATTTTGGAGTTTGGAAGATTTGACCGCGGTAAAGGCGTCAATTCCTCCGTCTAAGTGGAACGCGCAGTATCAACAAAATCCTACGGGTGAAGAGAATGCGATCATTCGACGTGAGTGGTGGCGTGTTTGGGAGCCTGAAAAGATTCCACAACTAGAATATGTGATTCAAAGTTATGATACGGCGTTTAGTAAAAGGGAAACGGCGGACTATTCTGCGATTACTACGTGGGGTGTATTTTATCCGAACGAGGGTGGTTCGGGACCCAACCTGATCCTATTAGATAGTAAAAAGGGACGTTGGGATTTTCCTGAGTTGAAACAAGTTGCACTTGACAACTATAAGTTTTGGGAACCAGATACAGTTATTGTTGAAGCCAAAGCTAGTGGTATGCCTTTGACACACGAGTTAAGAAATATGGGTATACCAGTTGTTAACTTTACACCGAGCCGCGGTAACGATAAGGTGAGTAGAGTACATAGTGTATCGCCATTGTTTGAAGCAGGGATGGTTTGGGCCCCCGATGAGACTTTTTCGGACGAGTTAATCGAAGAAGTAGCTGCTTTTCCTAATGGTGAGCATGATGATTTGGTAGATAGTATGACGCAGGCGCTTATGCGCTATAGACAAGGAAACTTTGTACAACTGCCAACAGATGACTGGGAAGATGACGAAAACCATGCTAAAGTGAAAGCGTATTATTAACTTTTTTTTATGGAAGGCCTGCAAATGAATAGTGCCGCGGTAAATCTTGGAGCGGGCGGATTTGTCTCCTACTTTGAGGACGGCGGAGCTTCGGTCGTTTTAGAAAAGCGTCCAGATTTAAATTATGTTTACGATCCGGAAAATGCGCCTGAAAGCATGGATGCGCAAGAACTGCGCGAAGCCGCTAAAGATTACCGTATGCAATCCCCAGAGTTCGATGAACGCGGCGTAGGAACCTTCTTTGCAGAACAATATACACCTTTCATGGACCCTCCGGAAGGCGCACGGTTCGATGCGGACAGACAATCTGAGATAAGAGCGTCTGGTAATCCGGGCTCCGCGGCCCGCGAAACATATTATCCGGAAGGTAATACTTTTTACGAAACCCTTCAGCAAGACTACGACTATCCGTTAGTTCAAGACCCTATAGAGGGTCCAAATCGTCATGGTCGGCCAGCCGGTCGCCAAGATTTACCCACCCCTCAAGAACTAGCGGACACTCGTGGGCACATGTTGGGTAGTGCTTTGATGGCCGCGGACTACGGCCCAAAGACCGCAATGACGGTAGGAAACCTTGGAGAAGATATTGGTTTCTCAAATCGCTTACATCGTGCTATGGATAAGCGGAACAATGCGGTAGGTATTTCAATTTTTAAAGCGGCTGGTATAGATGCGACACCTGCTCAGTTAGCAAAGATGGTGGATGCAAAGATATTTAAACAGCTAGATGTAATTATGGGACGTGGTGCGAATGATCGTAACTTTAAGAGTCCCGAGAAGGGCCCCGATCTCTATCTACCTAGAGATCAGTACGGCTACTTCATATCGGAATATTAGGAGTAGCAATGGCAAATGGTAAACCAAATGCAGGATTGATGGACGTACCATCACAGTTAGACCCGGAAGATTTAGCGGCTGAAGTAGAGATTGAGTTGCCGGATAGTGCTAACGTGGTGATGGCAGACATTGAAGCTGAAGATGTTGGCTCCATTGAGATAAGCCCAGAAGATGATGGCGGTGTCATCATTGATTTTGACCCACAGGACCAGCGTGGTGTTAACGAAGATTTTTACGCTAACTTGGCAGAAGAGATGCCAGACAGAGAGTTGGCACGTATTTCAAGTGATTTGCTGGGTGAGTTTGATGCTAACAAAGCAAGTCGCCAAGAGTGGGAAGATGCTTACACTAATGGTTTGGAGCTTTTGGGCTTTACTTACGATGAGCGTACTCAGCCTTTCCGGGGAGCCTCCGGAGTAACCCATCCATTGCTTGCCGAAGCTGCAACGCAGTTCCAAGCACAGGCCTTTAACGAGCTTTTACCTGCTGCGGGTCCCGTGAGAACCGTAGTAATGGGTAAGGAAACTGCTTCTAAAACGCAGCAAGCTTCTCGTGTACGTCAGTTTATGAACTACTACATCACGAGTGTTATGGAAGAATACACACCTGACATGGATCAGATGTTGTTTTACCTCCCGCTTGCAGGTTCTACCTTTAAGAAAACATATTTTGACGAAACAATGGGTCGTGCAGTATCTAAGTTTGTCCCTGCGGAGAACTTGGTTGTTCCGTATGAGACCTCGGACCTCGAAACATGCCCTAACATTACGCAAGTGGTGCGTATGTCACTTAACGATCTGCGTAAAAGGCAGATTGCAGGCACGTATTTAGACGTTGAGGTTATTCCTGCACAGAAAGAAATGTCTGATTTAGATGGTGAGATGGACCGTATCGAAGGTATGGAGCCTAACCAGATTGATTATGACTGCACAATTTTAGAATGCCACGTCGATTTAGACTTGGAAGGTTATGAAGAGCTAGATACTGACGGAGAACCTACAGGAATTAAGGTTCCTTACGTTGTCACGTTGTCCGAGGACAATGGTCAGGTGTTGTCGATTCGTCGTAACTACCTTGAAGAAGATGAGCTAAAAAGAAAAATACAATACTTTACCCACTTTAAGTTTTTACCGGGATTCGGTTTCTACGGGTTAGGTTTGATCCATACGATTGGTGGTTTGTCACGAACCGCTACAGCGGCGCTGCGACAATTAATTGATGCTGGTACGTTGTCCAACCTCCCAGCAGGCTTCAAAGCCCGCGGACTACGGATCAGGGACGATGACGATCCGTTGCAGCCCGGTGAGTTCAGAGATGTGGACGCACCCGGAGGGGCTATACGTGACAGCCTTATGCCGCTGCCATTTAAGGGTCCTGACCAGACGCTATTTAACTTACTGGGTTTTGTAGTAGAAGCCGGTCAGCGTTTTGCGACGATCACGGACCTTAAAGTAGGTGATGGTAATCAGCAGGCTGCTGTTGGTACAACCATTGCTATGATGGAGCAGGGTACTCGTGTAATGAGTGCTGTGCATAAGCGTTTGCATTACGCAATGAGGCAGGAGTTTAAGATTCTTGCGCGTGTAATGTCAGAAAGTTTGCCACAACAGTATCCGTATACTGTACCGGGTGGCGACGAAACCATCATGAAAGAGGACTTTGATGACCGTGTAGACGTAGTTCCGGTCAGCAATCCTAATGTATTTAGCCAAGCGCAGCGTATTGTTATGGCGCAGACTAAACTACAACTGGCGTCACAAGCGCCGGAACTTCACAATTTAAACGAAGTGTATCGGGACATGTACGAGGCACTTGGCGTAACTGACGTTGACCGTATTATGAAAGCGGTTCCGACAGATGAGCCTGTACCTATTGATCCGGCACAAGAAAACATTAATGCTCTGGACATGTTGGAGCTACATGCTTTTGAAGGACAAAATCATCAGGCGCACATTACTGCGCACTTGGTGTTTGGCGCGTCACCCATGGTTGGTGGTATGCCTCCTGTTGCTATTAGCTTACAGAAGCATGTGATGGAACACGTACAGATTGCTGCAAAAGAACAAGCGGCTGTTGCCTATTTACAACAAGTGCAACAAAAAGGTGGTCAACCTGCAACAGATGACGAAATGTTAGAAGTTGAGAAGATGACTGCTCAGTTTGTAGCAGAAGGCTTGCAACAGGTTAAACAGCTATCTGGCGAATTGTCAGGTGCAGGGGCCCCTGATCCGTTGGTTCAGCTTAAAGAGCAAGAACTACAGATTAAGGCACAAGGCGATCAGGCCGATCAAGCGATTGACCAAGCCAAGGTTGAACTTGATGCACAGAATCAGCAGATGCGTGGTTCGCAGTTTGACAGGCGTCTGGCTTCACAAGAAGCGCAAACACAGGCTCGTATCCAGTCTGCGATGGAGCGTGAGATACTGAAGCAACGAGGTGACCAATAATGATTGGTAAAAGCTTGAGTTACGCTTACGCCGAAGGGGGCGCAGTACCTGTTGGTATGGCGTCACCTCAACTTCCTCAACTTACCGAGGAACAACGCAAAACAATAGAAGAAGCAAATGCTCGAAGAATGGCAGCAGAAGCTTCTATCGCAGAATCTAGGGCCGCGCAGGCTGCGCTTCATGCCGCTAACCCGCATATAGATTTTAGTGAAGCTGGTCATGCGGCGGCACTTGCCGATGCGCAGAGATATTTAGCGGAAGCCGCGGCTCGTGGAGAGTCAACGAGTAATCCCGAGGGGATAACAACACCTGTAGATACTACGGGTGGTTTTAACGTTGGTGACGTTACCCTGCCGGATGCAACTGTTACTCCCGAATATCAACCGCAGCCTGATTTTACTTACACACCACCGCCTACTACGTTTACCGATATGACGGGCATAGGTGAAGACGCGGGACAATCGGCCTATCAAGATTTTATTGCACAAAATCCGCAGCAAACAGCAACACAATATTCAACCTATACGCCACCAGAGTTTCAAGGAGTGGGATCGTACCTAACTCCACAGCAGGGTTCATACCTTATGTATTCGACACCCGGTAGTGTATTTAAAAGACCTGAAGGAGGTTAAGATGAAAGGTAAAGTAAAAGTAAACGGTTCCGCACCAAAAGACGGACCAAAACCAGTCGAGTATGCACAGATTGATAAGCAGGGTCGTATTCCTTACGGCAAGACTGCTGACGCGCCATACTCTGATAAGCGTATGGAAGAGGGCAAAGGTCCGGGTTCCAAGCTTACCGCTCGTGGCATGGGTGCCGCGAAACGTGGTGGTAGTTACATAGGTTGTTAAGATGCCATTAAAGAAAGGTAGTAGCAACAAAACGAAAAGCCAGAACATCAAGAAGTTGATGGACGAAGGCTATGAACAGAATCAAGCAGTTGCTATTGCTTTGTCTAAGGCTGGGGAAACGCCTGCCAAGCGTATGGCACGTGGCGGAATGGTGAAGGGTTTTAGCCCAATTGCGCGGCCACAACGTTTTCAAGGAGTTTTTTAAATGGCAAGAAGAGGAAGAGGAAGAAGGGGGCTAGAGCCCGAAGTTGCAATAAAACCGGCACCCGCGGCACCTGTCAAACAGGCTGTAGCGCCAGCACCTTTACCCGTGCCCGAAATTGACCTGTATACAATGCCGCCGCAAGAACTGCCGCAAGCTGTTATAGCACCACCTAAAGGTCAGCCCATACAAATTCCTGTGGGTGTAGCACCTGTTCCGGCCCCTCCTGTTGCAGTTGCTCCGCCGCCACCTCCGGTAGCGCCAGCACCCGCTCCTGTACCTATTCCACAGATTGATCCTGCGGTATTGGCACAAATACAACAACAGTTTAATATTCCTGCGCCAGCACCAGCCCCTGCGCCGGTTAAAGAGGTAGCTCCTCCGCCACCCCCACCGGTACAAGAAGCGCCACCCCCTGTTCAGGTTCCGCCTCCTGTAGTGCAACCGCCCCCGCCACCTCCGGCAGCGGTTGCTCCACCACCTCCGGCAGCGGTTGCTCCACCACCTCCGGCAGCGGTTGCTCCACCACCTCCGCCAATACCTGAGATTTCTCCAGAGGTTTTAGCGCAGATACAGCAACAGTTTAATATTCCGGCTGCGCCACCGGCACCTCCTGTAGCGCCGCCTGTACAAGTACCTCCACCGGTTATGCAACCTGCTCCGCCTCCTCCGGCAGCAGTAGCACCTCCACCCCCGCCTGTTCAGGTTCCACCCCCTACTTTTGTAGATAATTTTGAAGAACCTTTACCGAACGATATGCGAAGTGGTATTGGTAGTTTGCCCGAAGCACCGCCAGAAGCGGTTGCTCCACCACCTGTGCAAGTACCGCCACCTGTCGTACAACCAGAAACACCTACAAATCAACGTTTTACGGCAGAAGATTTGGTTAGCCAATACAATAATTCTCCGGGCGCACAGGACTTTAGCTTAACTGCTACATACGACCCTGCGACTAATACGTTTACTGAAGACGTAAGTGCTTTTGGGTTTGAAGGCGACCAAGCAACCAACACTTACACACCCGAAGAGTTTATAAATAAACTAGGTTATGAGTCGGCTAACACATCGTTTACGCCCCCTCCAGAAGCTTTAGTAAACATGTATAACAACTCGCCGGGCGCACAAGATTTTAGCTTAACTGCTACTTATGATCCGGAAACCAATACCTACACTGAAGACGTAAGTGCTTTTGGTTTTGAAGGCGATCAAGCAACGAACACATATACGCCGGAAGAGTTTATGAACAGGCTGGGCTATGGTGATCCGCAGCCTTCTGTACAACCTTTAACCCCAGAAATACCACCAGAACCTGAAACTTTTACACCACCGCCAATTGATCCATCTTTGTACAGCGACCCTGATTTAGGTGTAGAACCCGGTTTTGGTGGTACTAGGGGTGTGTCGCCTCAAAGTCCCACAGAACTAATGGGTTTTAATCGTATTGCGCCTAGAGATGGTCCCGGTCAGGTTCCTCCCGGTCAAAGAGTAGATGTCAGCGAGCCAACAGGCATTGAAACCATGGCCGAGTCTGTTGGACAAGGTGATTATCTTAGTGAAAACACCGATACCATATCCTTACCTGACGGCAGCACTTTTGATCTGAGCAGCTTAGATTTAAGCGGCATAGGGCAAGACCTTGGCGGTTTTGAATTAGGCAACGTTAACCTCGGCGGCGTAGACCCTTCTTTGTATAGCGATCCTGACTTAGGCGGTAGTCAAGTACCTCCTCCGGGGCAAGATACTGCGGGTCAGGGTATAAATGAGGACGGACCTAATTTTAACGGTCCCGGACGAGGCGGTCTTAACTTCCCACAGGATGCCGTGGACGAAGCAGGAGGCACTACCTACACCCCAGAGTTTGCGGTTGACCCCGGTTTAGATTTTAGCGGCCTTGATCTATCAGGTTTAAACCTTAACCTTGGAGAAGGGTTTGACGCCAACGGTTTTGAAGGGGACTTTACTTTTGGTGGCCCACAAGGCGGTCCCGGAATGGGTAATGGTCCCGGCAATACCATGGGTAATCAAGGCGGTGACCAAGGCGGTGACCAAGGCGGTGATCCGTACAACCCCACCGTAAACGATACGGACAACCCGTATCCATTTATTCCGGCAGGCATTGACACTAGTCAGATGACACCGGACATGCTTGCAGGACTTAATACGTTTTATGAAAACGGCGGTGTTGAAGGACTTAACTTAAACCTCGGAGGCTTGTTCGGCGGCAGTTATACTGGACCGGTTGGCACAGGCTCCACTGGTGGCAGCTATACGGTAGACCCTGTAGACCCTGTTGGAGACTTAGGTGTAGGTGATGATACAGGCGATCCGAGCGACCCTATTGACGTGACTACGCCATATGTTCCACCAGACGTTCGTTCAGCTAGTTCGTTTGGTTTGACTGGAGCTACGCAAACAAGGCCTGTTGGACCGAACCCTTTCCAAAGACCCGAATCGCAACAAGGACTGGGTTCGTTAGCTGGGGGTGGTTAAAGCTATCGACGTACTATATAAAATTATGTAAAGTTAATTTAACTTTTTACTATTTTATGTAGAGGCAATTCTATTTGTTAGCTGAACTAGCCGCTTTTAACGCGGGATTTGCAGTAGTAAAACAAGTCGTGGCTAATGGCCGCGATCTTTCTGATGCCATGGGCGCTATCGGAAAGATGGTGGGTGCCAAAGAAGACCTTAAACGTCGGGGCGATAAGAAAAAGAATAGTTTGTTTTCTGCGTTGGGTGGTAAAACAGAAGATGATTTTGAAGAGTTTATGGCTCTTGAAAAGATTAGGACAATAGAAAACGAATTAATTTCAATGATGCGCTTGTACGGTCGGCCCGGATTATATGACGACTGGGTACGTTTTCAAGCCGAAGCTCGTAAGAAACGTAGACAAGAAGCTTTGGAAATTAAAGCTCGTAAAGCTAGAAACATGGAATATTTAGGCTGGGCTATTGCAATTACCATGATCGTAGGCGGCTTTGTTGGATTAATGTTTTGGGTAAAATGGTTAGCCGCCTAAAAAGTAATAAGACTCTTTATTTATATTCCGTTTAGATATAAGATAAAATGTGTAAAGTCGCAGGAGGCTGTTTATGTTACAACAACTTATAGGCCCTGTTACGGGTTTACTCGATAAGTTTATTGAGGACAAAGATCAAAAAGCAAAGTTGGCCCATGAGATTGGGACCATGGCAGAAAAACATGGGCAAGAGATTGCCCTTGCGCAGATTGCGCTAAATACCGCTGATGCTAAAGGTAACTTTTTCCAATCTTCTTGGAGACCCTTATGCGGGCATGTTTGCGTTCTTGGTTTAGCCGTCAATTTTTTAATCTCGCCAATTGCCGCAGGTTTTGGCATAACAGTGCCACAAGCGGACATGTCAGTAATGATGCCCGTATTAATGGGAATGTTGGGTCTAGGAGGACTCAGGTCATTCGAGAAGACGAAAGGCGTAGCAAAATGAGTTTTAAATTATCACAACGCAGTCTAGGTAAACTGGAAGGCGTTCACCCTAAATTACAAGAAGTGGTTAAGTTAGCGATAGGCTACACTAACGTAGACTTTGGTGTAACTTATGGGGTTCGCGATCCCGAAGAACAAGCAAGGCTTGTTGCCGCGGGTCGATCTCAAACAATGAAATCAAAACACTTGGTCCAAGATGATGGGTTTTGTCACGCGGTAGACGTGGTTGCCTATGATGGATCAGACGTGGTTTGGGAAATAAACGTATACGATGATATTTGTGATGCTTTTAGGAAAGCAGCAATAGAGGTTGGTATCTCAATAAAGTGGGGTGCAGCTTGGTCCGAAGGCGACATTTGCAGTTATGAAGGCACGGCAGAAGATGCTATGAATGCTTACATTGACTTGCGTAGGAGCCAAGGGCGTAGACCTTTTATAGATGGACCTCATTTCGAGATAATCGCATAAAGTAACACTTTGTCCTAGCACATCCTATATATAATGTGCTACGATAATATCGGACATTGTTCGATAATATGCGAGGGGTAAATGGACGACATCTATATAGCCGAAGCGGTCTTTCGAGTCTTGAGAGAAAGGCGACAATCGGTGGTAGACTTAATGATATATGGTAATGTTAAGTCTATGGAGCAATATCGTGAGCTTATGGGCAATCTGGAATGTCTAAATCACGTGGAACAGGAACTCAAGAGCCTGCTAGATAAACAGGAGCGATCTAATGACTAAATCTAAAATAGATTTGTCTGCCGCACCCAATGCTGCTTTTCAAATAGAAAGCGAATCGGGTCCGTCAGAACCAATCAAAAAAGCGCCAGAAAAGAAAGGCACTTCGCCTAACTTAGCGGACGCTTACACTGAAAAGCCTCGTCTCAATCCTGAGATGATTGGTAAAACACTTCTGGACAGAATGCCTAACCCGACCGGGTGGCGCATTCTAATTCTACCCTATCAAGGTAAAGGCAAGACCGCAGGCGGTATTTTCTTACCCACCGATACAGTAGAAAAAAATCAAGTATCAACCCAAGTTGGATACGTCTTAAAGGTAGGTCCTTTGGCTTACAAAGATAAAGACAAGTTCCCAACAGGTGCATGGTGCCAAGAAAAGCAATGGGTAATGTTTGCTCGTTATGCTGGCTCTAGGTTCCAGATAGACGGTGGTGAGGTTCGTATTCTTAACGATGACGAAATCCTATCTACCATTCTTGATCCCGAAGATATTCATCAATTAACGTAAGGAGAGATAATTATGGCTGATGCCGAAAAAGAACAAGTCGAATTAGACTTGGGGGATTCACAAGAAACTGAAGTAGAAGTTTCTGAGGACCTTTCAAATGATAACGAACGTTCGTCTAATGATGACGATCAGTTTCAAAAAGCTGAAACCTCTACACAAAAGAGGATTGATAGGCTTACCAAGAAAATGCGAGAAGCCGAGCGGCGTGAGCAAGAAGCTATACGTTACGCTCAAGGCGTTCAAAGCGAATCGCAACAAATTAAACAGCGTATGCAGACATTGGACACGAATTACGTGTCTGAGTATAGCAACCGTGTGTCTACGCAAATGCAACAAGCAGAGTCTGCTTTAGCGAGAGCCATTGAAATTGGCGATAGTCAAGCCACGGTAGAAGCGCAACGTGCGCTGACTGGTTTAGCTATACAAGCGGATCGTGCGGCACAAGCAAAAGCGCAATCTGCAAGGGCTCAACAACAAGCCCAAGCCGCGGCGCAGCAACAAGTTCGCCAGCCTATGCCTGCTCAACAGCCTAAAAGGCCAGACCCTAAAGCAGAGCAATGGGCCTTAAAAAATAGCTGGTTTGGCTCCGATGAAGCAATGACTTACGCTGCTTTTGGAATCCACAAAAAATTGGTGGAAGAAGAAGGATTTGACCCTCAGAGCGATGACTACTATACTGAGTTAGACAACCGTATTAATTCTAAGTTTAATACAGGTGCTACGGCTTCTAACAGACGACCCGCTCAGACGGTTGTAGGAGCCTCAAGAAATACTTCTGGGCGCAGTGGGAAAAAGGTTAGACTCACCCCTAGCCAAGTCGCAATAGCGAAGAAATTGGGTGTGCCGCTTGAAGAATATGCGAAATACGTGAAGGAGTAAAAGAGATGACTGACCAAAATAAAGAAATGGGTACTACCATCAAACGTACTGCTCGCGCAAACGAAACTCGGGAGAAACAGGCGCTTCGTAAGCCTTGGGCTCCACCGTCAATGTTAGATGCACCACCTGCCCCTGAAGGTTTTAAGCATCGTTGGATTCGCGCCGAAACGCGAGGATTCGATGATACAAAGAACATCAGTGCGAAAATGCGTGAAGGTTGGGAATTGGTCCGTAAGGATGAATACCCTGACTTTGAATCGCCAGTTGTCGAAACAGGTAAATATCAAGGTGTGTTTGGAGTAGGCGGACTGCTTCTTGCCAGAATACCGT
>WLWH01001657.1_pt1 | contig 13965 bp, 10 predicted proteins | sample 6712741 | NCBI WGS metagenome assembly WLWH01 (sample SAMN12718694, study PRJNA515312) | sponge metagenome | isolation source: marine sponge | host: Mycale hentscheli | place: New Zealand: South Island, Marlborough, Capsize Point | collected 2003-05-01 | reverse complement strand
AGCTCCGAGTTTTTCAGGTGATTCCTCAGCGAAGGAGCGGACGTCGTTGGTCGTAGGGAGTGCAAGAAAAACAGAAAGTGCACATGCGAAAAACCAGTGTTTCAAATGGATGCCACCGCAACAACCAAAGGAGGATTTTAGCATGGTGTTCTACCAACGAGATATCAATAGGAGGAAACGACACAACATAGCTTAGTGGACTTCAGCTCGGTTTTCAGGAGGCAGTAGAAAATAAAGCTATTTTCGATCAAATTTGTTAAGAATTCAGAACAGAAATCCACTATGAAAGTCTATGGCGGACTTGATTTGGCGAGTGAAAATTCTTCAGGAATCAAACCCACAACTTTTCCACCAACGGTTTCAACAACATCACGACTACGAGACAGCCATGAACAGCGTTTATTTGGAAGGTTGTTTGACAGCAGTGCTAGCACTTCTATACTCTCCGCCGAGCGGGAGCATTTCTTTTTCATGAAACTTGGTCATGAATGGAAGGTGATCTTGTTAAGAGCTAATGATCGATTGCATTGGATTAATGCCGGGAGCTGCCCCGGGACATGGAGTGTCGCAAAACGTGGCAAAAATGAACTCTCATCACCCTTCAGGTCAGTTTCAAAAAGCATCCCAAGCTTCTCGAGGATGTTCAAAGAGAGGTCAGCTTCGACCTATCGGGGAAGTAACCCTTCCGGAAGTTCCTGACCCAATCACATCGACGCCACCAAGAGAATCATGTGAGGAGGGAAGTCCCTCGTTTGGTGCGTCATGTGCGACGGGTGAACGAATAAAAGAGGCACTTTTTTCCAGGCTTGGAAATGAGCGTTTTGAAGTATGGTTTGGAGATAACTTTGAAGTTTATATCTCTGAAGCCGGAGCAAAAGAGAGCGCCTCCCAGGTGGAAGTCCTGTATGACCCTGATTACCCCGGAGACTGGCTCAGGAAGACGTTCAACGGAGATGTGGTCCAATGTGCCAGCGAAATCTTGGGTGGGCCTGTGGTGGTGAAATGGAGCCCTCTTGAGCAGGTTCCCTTAGATGTTGCGTCACCCGCTGACGATATGAGAAAGGCGGGTACTCCTAAGAGCTCTATTCCCAGTTTGAATAGATCGGAAGTACACAATGTACGAGCGAGTCCGAAAAAATTGCTCCCAAAAGGGACGAACTGTTCCAATCCGCGAGAAACGTTGCTGAGGAATACCGAAAAAGCCAGTTTACGACGCCCTGCGGTCAGGTTAGATGAATTTTCGGTCGGCCCGAGCAATCGGATGGCATACGCAGCAGTTGAGCTGGCAGCCAGCCGTCTCGGTGAAATGTCTCCAGTGCTTGTGCATGGTCCGAGTGGTGTTGGCAAAAGTCATCTATTGGCAGGAATATGCCACCATGCTCGTCAATCCCGGCCTGGCTTGACCGTCGCCATGTTCTCAGCTGAGCAATTTACTACGAATTTCCTGCAAGCCCTGCATGGAAGTGGTCTGCCTGGCTTTCGGAGAAGTTGCCGAGCAGTTGATTTATTAGCTATCGACGATCTGCAATTCTTCGTTGGAAAGCGAGCAACCTTGCTTGAGTTGCAAAGTACGGTGGATTCGCTTCACCGGGCTGGTAAGCAAATAGTTTTTGCGAGTGATCGCGATATTGAAAGTCTCTCTGGTCTTGGAAGTGAGTTAACAGGCCGTTTGCGGGGGGGGATGACGGCAGGAATCATGCCTCCCGATTACGAAGTGCGACGGGGTATCGTTTCTGGCTTGGCAAGGAAGAGAGAAATCGATCTGCCGGCTGATGTTGTTGATTTTCTTGCCAACAGCCTTACCCGCCATGCCAGAGAGTTGATTGGTGGCATCAACAGGCTGGAGGCGACAAGTCACATGCTTGGTGCCCCGGTGACCCTGGATTTAGCCAGAGAGGCTCTTGCTGACCTTGTCCGATCAAGTGCTCGAAGTCTACGCCTTGCTGACATAGAACAAGCCGTATGTGCAGCATTTGGGATTTCCGAGGCCGACCTCAAGTCAACACGTCGCTCACGAGCTGTCAACCATCCTCGAATGTTGGCCATGTTTCTTGCTCGTAAGCATACTGGTGCCGCCCTTGCTGATATCGGTCGACATTTTGGTCGCCGAAGCCATTCTACCGTTCTTGCAGCTGAGAAAACCGTCCGTAAATGGATGACAGCTCAATCGAGTATTGTGCTTGCAGATGCGACGTGGGACGTTGATCAGGCAATTCGCCGTGTAGAGGACGTCTTGCGAACCGGTTGAGGCAACCACCTCTGGTTTTTAAGCTTACACGACTCCCTGCCACTCATTTTAGTCGCAGGGAGTCGGAGACAAGTTGTTCTTTTCGGCTCGCCTTGTAGCGAATACTCGATGCCGGTCCGTGAAATCCGACAACGCGTCTGTCGACGCTTACTGACCGTTTCAGCACGCAACCACGAACGATATCAAATGTAATTTGTCCCGACCAGATTCTCTCAAGGAGACGTGACTCTGTCTGGGTGTCGTGGATGGGTGTGAGGACTGTCGTATCTACTTTGATGATGGCACGAACATCGTCAAGTTGCGAAACCTGATACCGAAGTCGTGTTCTAACAGACTTTCGGGCCCCTTCTGGGAGGTCGACGACTACAGTATCAGGGACAGTCCAGAACGTCCCTACGGTCACTGGGTCATCGGGCAAGGGTACGACCATGAGGTCACCCGTATTTGAAGGAGGGCTTGGGAAGAAGTTTTTACGATTCATTATCCGCCCACACGAGTCAATCGTTAGTTCGGAAAGAGGCTTGCCGAGTCCAAGCTGTACACCTCCGTACCCTTCCGGTGGTGTTTCTGGACTGTCACTATCCCAACGCACTGTCTCCATGCCACTCGTTCGTGTCATCATTTTGACGTGGTCGACTAAATGCTCCAGTGTCGCAGATCCATTCTGATCAACATCAATTATTTTCCATGACTTAATTGAATCAGTGGCAGTTTCAACATGCTGAGTGGTGCCATTAATTGTTGTCTCGGTAATCGCACGATGAGATACCTCCGCTGAAATAGTTTCCCCTTGGCTAAATTTATAGCGAAGGAGTTGTGAAAGTTTTTCTGGTGCAGTCTCATCTTGGGCATTCAGCTCTCCGCTGCAAGTGAGTAGTCCTGCGAGGCAAATGAAAACAAAGTACTTCATGTCAGTTTTTTTCTTGTGCCGGGCGGGTGTGTCAAAATTCACTGCAGTCAATTTCTGATGATGTGTTCTGAATACCTCCACCCCATGCTAATTTGTCACGGAGGGTGGAGTAATAACCATGCTGGTTTGTTTCAATCAGGCAAAATTTTGGTTCAGCGCGTGATATTCGGACTTTATCCCCAGCTTTCAGTGGTAGCAGTAGGCGGCCGTCAACAACACAGGAAGAACCGTTGTTAGGAGATGGTATCACTAAGGTGTAGCTTCGAGATGCTGTGTCGATAACAGTGCGATGAGTGAGAGTGTGAGGATTCAGCGGAGTGAAGATAAACGCCTCCAGTGATTTTCTGACAATCGGGCCTCCGGCAGACATGTTGTATGCGGTGGACCCAACTGGAGTACTAATGATTAAGCCGTCGCCACGGTAAACAGTCGCCAATTCATCGTCCACGTGGAGTTCAACTTCAAAAAGTGAGAAAGGTGGGCCGGCAAGAAGTGAGGTCTCGTTGAGGCCAAGATCACTGGCGACAATTTCATTTTCTCGTACAACACATGTCTCAAACATCATGTGTTCGACCAGACGAAACCTCCCAGCAATGAGTTCACTGATGGCCGTTTCGACTTCATTTGGTGAAAAATCAGCAAGAAATCCAAGTCGGCCAAGATTGACTCCGAGCACGGGTGTCTGCTGGTAACCCATCCACCGGGCAGTTCGAAGAATCGAACCATCTCCACCTAAGACGATGACCAGGTCGGCATCATGAGCGATATTGGAAACTGATCCTTCTCTGGGAGATGGCTCCCACGCAGTTCTGGCTGCAAGCATGGTTTCGACATCGTGGCCAAGAGTAGTCAGAAGATTTTGGATTTCGTTGGCGAGTGGCTTCGTTTCGAGAACCTCTTCTGGGCCAACTACTGCTACACGAAGGCTTTCAGTCACTGGATTGCCTGAGCAAAGACGGCTTCCAGTCATGGGTTTAGTGGTACTGGCGTCCGTCGATGAAAGCTTGGTGTCATCAGCCATAAGGATTGAGCCTGGGGGCAAGACCACAAATTGTTCACTCGTGATCAGTCTTGAAGTGGAGTGGCGACGGCAGTTGTTGCAGTGTGCCCTGAAAGCTCTCTGCAAACATCAGCAATTCCGCTTGCATCGAGCGTGAGGCTTGAAAGTAGATCGGCTCGGTCTCCGTGCTCAATAAATTGATCAGGAATACCAAGCCGTCGTATCGGGCCAGTATGAAGAGCAGCGTCATGAATGGCCTCGAGAATCGCCGAACCAAATCCAGCTTGGAGAGTGTTTTCTTCAACAGTGACAACCCAAGGGCTCATTTGTATTCGCTTGAGGAGCGTGTCTTTGTCCAATGGTTTGATAAATCGCGCGTTGATTAGGCCGACATTGAGCCCTTCTTTTTTGAGTTTTTCAACTGCTGCCAAACATGATCCAGCAAGACTGCCGCATCCGATAATCAGGCCATCTGGTCCATCAATAAGCGGTTCGCACTGCCCCATGGTTACGGGCAGTCGGTCTTCTCCGAAGCGGTCACTGAGGCTCGGTTCGAGAACTGCTTTTGGATACCGAATGGCAACAGGTCCGTCATGCTTAAGTGCCCAGGCAACCATTGACTTGAGGTCATGTTCATCGGCGGGAGCGAGAACGGTCATATTTGGGAAAAGTCGCATGTAACCTAGATCAAAGACGCCATGATGCGTGGGGCCATCTGGTCCAGTGAGTCCGGCGCGGTCTAGCATAAATACGACTGGTAAATTCTGTAAGCAGACCTCTTGAAAGATTTGGTCATAGGATCGCTGGAGAAATGTACTATAGATGTCAACGATAGGTCGGCATCCAGCTTTCGCTTGACCGGCAGCAAAAGCAACTGCATGTGATTCACAAATGCCGACATCAAAAAAGCGATCAGGAAATTCTTCTCGTACAGCCTCAAGTTTGTTTCCTTGACACATAGCAGCCGTCATGACGGTCACTCGATCATCATGCTTCATGCAATCGGCAATAGCAGCACTCGCAGCATCTGTGTAGCCCCGAACCGAGGATTTCTTGACCGCAACAATACAATCGTCATCATCGCATTCGAACGGAGCAGGTGTGTGGAAAAAGACAGGATCATCTTCTGCAGGTTTGAATCCATGACCTTTTTCCGTCAAAACATGTAACAGAATGGGACCTTCTTCATCTTTGACGAGTTCGAGGTATCGAATCAGGTTCGGGAGCGTGTGCCCTTCTACAGGGCCGAAATATCGAACCCCGAGAGCTTCGAATAACATGCCGCCGTGAAGTGTGGCTTTGAGTGAATCCTTCACATTGACGAGCATTCGCTCCATGGATTCCCCAACCATGGGCACGCCTTTAATAAGATTCCCTGCTTTGTCTCGTAGGCCTCGGTACCAAGGATTGGTTCGAACCACATCAAGGTACTCCGCCAGAGCGCCTACCCGTGGGCAGATCGACATCCGGTTGTCATTGAGGATGATGATGAGACGCTTTTTCAAAAACCCAGCGTTGTTGAGTGCTTCAAAAACAATTCCAGATGGGAGTGCCCCGTCTCCAATGACTGCAACACTGTGGCGATCGTCGTGGCCCCGCAATGAGTCTCCACTGGCGAGGCCGAGAGCTGCGGACACACTGCAGCCAGCATGGCCAGTCATGAACAAGTCGTAAGGGCTTTCAGAAGGATTTGGGAATCCCATAAGGCCACCACGAGTTCGGATTGTATCGAACTGTTTGTATCTCCCCGTAATGAGTTTATGGGGATAGATTTGGTGCCCGGTGTCCCAGATGAGCCGGTCTTTGCTGAAATCAAAAACACGATGAAGGGCTAAGCAAAGCTCAACGACACCCAAATTAGATGCAAAGTGTGCAGTTCGGCTCGCAGCAACCTGGCACAATGCTTGCCGCATTTCTGTCGCAAGACTTTCAAGATCGTCGGGAGACAGTCCCTGAAGGTCGTGCGGTGACTCAATTGTTGGAAGGATAGTCGACATTATCTCCGAAAGCTCCTGCGTAATACCGTCTTCATCAAATTACCAGACTATTTCATCAACGGAGATCAAGAGTCTACCTCATATAGTTGTAGGCTGCCGACAGCCCTTTGCGGAGCTAGGAAGAGAGTGGAAAGCCTATGATTGTCGGCTCACAATCCATCTGGCCAGTGCACTGAGTGATTCAGCAGCGTCGCCGTAACCAGAGATCGCAGCCGTCGCTTGCTCAGAGAGGGCATCAGCTCTTTTTCGGCTGAGTTCCTTCCCAATTACAGTGGGGAAGGTGATTTTCCCCCGCTCAGCATCTTTTCCGACACGTTTTCCCATGCTCGATTCAGACCCCTCTGCATCGAGAAGATCGTCGGCTATTTGAAAGGCGAGGCCAAATGATTCACCGTAGTCTTTTAGGTCACGTCTGCATTGAGCATTACCACCTGCAGCCAAGCACCCAAGGTCAAGTGAAGCCAAGAACAAGCGGCCAGTTTTTCGTCGATGAATTCGCTCCATCCAATCCACTTGCTGTTCAGGTGTTTGGTTGGAGAGATTTGGAACCCAGCCTCGCTCTGCAGCGAGATCGTCCACTTGTCCACCAACGAGTGACTCTGCACCTGCTGCTTGTGCTAGTACTCGACAGGCTTCGGGAACAACATCTACGGGCATGCCACTGGCGAGTACCTGAAATGCGAGCGGCTGGAGAGCATCACCACAAAGTATTGCTGTCGCTTCATCAAAAGCACGATGGCAGGTTGGACGACCTCGTCGTAAATCATCATCGTCCATTGCAGGAAGATCATCATGAACGAGGGAGTACGCATGAATCATCTCAACCGCCAGAGCAGCCGGAGTTGCTTGCTCCCAGGTTCCCCCACACGTCCGCGATGCTTCCAATGCCAAGGCGGGGCGAAGCCTTTTTCCCGGCGCCAACAGAGCATGTCGCATCGACTCGACCAATCGAGGGGCTGCCTGATCAGAAAACGTCAGAGCAGATTCGAGTCGCGGGTTGATAAACTCCTGAACTTTCGTGAGTGTTTCTTGAACCAGATTTTGTAAAGAGTCGGCAGACGTGTCCATAAAATCTCAAAAAAAGAATCAGAATCAGGGTTTCACTCAGACCAGCATATCCAAAGGTACCCAGCCCCTCGTTAATCAGCGAATTTCTACCCGTGTTTTACGTTCCAGCCGTGGGATCGTCCATTCCGGGCAACTGATGGCGAGGCCCTTGCTGATCAGTGGAGGTCTTTTGTCGTTTTCGTGCGGCTTTCCGCGTCTTCCCCTTTGTCGTTGTTCTTCTCGAAACGGTTTCGCTTTCAGCTGAGCTGGTGGCGTTCTCGAAAACCGGAGTCCCATCTTCGTCAATTCGCACGAGAGTGACAACTCGCTGCTCTATATCACTGAGCTCTTCATGCAGGTGACGCAATAAGGAGACGCCTTTTTCGTATGCGGCAAGAGATTCTGTGAGCCCTAAATCTCGAGACTCCATCTTGTGGATGATCACGTCGAGTTCATCGAGTGATTCTTCGAAAGAAGGTTGTTTCTTATTTGTTTTTGAACTTTTTTCAGTCATACCAGCCTCTTCTTATTACGTGCCTTCGAAATTTCCGCCCGCGTCGCAGTCTCTTGACTCCTCACTTCGTTCAACACGACTGTATAGTTTACCCTCGGCTAGTCTTGTGATAACAGAGGTTCCAGGAGGAGCTTGACGCCACGAGTTGAGGGACTCGTTTGTTGTTGCGTTTGTTGTAACTGAGTAACCACGGGAAAGAATTCCAAGAGGATTATTGGCTTCGAGGAGAGCTGCAGCCGTGGACAATTGATCCTTCGCTTGTTGTGTTTTCTGGAATCCCTCGTGCTGTAGCCGCAGAGCCTTTTCGTTGAGCAGGCGTCGCGTCATATTGATTTCACGGTATGGTGATGCAAGTGGTTGTGCAGCAGCGAGTCGATTCAGGTTTTGGCGGGCTGATGTAACGCGTTGAACCAACTCCTGATTCATTCTTCTTGCAGAAAGTTGCAGGCGGTCGAGGACCTGTTGGCGCTCTGCAGCAATGTGGACGGCAGCATCAGTTGGGGTTAGCCCACGAACATCCGCGACGAGGTCAACAAGAGAGAGATCAATTTCATGGCCAATTCCAGAAATAATTGGAATTGTAGATGCAGCAACTGCCCGCACGAGAATCTCTTCATTGAATGACCAGAGGTCCTCAAGACTTCCACCGCCACGAACAATTGCGATGACGTCAAGCCGTGGATGTATTTGTTCTGCTTTGACTAGCTCCGAAGCCAACTCCTCTGCTGCACCAGCTCCCTGCACGCGAGATGGAAAAAGCACAACATCAGCAATCGGCCAGCGGTTTACAAGGGTTGTGAGAAAGTCTGAAACGGCAGCTCCGGATGCACTGGTAATGAGTCCAATACGAAGAGGGTACCGGGGCAGACTTCGTTTTCTAGCAGCAGAAAAGAGACCCTCTTCCTCAAGGCGTGCATGTAATTCACGTAGTTTTGCCTCGAGTGTGCCCATTCCTAAAGCATGACAACGGTCGATTGTCAGTTGGTAGCTCCCTCTGGGAGGGTAAACTTCAATCCGGCCGTGACAGACCACCTCCATGCCATCGGTAGGCTCTATGGCAAGTGAGCCTCGAGTGCCTCTCCAGATCACACTGCGAAGGAGTGCTTTTTCGTCTTTGAGTCCTAAGTAAATATGACCGGACCCGGCAGTCACTAAATTGGTGACTTCACCTGTAACCCATACATCAGTAAACCGTGATTCAAGGTGATCCTTGACGCGAGCGGTTACCTGCGACACGCTCAGGGCATCCTCAGGAAGATCTGCAGGTTGTTTTTTGGTTCCACGCTTCATTCCACATATCATACCAATCTGCGACGAAGTCGCTCTACCCAGTTCACTAATAACGAGTTCACCATGACATCACAGCCAGTACCTGGGGAAACCCCCCCTCGGTTTGCTCTTCTCATTGTTTTTTTGACAGTTTTCATCGATCTCCTGGGATTCGGTATCGTTCTTCCAGTGATGCCAAGACAGGCAGAACCCTACTTAAGTGAACTCGGTGTATCGCCAATAGCAGCCGGCGGAATCATAGGTATTCTGTTTTCGGTATTCTCACTAATGCAATTTATTTTCAGTCCGATATGGGGGCGACTATCCGACAGATTCGGAAGAAAGCCGCTCTTGATTTTGAGCCTGCTGGGTTCGGTAGTTTTTTACGCGTTATACGGCTATGCCGTGTCTTTGCCATTTGATCAATCGCAACTCGCATTGGGTCTGATGTTATTTTCACGTGTTGGAGCAGGGATTGCCGGGGCAAGTGTGGGGACTGCGGCTGCCGTGATTGCAGATTGCACCACGCCAGAACGGCGAGCACGGGGTATGGCATTAATCGGCATCGCATTTGGAGCAGGATTTACGCTTGGCCCACTTATCGCGTATTTTGGCTTATTCATTTTTAATGAGCGGCCTTGGGGCGTTGGAGCGCTGGCGTCACTCCTTTCATTCGTAGCACTCCTCTTGGCAGTTTTCGTTTTCCGAGAGACGAGGGTCCCTGGTCGAAATGCAGCAAAGGAATTTTTCAGCATCAGTCGAACCTTGTCAGTTCTCCGAATCCCGGCGGTTGGTGGTCTGATTCTTATTTATTTCCTGGCGATCTTTTCATTCGCCAATTTCGAGGCAACACTCGCGCGTTTTACTCGGGCCGCGTTTGGAATGGCGGACGATGATAACTTTTTGGTATTCGCTGCTATCGGTGCAGTTTTGGTTGTGGCAGGTGGCCTTTATCGTCCCCTCGCCAAACGGTATTCCGAAATATCGTTGATGACTGCCGGTCTCATTCAGATGATCGTAGGACTTGGTGGGTTGGCTATAGTTTCTTGGTTGTTGTTCCAAGGGGGGGGAGGTACTGATCTGACCACAGCCCCAAATGATCCGGGGGGTGGTCTGAAGACTGCTTTTTATATTGCCTCGGCATTCGCGGTGTGGGGATTTGCTTTTGTGAATCCTTCAGTTTCTGCGCTCGTTTCCCGATCCGCAGATTCGTCTGAGCAGGGAGAGGTGTTAGGAGTAAATCAGTCTTTTGCCTCGCTTGGTCGCATTCTTGGACCACTCGTTGGATCTCTTTTGTTTGCCGCGCATTCATCTCATGCGATGCCATTTGTTGTAGCGGTGCTTACACTCTTCTGTGTTGGTGCTATCTTGATGAATGTTGCACGGTCTATTCGTAAGTTGAATGACTAGAAAAGAAAAACCTAATTCGTTTTGGGTAGTTCGGTCTGTGTCACATTAGTTAAATCATCACGAATAAACGCCTCACGATTAAGATCGAGCTGTTCCATTTTTCGATAGAGAGTGGCTCGACTGATCCCAAGCTCTTCTGCAGCCTCGGGTATTCTTCCTTCCGTTCTGCGTAAGGCCTCTGCAATCAATATCTTCTGCCAGTCATCCAGTCGCAGTGAGCCTCTGAGGTTTTCTGAAATTTTTTGAAAATCAGGAAAGGCCATCGTCTGTAATTCTTCAGGCGTCGCATCAACTGTATCAACCGCAGCGAGTGATGCTTCGGGTTTTGGCTCACCTGAGTTCGTAGCTCTTCTGTGTCCTGCGCATGCAGCTGAGGCAAGGCTGATAAGCGAGACAAAAAAACCAAAATCATTTTCCTGTAAGCGGTCATTTTCGGCAGTTGCGCACAGTGCTGCCCAAGGGTGTTCGCCATCGAGTACAGGAATAAACATGAGTCCATAGGTGTGATTGTTATCACTTTCGTTGTGACGATCTCGTTTTGCCCATACGGCATGCCCATCACGAATGAATTCATGACAGTGAGATTCTTCGAGACGCTCTGTGAGGTCGCTCGATGGTGGAACTACCAAAACAGACTCCAGAGCATTCGTTTCATGAAGTTCAAACCAGCCAACTGCGTCGGCTCCGGTATGTTCGGCAGCAATTTCTACAGTCGCCGCAATAACGTCTTCGATTGATCGTGAGGCTAAAAGGTGAATGCTGGTCTGATAAAGCAGCATCGTGCGGCGGCCTTCATCCATAACCCCATCACGTGCACGCTGAAAGTTGTGTCCCTCGATTTCACCAACAGGCTCACACCGAAGGATAGTTTCAGATTGATCCTTTGATTTTTCTAGTGAGCGTCTCGAAGGGATTCGAAAAATAAATTCGGTTGTACCGATTCGAATCGACATTTCAGGCCGAAGCAACATTTCTGTGACACGTTGGCCGTCGACCCAGGTGCCATTACGGCTTTCGAGATCACGAATCTGCCATTCACCGTTGGAAGCATCTCTTGATATCGCTGCGTGTCCGCGACTCGTGAGTCTGTCAGCTACAACAATGTCTGCCTCTGCTGCTCGGCCTATCGTATTATCTTGGTTCGGGCGAAGTAGGAAGCTAGGCCCATTCCGCTGCGCGATTTGAAGTACAAGTGTCGCTTCGAGTTGGAACATCGAATCTCCCAGGCAGCCTTCTGGTGGCATTGGCGTACTGGGAATTGAGCTGCTCGACATGAAGTCAAGTTCCTAATCAAAGAAGGAAAGATTTTCAAGAAGTTCTAGTATTTTCAAATCGAGTACGCAGACAATTTTCAAAATGACGGTACGATATCAGGTACGAGACACGAACCTATGAACTAATAGTAAAGAGTTTAAATGAACTGCCACGAACCGCAATCTCATCGTAGTGGCAAACTCTGGAAAATCTATGAAGAACTTGTGGTGCCAGAAACAGGGGTAGTTGTTGTCGGGCACGGGACAGCGAATCGTGTTGGGGCAGCTGAAACCAAAAGTGTTGTCGCACAAGTTGATGCGATTCTGCCGAATATTCCAGTTGAACTGGGGTATCTTGAAGTAATTGAGCCAACAATTGGAATGGCTGTAGAGCGTCTTGCTGCTCGTGGTTGTAAGAGAGTTGTTGCTCTTCCGATTCTATTGTTTGCTGCTGGTCATGCAAAACAAGATGTCCCGCAAGCATTGCAGGAGGCAGTTGCTCGTTATGGGCTAAGTGTGATGCAGGCTGATCCACTTGGGCTGCACGAGCAGATTATAAGTCTTGCTCGCCATCGCTTCTATGAGGCAATCGAGGGCCTTGCTCCCATTGAAGGCGGAAGTGAGGCCCTTCTTGTAATCGGTCGAGGATCGAGTGATCCAACCGCCAGTCATCAACTTTGGAGTTTTGTGCGATCAACCTACAGTTCACTGGCGAGTGTTGCGAAATATCGGTTTGCAATTAGTTTTGTTGCAGCAGCGAAGCCGACTGTGAGCGAAGCAATTGAGCAATTAATGCTTGGTATGAAAGGGCGGCCGCCAGTGAAGCGAGTCGTTCTCCACCCGCACCTTCTTTTCCACGGGCATGTGGAGAACCAGGTCGAAAAGTATCTGGAAAAGATGCGAAGCCAATTTCCGTCGGTGGAGTGGGTCAAAGTATCTCGACTTGGGGCTGCTCCGGAAGTTGCAGATGCACTTGTTGAACGTGGATTGAGATGTCTTTGTAGGACGAATTGATTTTTAGGCTAAATTTCACATTACCGTTACGTAAAAAAACATCTCGTCACAGGAGCAAAAAATCGTCACAATAAGGTTATGTATTTTGGTGCGGTGGTTAGATCTCGCGTGAGAACGCCCGTCGCAAGAATTCGTATATATATGCTTACGTGTATTTTGGAAGGAGTTTGCTGCGTGGATCGCCACCTACCAGTAGCTATCAGGACCGTGCCATTACGTCCCAGCAGAGTGTCAGCTTTGAGCAGACTGTTTTGTGCAGTCCTTATTGGAATCTTGCTGGTGCCTGCACGTATATCGGCAGATGAACGTGAAGCTCCGACGCCGGGCCCGAATGATCGACAGATTACTTTGGCTGTAAAAAGTTATCTCGAAAGAGAACATTTTCTTCGTAAGCCAATAGATGATGAGATTGCGTCTCGTTGGTTCGATACATTTCTAGCAGCGCTCGATCCACTCAAAATTTATTTCCTGCAATCTGATGTTGACAGCTTTGCGGAGAAAAAGACAAGCCTTGATGATCTCGTGCGCAGGGGTGACGTGAGCTTTGCATATGAAGTTTATGATCGTTTTCTTGAGCGTGTTGATGAACGGATTCCAATTGTCGAGGAACTGTTAAATACGAAGCTTGATTTCAATCAGAAAGAGTCCATTGTTATCGACCGTGATATAGCTGTGTGGGCAAAGACAAAAGACGAAGTCCGTGATAAATGGAGGCGGCGAATTAAGTACGACTTACTCGTTCAGAAGATGGAAAAGGTTGGGCCTGAAGAAGCAAGGAAGAAGTTGCTGCGTCGGTACACCAGTTTTGCAAAGCGAATGCATCAGATGAATGCAGATGAACTGTTGGAGACATATTTATCTTCACTCACAAGTTCGCTCGACCCGCACACCAGTTTCATGTCGCCAGGAACACTGGAGAATTTTGAAATTACAATGAGGCTTCAGCTCGATGGTATCGGAGCTTCCCTGAAAGGTGAGGACGGCTACACCACGGTGGCCGAAATTGTTCCCGGAGGTGCTGCTGACAAGGATAGTCGGCTCAAAAGAAAAGATCGTATTGTTGGTGTCGGTCAGGGCCGTGAAGGAGAATTGGTCGATGTTGTTGATATGAATCTCAATGATGTTGTGAAACTCATCCGAGGGAAGCGAGGAACGGTAGTTCGTCTCAAGGTTATTCCAGTCGGTCAGACAGTACCGACGGTTTATGACATTGTTCGGGCCAAAATTGAACTCCAAGACAGTGCAGCCCGTGGTGAAATCATTGAAGAAGGTGTTAAGTCAGATGGTAGTCCTTGGCGTGTCG
>WLWH01001650.1_pt1 | contig 14038 bp, 18 predicted proteins | sample 6712741 | NCBI WGS metagenome assembly WLWH01 (sample SAMN12718694, study PRJNA515312) | sponge metagenome | isolation source: marine sponge | host: Mycale hentscheli | place: New Zealand: South Island, Marlborough, Capsize Point | collected 2003-05-01 | reverse complement strand
GGAAGCATTATTTCTTTTTTATTAGCTCCGCCAAATTCTTTTTCTTCCTTTTGTCTTTGGGAAACTTCTTCATAGATATTTTCAAACTCTTGTTCCAATTCTTCTTTGGACATCTTTTCGAGTTCTTGTTCTGATTTGATTTTAATCATTTTTAAAATTTAACCTCACTTTTTTATTTTTACCCGGAGCTGCTTCAAGTATCTCTAAAAGTCCGGCTGCTTCTAGATCTTCAATCGCTTCATTCTTTCGTTGCCGTGTCATATACCGACGAACAACATTGTTTGGGATTGTGTAATATTCTTTCTCACTTCCATATTGAAATTTATCCATTCCCATTCTGTGTTTTAGGATTGAATAAATAATTACTCCATAACCACCGGCAGCTTTCCAACATAGGAATTCTTCTTCCGGTCTGTAGTTTGCTATGAAATCTTTATTCTTATCTCTTGCAACGGGTTTGCCGTTAGATAGATGGGTTATTATATTATTATTATTTTTACTATACATACTTACTAGATATCACGGGTGTAGATTTAGCGGTCAAAGTGTCCGAATAAATTACCTGTCCGTTTTCCTTACAGGTTTGTTTTGCATTAATTAATTTTTCATAAAGTTTGTTCCAGCGCTTTTGATTTTCTTTGTCTTGATAGAATTGCTTTCTAATAATTTTTCTATCTACAAGAATTGGAGCTCCAATAACTTTCTCTGCAGCTCTCGACATAATTTGCATTATCGCTTTGTTGTCATCAATCATTGCTCTTAAATTTTTTCTCTTACAATGTAATAAAACAGCGTCGTGAATTATCATTGAGATTTCAAAACCGGCTTCATCTAAATCAATCATTGCTCGTCTTAAAATTTCTGATCCGTGAGATTGAATAGGCCAATTAGTTAATCTTCTTGGGTTCACAATTTCTTTATCTGTGATCCAATATTTCCAACCATAACAAGTTGTGAAATATCCTCGTTGCATTGCTTTTGCAGTTATGCTCTTTGACCAAGCAGCAAAGACTTTGTAATAGCCACAAATTTTTGAATGGATATAAGTTGCATTGGGAAGCGATATTCCTAATTTATTTTTTAATCCAAATGGTGTTTGTCCATAACCAATCGCCAATAAAGATTGTTTATAAAGTTCTCTTTCGTGTTCATAATCTTTTCTTAAAGCGTCTTTCGGAATGGCCCCAACAGCTTTTGCAGTATAGAGATATGGATCGCCGGAATTAACAGCGTTAATTAATTCTTGATCTTGTGAGAGATAAGCTTGAATTACAATTTCTTGAGATTTCCAATCTGCATAAACTAAATAACTATCTTCCGCAGCTCCAATTATATTTCTCATTCTTCTTGGAGCACCAAAAGGATTAATAGCAGTTGAAACATTTGTTCGGCCAGTAATTTGTCCGAATAAATTTAGCGGCGCTCTAGAACGGCCGTCGGATCCTACACAAAATCCTTTTAGTGTTCGGCTATCGATAATAAATTTTGAATTCCTGAAAGCAGCTATTTCGGGGCTAACTTCTTGAAATCTATAAATGGTTCTATCATCTGTTTTTAATCTTCCTTTATCTGATCTAGGCCAACGATTATATAAACCAATTCTAATTAATTCTTTTTCAAATTTCTTATGGTTAAATTTTCCTAATTCATAAACATCAAATATTGCTTCGAGCTCTTTCATTTCTTGCTCTCGGACATTGGGATAATGTTCCTCTAAATCATCATAAAGATTATTATTAATTGGTATTCCGTTTGTTTCTATTTGTGCAGCAATACCCATTGATCGCCCGTGGAATGTTGCCTGTTGTATTATTCTTAAAAAGTTTGTGTCTAACTTCTCTAATCTTTCACATTGTTTATAAAATAATTTTTCAGTTAGCAGCACATCTTCAAGACAATAATCCATTATTCCTTTTTGATCTTCATAGTCCGGGTAATTATTAATTATATAATCTCGCCAATATCTTTTCTTATCAGCTTCCATTACTCCCTTGATCCCGTGTCTTTGACAAGTTTCAAGCAGCCCAAATCCTTTTAGCTTTCCATTAAATAATTTCTTTTCTTCTATGAAAGTGTCCCAAATATATTTTGGTTTTTCATAACCAAGTGCAATATCGCAAGACACTTCGGCGTTGCTGTAGTGTGCAATGAATAATGTTTCATCTATAGGAAACAGGGATCTTGGAAATTTATCAACACACCAAACCTTATAGATCTTTTGTTTGTGCAGCTCTTTATAAACTACACAAACCGGCTTTGGTGGATTGCCGTCTGTGATTTTAAATTCATAATCATAGACAACCACATATTTAAATTTTTTAAATAAACTATTCATCTGTTGTTTTTAATTGTACTTGAACACCTATAGCTTGTTGCACATATTCGTTTTGTTCGTAGGTACTCGGGGTTAAAGTGAAATCATTTCCAAATGCTTTTGTAATTACTTCGTCATATTGCAATGCAAAATTAGGTTCGCCGTATTGTTCTTGATCAACTTCTCTTGCTTTGAAACAATCATAAGCAGCATTAACTTGATTAGATTTTATATTTACCCAACTCTTTTGAGCTTCTCTCAATACTTGCAGCGCAGTATCAATCCATTTATTTGAAAGTAATCTTCCAACAGGAATAGTGACAGGCCAAATACCCATTCGTCCCTGTGAAGTGACATAGTAAGCTAATAAAACTTTTCTAACTTTTTTAAAATCGTGTTCTACTCGCTTTTTAAATTTATTATCGCCACCAATAATAAAATCTTCATCTTTGAAGCCCACTTTGACTTTGCATAAAACACCTTTTTTAAGCTCATCAATGTTGCTGCCATATACCCGGAACCACTCCGTTTCTGTTGGTTTCTTTGCTGAAATATGGTGTTGGGAAAATATTTGTTCGCCCGTTAAACCTATATTGAAATCATCTGAAACTGTTAATTCATCAATTAGGTTTTTTGTTGTTGTATCTGCTGACATTAGTAATCATCTCCTTTTCTATTTTGTGATTTACATTTTTTAATATTTTTAAAAGATCTCTGTTTTGTTCGAGAGTAAGCGCCCATAATTGCCTATTGTTCTCGCAGTGACTTATTAAAAATTTCATTGCTTCTTCGATTGTTTTGAAATTCTTTTTCCAATCCCAATCGTCGAATTTTCTGTATGCAAATGAATGAAGCTGCTTAATTAATTGTTCATCTAGCTTTAAATTATCATTTACAAATTTTTCATTCTCACGCCAATCTTTGAAAAATCTTGGATCTTCGTTTTCGTTTATCATCTAATTTAACTCCTCTTTTGGTTTTAGCTCTTGGTGTTCTTCTTCATCTTGGCAGCTCTGACAAAAGCCGGTTTGATGATATTCCCTCTTATGATTTTCTGACTTAAAGCTGATTGCTTCTCGTCCACACCAAGCGCATAATTTTTCTTTGATATAAAAATAAACTTCTTTGTGAGCTCTATTCAAAAGCTGCAGCAATAAACTCGGCCTAATAGGTTCATTCTTATCAACAATTCTATGCAGCAATTCAGCAGCTACTAAAAATTTTGAACCTCTTTTAAAACCTCGGGATAGTTTATCTTTTAAATTTTCCATTACTCTATGCCCAACAATCCGGCTAATCCGGTTCTTCTATTTAATTCTTTTTCTCTTTTGCTCTCTTCAAGCATTTGTTTAAATCTTCTTTCAGCTTCGATCATTTCAGGGTTTTGTTTTGGTGGTTGAAATACAGGGAGCGGACTTATTTTAAAATTTGTATTTAGTATCGGCTCTGCTTTTGGTTCATTGTAAGCGGAAATAAATTTTAATTCTTTTTTACTTAAATATTTTCTTTGATCTTTGTCGTTGTATTTATCTCTTAAATAACTCCGCATTTCTTTTTTCTCTTGCGGTGTTCCTGATTTAATTGTTGTATCTAAAATCACATCCCAACTATTCATCTTTTGTCTTTGGCTTCGATCACTTGGGAAAGTGCTTTTATCATTGTTGTTAAATGGTTTAGGTTTTTGTTTCATATTCTCGCTATCAATTATTCGGGGATCGTCGTAGTGTTTAGGTTTAGGGCCGTCTTCATACTCGTATAACAAACGCTCTAATCTTTCGGGCAAATTCTCTTCCCTGAAGTTTCTTTTAATAGCAGCTCCGCCATTATTAAATTTCTGAATTGTTTTTGTTTTTGGTGGTACTGCATTTGGTTTTCTAACAGGAACTCTTTTTCCTTTGTTCTGCACATTGTTGAGTGCAGTTTCAAATGGCCCAACTTCTTTTTCTTTAAACTTATTTATTAATTGTCCTGAAGCTCCGTCATAGATAATTGGTTCTTTGCTGCTTAAATCTAATTCAGGAAATAACTCTAATTGCTTCTTCATTTTTTCCTACTCAATGATTTATCAACTAGCTCATCAATCAATTTTAATTCTTCAGGTGTAAGCTTTGATCTGAATTCCATTGTTTTATAAAATGTATCTAGAAGATCGTCGGGACTTGGTTTGAAAGTTTTATCGGGACTTCCACCCTCGTTTAATGCGTCCCTATAATATTCTTTTGCAAAGTCTTTGTCTGATCCTTTGTATCCATTCTCTCTTGCTTTTTCTAAAGCGTCTAAAAATTCTCTTGCTTCAATTACTTCATCTATTTCAATTTCATTCTTCGCCATTTTCATAATGACGCTATCTTTGGGACTTAATCCTCTGTAAATTTCCTTATCAATCATCATAGTTTTATTCTCATATCTTTTAAGACTTCAGGTAAATTGTAATAAACAACTCCGTTTGGATCTTTGTAATATTTAAATCCTGTCCCTTTGCTTCGAGAAACTCTCAAAGAATTATCGTTTGGTTTTGAAAGTATCTTTGCAAGTTGTAAGCTGCTAACAAGCTGAACTGATTTAATGATTTCTTTTAGGCCCTCATCTGAAATTTGATAATCAGATAAATCAATCGGCACATATTTTTTCTTTTTCATAGTGCCGTTTTTTATTTTATTTTAAATAATCGGATAAACGCCCAAGCAGTTGGGGAAAATTATCTACGCCTTGCAGCGATAATTGAATCTCTTTTTCTTCTCATTTCAGCAATCTTTTTATTCTCATCAAAGACTTTTGAAAGATTTTTATTAATTTGTTCTTGTCGTTTCTTATAACTTTCAGACAATTCTCTCTTTGGTAAATTTACAAATGGGAGCTTCTTCCAAATATCAACTTTCTTTAAAAATGTTTTTGAAGTCATCCCTGAAGTTTTTATTTTTGAAACTGCTACGAACCAAAATGTTTTTGATTTATTTCTGTCTGCAGTAAATCGATCTTCATATAATCTCATAACTGCTTTCCCGAATGATAATCTATTTTTCTTTTGATACGCTGCAACTTCATCAAGAAACATTAAAAAGAATATTCGGATATCAGGATCGTTCCACATTCGGCCGATCTTGGTTTCAGTACCAATCCAATTTTTATCTAATATCTCTCGCTCTAAAATCTGTTGGACTTCTTCAGGTTTTACTCCCAAAGAATGCCAAATATTCGCCAAGTGCTGCCAAGTAAATGGTTTCTTTTTCATAATAATATACAGGCATAGTTTTACTCGGCTTTCTTAAGTTGTTCAACATTGCTTTCGTAAATGTCATCAATCTTCAATTCATCATCTTCAGGGACAATGTAGTGATCTCTCGTAACTTTAGTTGAAGAGTGATTTAGTTTTCTTGCAGCAATCTCAATTCCTTTCTTTTGTGCAATGTAGCTGCCAAAAGTCTTTCTGCAAATTTTAAACATAAGTTTAGTTGATAGCTCTAATCTTTCATTTAACGCTGCTAAATGTTTTCTGAAACTTGAATAAGTTGCAGTTTTATAAATGTTCTTTTTCTGCGGAAAGAGGAACGGGGACTTAACCGCCCAAGCGTTCTTTTCCGTATATCTAGAACGCTGCAATCTTAATAAAATTTGTAGTGATTGATTATCAATATAAACTAATTCAGATTTTCTGTTTTTAGTATCACGCAAATAGATCATCTTTTCACGCTCCCAATTATCAACGAGCCACCCTGAACATTCCTCAAAATGTTTCTTATCAGTTGGTTGCTGCCAAGCTAAATGCAGCAGCTCTTCTTCTCTTTTTCCTGTCAATAATAACAACGCAACATAAGTCAGGAAACGGGGAAAGAAATCAAAAGCTTTACTGAAACAATAATCAATAACTTTCTTTCGATCAACTTCATCAAGTTTAATTTTAATTTTATTCTCTTTAAACTTGGTTATGTTTTGAACAGGATTAATTGCTTTGATTTTCTTTTTCTTAATGGCCCAAGTGTAAATAATTGAGATCATTTTAACTACATCATTCGCAGTTGTTTTTGTGTTCTTCAATCTAGTTTGGACGCATTCAATATGCCATTGTTCAATGTCCTTGATCGGATAATCTTTAAGCGGTTTGTTTGAAACTCGATCATCATATTCAAGTACACTCGACAATCGATCACGGATCAGGGAACTCCCTTTCAATAAAATATAAGTATTAGTTAATTTTTTATATTTAGTGATCGTTGATTTTTTATATTCAAACTTCTCTGATTTATCAGCTAATCGATAATCATTTAAACCACTATTTAGAAAGTCTTTTGCGAGAGCTCCGAAAGTCTTTTGATCTGTCTTTTGTTTCGGCTGCTTCATTTGTTTTAGAATATTCGGCAGCTCCATTTTGGCAGCTCTATAATCACGCTGCGGGTGGTCTTCCATTCTAAAAATTTTCTTATAAACGGCGTTAGTTTCAACACGATTTTTCTTCTTGTTGTACATTTCTAATCTTTGCACCGCATAGAAAACTTGTGTTCCTGACGGATATAAAAATATACAAAGTCCCTCTGTTGAACTATCGAAACGCTTATCAGGGAGCTGCTTTCCCTTTTTTGAAATCTTGCCTTGATATTGTAATTGATATCGCAGCTTTCTTTGTGTGAACGGAAATGTTGTTTCTGAAATAATTTCCGATTTGTTGTAAGTCCTAATCATAAATATACATCCTTTCGTTTTGCATTAGTGTATGGTTCTACGAAAGATTTTATGAACGGATAAACTTCCAACTGCTCGGGAAAAGTGAAATCCACTTACCAACAGATTTACCAACAAAAGTAATTACAGGCGGAAACAAACAGAAACATTTATAGAACTTATGTTCTTGTCCAAGTCTTGAAATTGTTGTATTACCTTATTTAATTTCAAGGGCCTGTAGCTCAGTTGGTTAGAGCAGTACACTCATAATTTCTTTCTCTTTAAAGAAACCAAATTCACTTCAAATAAGATAGCATTTGCACGATTTTTTGCCAAGCAATTTTAAAATTTTCCTTACCAACTATTTACCAACTATTTACCAACGAATGCAAAATTCAGAGTCCATATTTAGTAAGTAAATCAACACAAACACAATATCGAGTCTTGGTTTATTTTTATTAAATTAGTTGTCGAAAAACCCGCATAAAGACTCGAGAATTGCAAACAACTTTTCATCCTTAAACCTAATCAGAAATAGCGTTTAATGGACTCTGCAGCGCCCGTATTTAAGCAGCAAGATTGATTTCGAAAAACACATCACAAAAATAAAATTGCTCTCTATGAGCTTCTAATTAAGTTTAATAAGAGCTCGGCTCTGTTGAGCCTCGCTCTGCTTCGCAAGTGCTTCGCTAAACAAAAAAGATACTAACCCGTTTTGGAAACTGAAACAAAAAAGATACCCCATACCCCCGAAATGAGATTTAGGTTCGTTATAGTCTTACCTTTAGTCTAGGTTATACACACTTACAGACCTCAAAAAAATTTTAAAAATTTGAAATACTTTTGATCCTGTACTATCCTATAAAAAATTATGGCTTGGTATAACGCAACGGGGAAAGAAAACGATAAATCACTTTTTCAAGAAAGAGTTATTGATAGGTGTTTGTTTTGCGGACAGCACGAAGAGATCAAATGTAATATGGCAATTCAATTTTCAGAGTTTGAAATATCCAACGGGCCTTGCTGCAAGAAGTGTTATTCAGCGAATGCGAAAGTAGTTAAAGCGGTTTAGAACGCAGCGCCGCTAATCAGAATTTTGTTATGGAAGAAACGATTAACGACGCCGAGATGTATATTATTAATGCAGCTCTAATATAGTTTCGGGGATCGTGAATTGAAAGAAGTTAATCGTGCTCATAGTGAGAAATAGTGAGAAAAAAGAAGCAAGAGAAATTAATCACGGATCACGGATAACCCCGCCTCTTGAAGAGCTCCAAAAACTTTTGCTATCCGTCAAATTTAGGAAGTTTGTTTTTCCTATCTAATCCAAGCTTTTTATTGCGTTCTCTAGTCCGATCTTCTTGGTATTTTTCTAATTCTCTCATTGCTCTTTCGCCCTCTTTTCTCAAGCGTTCTTTTTCAGCTTTCGCTTTCTTACGCTCTTCGGGTGTAGGTTCAGGCCCAAATATCTCTTCAATCTCTTGCTTCTGATATGCTTCGTAATCTTCACGATCATAATTCTTTTTGATCCTATTACGAGCTTCATTGAGATCGATTTTTGCGTCGGCGTTAATGTTTAAATTTCTTTCAACATAGAAACCTTGAACTTTGCCTTTCAGCTCTTCGCATTTAGCAGCAACTCCATACTGACCTTTTGCTCTAGCTTCTTGTTGGATACGAGTTAAGTTTGCCATATGCTTTTGTTTGTCTAACATCCAAACTTCCATATTACCCATTAACCGATCTTGAATTACTTTTGCCACCGCAGGATTTTTTCTAAAATCCAATAATTCGTGCGCTCTCTGATAAGCTGAAGTCCTACTATAACCCGCCCGAATTGCGCATTCAGTTGCGGATAATTCCCCATACTTGCTGCAGTATAAATCAATAAATTTAATTTGTTTTCCTGTAGCGTCGGGAAGATTTATTTCAGGTTTAGCAGCTCCGCCAAATTCCTTTTCTTTGTAAATGTTTTTGAATTCAGTTTCTATTTCTTCAACTGACATATTTTTTATTTCTTCGTCTGTTAGCTTTTTAATCATCTGTAAAATTTAACCTCACTTTTTTGTTTTTACCTAATTTGGCTTCAACGATTGTTAAGTATCCCGCCTCTGCCAAATCATCTATTGCTTCGTTCTTTCTCTGTCTTGTCATCCAGCGTTTAGTTTCTTTATTCGAAACAACATATGAATCTTTTGCGCTGCCAAATTGGAACTTATCCATTCCCATTTTCCATTTTAAAATATTGTAAATAATTAATCCGAACTGCCCCGCAGCTTTATAACAGAGGAAACTTTCTTCAGGCCGATAGTCTGCGATAAAATCTTTTTTCTTATCTCGGGCTGCAATGGGTTTGCCTGATCTACTATGGGTTATAATATTATTATATTTCATATTATATATATTTATTAAAGACTACGGGTGGTTGCTTTGAGTACACAATGTCCGAATTAGAAACCTGTTTATTTTTCGTCCACTCTAATTTTTCATAAAGTTTTTCCCAACGCTCTTTGTGTTCGCCGTCTTGGTTAAATTGTTTTCTGATTATGTTTGTATCAACAGGAATAGCAGCTCCGATAACTTTCTCTGCAGCGTCGCTCATAATTGTTTTTAATTTTTTAATATTCTTTGCGCTGCCTTTTCGTTTCATATGAATTAAAACTGCGTCGTGAATAATCATAGAAATTTCAAATCCCTCTTCATCTAAATCAATAATTGCTCTTCGTAATATTTCTGATCCGTGAGATTGAATGGGCCAATTAATTAATCTTCTTGGATTTATTTTTTCGTTCGGGGATATCCAATACTTCCACCCATATTTAGTTAGAAAGTATCCACGCTGCATTGCTTTTGCGATTATGCTTTTAGACCAATCCTGAAAAACTTTATAATAATTTACTATTTGCGAATGAATGAATGTTGCATTCGGCAATGTCATATTTAATTTATTCATTAATCCGAATGGTGTTTGTCCATAACCAATCGCAAGAAAACTTTGTTTATATAATTCTCTTTCCTTTCCGTGAGTTTTCTTTGTTGCAAATTCGGGAACTGCGCCAACACCTTTTGCGGTAAATAAATAAGGATCGCCACTATTAACTGCACCAATCATATTTTTGTCTTTGGATAAATGGGCCTGAATAACTGCTTCCTGACTTTTCCAATCTGCATAAACTAAAATATGTTTATCGTCCGTTCCGATTATTGTTCTCATTCTTCTTGGAGCACCAAAGGGATTAATGGCAGTTGAAACATTTGTTCTTCCAGTAATTTGTCCGAATAAATTTAGCGGAGCTCTAGATCGTCCGTCATTGCCAACAGAAAATCCCTTTAGTGTTCTTGCTTCGATAATGAACTTTGAATTTCTAAATGCCATAATTTCAGGGCATACTTCTTGAAATCTATAAATGGTTCGATCATCAGTTTTTAATCTTCCTGTTTCTGATTTAGGCCAACGCTTATAAAGGCCTATTCTAATTAATTCTTTTTCAAATTTTTTATGGCTAAACTTTCCATATTCATAAACATCAAAGACTTTGTTTAATTCTTCAATTTCTAATTCTCTTACTGCTTCATAGTTTTCTTTTAGATCATTATAGAGCTGCAAGTTTAAAGGTATTCCGTTTGCATATATTTGAGCTTCAATTCCTTTTGATCTTCCGTGAAAGATTGCCTGTTGTAATACTCTCATAAAATTATCATCAAGCAGCTCTAATCTTTCGCATTGCTTCAGGAATAATTTTTCAGTTAATAAAACATCTTCTAAACAATAATCTAATATGCCTGTCTTATCTTCTTCAGGGTAATCGGGATAATTGTTAATAATAAAATCACGCCAATATCTTTTCTTATCAGCGTTCATTATTTCGTTAATGCCGTATCGCTGACAAGTTTCCAAGAGCCCAAAACCTTTTTTAATTCTTCCGTTCTCTAGTTTCTTTTCCTCGACAAAAGTATCCCAAATATATTTCGGCTTCTCGTATCCGTTTGCAATATCACATCCAACTTCAGCATTTGAGAAGTGAGCAATGAACAGGGTATCCGAACAACTAAACGGGGATCGTGGAACTTCATCAAGCAGCCATTGTTTTATTATTTTCTGTGAGTGCAGCTCTTTATAAACTACACAAACAGGGGACGGGGGATTGCCGTCTGTGATTTTAAATTCATAATCATAGACAACAACATTTTTAAAATTATCGAAAACTTTATTCATTATTCTTTTTCCTCTTCGACTAATTTCAACGGAACTTGAATTCCCAACATTTGTTGAACATACTTATTCGTTTCATAGTTATCGGGGTTCAATGTAAAATCTTTTCCGAATGCTTTGATAATTACTTCGTCATAATCTAGTTTGAATTTAGGTTCGCCGAATGCTTTTTGTTCTTTGTCTTGTGCAACGAAACATTGATAAGCTGCAGTTTCTTCGTGAGAAATATATTTAACCCATTTCTTTTGAGCGATTTCTACAATTTGAATTGCAGTATCAATCCACCTATTAGAAGTTAATCTTCCATAAGGTTCTGTAATAGGCCAAATCCCCATTCTACCTTGTGAAGTTTCATAGTAAGCGAGATAACATTTTCTAAATTTTCTGAAGTCGTGCTTAACTCTTTCTTTGAAATTAAGATCGCCACCGAGAATAAAATCTTCATTCTTTCGGCCAACTTTTATTCTAACTATTACGCCTTTTTTAATTTCATTCAGGGAGCTGCCAAAGACACGAAACCACTCTGTATCTTGTTCGGGTTTATATTTAGCAATATGTCCGTCTGTGAATACAGGAACTCCCGTTAATCCTGTGTTAAAATCATCCGAAACAGTAAGCTCATCAACAATTTTAGTTTGGCTTTTTGATATTTTTTGTTCTTGCATTAATCAACATCTCCTTTTTTATTTTGTGATTTACATTTTGAAGAATTTTTAAAAGATCCCTGTTTTGTCGTAGAGTAAGCACCCATAACTGCCTATTATTCTCACAATGACCTAACAAAAATTCCATTGCTTCTTCGATTGAATTGAAAGTCTTTTTCCAATCCCAATCGACGAATTTTCTGAAAGCGAAACTCTCTAAAGTTTTGAGCCACTCTTTCTCTTCGTTCAAACATTGTTGAACAAATTTTTCGTTCTTATCCCAATCTTCATAAAAACGAATATCTACTTCTCTCTTTTCATCCATTTAATTTAACTCCTCTTTTGATTTCATTTCTTGGTGTTCTTCATCATCTTGGCAAGTCTGACAGAAACCCGTTTGATGATATTCTCTTAAGTGAGCGTCGGATTTAAAACCTAACGCTTCCTTTCCACACCAAGCGCAAATTTTTTGTTTGATATAAAAATAAACTTCTTTGTGAGCTCTGTTTAAAAGCTGAAGAAATAACATTGGTTTAATCGGGTGGTTCTTATCAACTATTCTATGCAGCAATTCAGCAGCTCTTAAATATTTGGAGCTTCTTTTGAAACCTTGCATTAGTTTATCTTTTAAATTTTCCATTATTCTAATCCCAATAATCCCGCTAATCCTGTTGTTTGATTTCTTCTTTTTTAATACTGCATATTTCTTCTATCCTAGCACCTGTAAACATAGCTATTATAATGGCGTGCTTTAGGTTAGGAGTTAATAAACTTGATTCTGATTCTAATATTTCTTTTATTTCTTTGATAGCCTTATTAAGTTTTACGTTTCCTTTATTTCCAGGCAAACGATCTAGTGTTGCTTTTCTTAACTCAAGTTCTTTTAAAATAGCGTCTTGAAACTTAAAATCTAAATCAGCCATGCGAGTTGCAGCGTCTTTAACTCTGTTAACGGTATTGCCTTTCCGGTTAACCTTGCCATATCCGTCAAGCCTCGTGCTCGTGGTAGGATCAATTAAAAAATCGTACAAATCTTTTTCAAGTTGTTTTTTATCTTTAGCACCGCGTCCTCTCAAAAGACGAGGTTTTTCAATGTCAACAAATTTAAAAAATTGATTAGTAGCGTCCTCGTATTCACTAAAGAACTTCAACGCTGTACGTTGAGCCTGACTACCTACGGCTTCTACATCTAAAATTTCCTCTGCCAAAGGTCCATACTTAGTTCCAGTAGCACTTAATTGATCTGTCAAAAACTTTTTACTGGCTCCAACGCCAGGGACTTTAGCTATCTGACGACCCACTGCGTTAAATACTGAGGAGGAGGTTCGAGCCAAGGTTGAAGTTACTTCTGAAACCCCAGGCACAGTGCCTAAAGATCTAGCCGCAGCACCCGCAACTGGCAGACCTACGTCAAATGTTAAACTAGCAAGCCCACCCTCAAACCCACGCTTGGCTTTGTTCTTTAACCTAGTAGTCGCAAGCTCAAACCCTTCCATCTCTGACGTATCTTCTGTCTGCAACAACGGCATGACATCAAATGCGTCTGACATGGTAGGACGACCGTCTGGCGTAACAATGGTTTCATAACCTGCAACAGAAAGAGCCGTAGATCCAATCAAACCCGTTCTGGATTTAAGCAACGCCTTACCTGTACCAGATTTTCCAAATGCTTCAGCAGATTTAAAGAATTTACTTTTAGCAGCCGTTCTAGCGCCACCTTTGGCTACCATACTTGCACGACCTAACCATCCAGCTATTGGAATAAAACCAAGGCCAAAGCCCAAAAGCTCCTCGGTGATCTCACCAGCCGCAGTCTTTGGATCAAGGTCGTATTCTTTTTTAAATGCCTCGAACGCCTCTGTCACAGGGCGCGAGTATTCTGTACCCAACGAAGCATCAAGACCAGCCGCAGCAAACTCAGTTATACCTTGGGCCACGGTCACAGGGGCCGCTCTAAGTCCACGTCCTATGTCCGTGAACGTAGACTCCTTATACGGTTGCACCAACCCATGAGCTTGGTCCGCAAGTTTGTTTCCAGTTTCGTCGTCTCCTGCGTCATACGCTTGTATGGCTTGAGAACGCAGGTTTTCAAAGTCTTGGTACACATACGCCTGATCCGCAAGATAATTACCTCGCTCGTCGTCTCCTGCGTTATATGCTTGTATGGAAAGAGCGCGAAGTTCATTAAATGTTGGCATTTATCATCACCCC
>WLWH01001648.1_pt1 | contig 14051 bp, 19 predicted proteins | sample 6712741 | NCBI WGS metagenome assembly WLWH01 (sample SAMN12718694, study PRJNA515312) | sponge metagenome | isolation source: marine sponge | host: Mycale hentscheli | place: New Zealand: South Island, Marlborough, Capsize Point | collected 2003-05-01 | reverse complement strand
CGTATCTAACGATAGAAACTAAGATAACCAAAACCAATAGGGGGTAATTAATTTTACCCCTTATAATAATTAACTAATAAAACCAATAAATTATGGCATGTGATATATCATCAGGCTTTTCGTTAGCGTGCAGAGACAATAGCGGAGGAATAAAAAATATATATATTCTTTCAGGATCTGTAGACACAGTAGCAGAAGCGTCAGAAGGTTTAATTAGCGGAATATCAGGTAGTGGTGTCTTTTACAAATTCGAATTGACTAAAAACACAGGAGATTTCTTAGAAACTCCAACAGTAAGTTTAGAAAATGGTACAGTATTTTACGACCAGGCTATTAACGTAGCATTTCATAAACTACAATCTTCAATTAGAAATCAAGTTAAAGTACTAGCTCAGAATCCAGACCTTAAAATCATTGTCGAAACGAACAATGGTGTTGAGTCTCCATATGTAGGAAAATTCTTTTACATAGGGAACAGAAGAGGAGCTACTTTATCAGGAGGAGCAGGAGCAACAGGTACAGCATTTGGAGATGCTAACCAATATGCTCTATCTTTTCAAGGTATAGAGCCGGAACCAGCAGAAGAAATAGAAACTTCAACTGGAACTTTAACAGACGCACTATCTGGAATTACAGTAGGCTAATATAACAATAATCAAAGGGGAATGGTTGTAAAAGATTATTCCCTTTTTTTTTAAACGAATTAAATGATTAACTTAATAAAAGAAGGTACAACTAATAGTATAGCAATATCACCCGCTACAGCTAGTATATATCACGATTTAGCAAGTGGATCATTCGAGTTAGACATTACTCAAGATTATGATAGATCTTCAGGAAGTCTACAATTAACAAAATTACCACCAGTACCAGCAGGATACTATAACAACTATTTATTGTTTAGTGTCGCAAGTTCAGCAATACCATCTAGTTCAGGTTTTTATACTTACGAATTAAGAGAAGGTGTTGCAGGTGCAGCAGCAATATGGGGTACTACAACTAGTACTTTTGGAGCAGCAGACTTTAATTGGGATGCAGCTAATCCTATAACAAATAAAAGAACTATAGATACTGGTAGATTAAAAGTTGTCGGCACAGATAAACCTTCGTATATTAGTTATACAGGAGCCGATCAAGACGGCCAATATACAACTTATAATAGATAATTATGGCAAAGAAAGAAAATAAAATGCATTTTGCTAAAGTAGAAAGGTTTAACATAGAGCAAGTAAACTTTAACGAAAAAATACAAGGCAAATATGTAAAGAGTGGAGACGATAATAGGTTTCCTAATTATTTAATTGAACTATATAATAGATCTGCTATTCATGCAGCTTGTGTAGATTCTATTGTCCATGGAGTTATAGGACAAGGGTTAACAGCAAACGAAGAAGCTTTCTTAGATCAAGCAAATAGAAGAGGAGAGACATGGAATGATATCTTTAAAAAAGTATCTTTAGATTATTACTTACACGGCAGCTTTGCTTTAGAGATTATATACAGTAGAGATAGATCTAGAATAGCAGAAGTAAATCATATTGACTTTTCAACTATAAGAGCTAAAGAGAAAAACCATAGAGGAGTTATTCCTGGATATTATATTTCTAACGAATGGAAAGTATTTACAGCTCATACAGACGATAATACAATGTACTTACCGGTATTTGACGTTAATAAAGCGAAAGAAGAACCAAGTCAAATCTTTGTCGTACACCATTACAGACCAGGTCAACAATACTATCCATTACCTTCTTATAATGGAGCCCTTAGAACCGTTGAGTTAGACGTAGAAATAGATAATTTCCATGTTCAGAATATAAAAAATGGTTTAGCACCGAGTTTAGCCATAACAACATACACTAACGGTAGTTCGGATGATGTTGAGGCAATAGAGACAATGTTAAGAGCTAATTATGGAGGTTCTGATAATGCCGGAGCTTTATTATACATGGATGTAGATAGTCCAGAAAATAAACCAGATATTACGCCAATACCATCAAATGGTCAAGATGGATACTATCAAAATATAAACGATATGTCAATTCAGCAGATACTTACTGCACACAGAATTACTTCTCCTATGTTATTAGGAATTAAGACTGAAGGTCAATTAGGTGGTAGATCAGAGCTTATAGATGCTAGAATATTATTTGAACATAACGTAATAGAACCAATACAGCAAGAAATACTTAGACAGTTAGAAGGTATTTTACAAATAAATTACCCAGACATAGTCTTAGGAGTAGATACTAAAACTCTTTATGAAGATGGTGTAGTAGAAGAAGAGGTTGTAACTTCGGTAGAGGTAACAGACTCAGAAGCAGAAGAAGTAGAGAGACAAGACGAAACTAACGTAGAAGACGTACCAAGAAATTTAGACTAATATGACAAATACATTCTTAATAAGCGAAGCAATCATCAGAAATTATACTGATATTGAAGACAATATTGACAGTGCCTTAATTAAAAACGGTATAAGAGAAGCACAAGATATAAAATTACAACCAATTATAGGTACTTTATTAATCGATAAGCTTTATGCTTTAGTAGATGCAGGTACTATAGGAGATGCAGCTAATGCAGACTATAAAGCTCTATTAGATGGATATGTTCAGAACATGCTTATATATGCAGCTTATTTTTATATACTAGATTCAGTATACATAAGAAGTAGAAATAATGGTCTGATCCTTCCTGACGGTGGAGAGAATTCTGTAGCTGCTGATAGAACAATGTATAACGTTAAAAGACAAGCAGTACAAAATAAAATGGAATTCTATTCTAATTTATTAACTGACTACATAATAGAAGAACAAACTTTATACCCTGAGTTAAATGCTTCAAATAAACTATTCGAATTAAATCCAGACTACGATGAAAAATATGGCTCGCCATTTGTCTTTAATCATAAAGGAAAAATGACTAGAGAGTTTATAAAAAGAGGATTTAGAGTATACGATACAAGATATAAACAATACCCACAATAATTATGGCAAAAAATTATAATTTAACAGGACAAGAGATAAGAAACACCTATGATCAATTAGGACAAGTTTCAGGATCTATAGAAGGAGGAGTATCCGGATCAGCAATAGTAGATGGTACAGGAAGTAGAATTACTACTTTACACGTAACTGCATCTAATGCTTCAAATGCTATTTCATCTTCTTATGCTGTTCAAGCAGATAGTGCTTCTTTTGCACCAAACAACGGAGTAACTTCTATTATAGCAGGTACAGGTATATCAGTAGATCAAGCTACAGGAACTGTAACGGTTACTAATACCGAAGGAGCTGCAGCCACTGGTTCTCTCTTAGTTACTGCAAGTAATGTAGACGCTACTATAACTTATACAAAAGGAGATGGGAGTACCTTTCAAAACATTATTAATAACGTTGCTAATGCTACAGAGGCAGAAGATTTAGTTATTACAGTAAAAAATACTTCAGGAGGAACGTTAGCAAAAGGAACAGCAGTACATGCCGTATCAGTGACAGGAGAAAATGTAGATGTTATTGCAGCTTCTAACGATAGTGCTTCTGCTATGCCGGCAATAGGTATACTTAGCCAACAAATAACTAATAACTCTGCAGGTTCTTGTATTATAGCAGGTAGGGATACAGGATTAGATACTTCTGGATTAGTTGCAGGTGCTTCTGTATATGTTCATACTGGAGGAGCTTTAACTGCTACTAAGCCTACAGGTTCGGCATTAATACAAAATATAGGTACGGCTGCTAAGATAAATGGTAGTGACGGAGAGATAATAGTTCAAGGAGCAGGTAGAACAAATGACTTACCTAATTTAACAGAAGGCTATGCTTGGGTTGGTGATACTAATGGAGTACCACAAGCAGTTGCAACGTCTTCTTTTGCAGGTGATTCTTTTCCTTATACAGGATCTGCACAAATTACAGGTTCATTAGGCGTTACTGGTTCTGCTACAGTTAGTAGTACTATTTCTTCTTTAGGAGGTTCAATACAAGCTTTAGGTGGTGGAGGTATTACAGTAGGAAATTCAGGATATGCTTTACAATATCCTTCAGTAAATGTATATACTAACAGTGGATCTTATGGTGGACAGATTTATGGTTCACATAGAATAACCGATTTAAGTGGTAATAATGATGTTGGTATTTTAGCTTTAAGTACGTTCAACAGTGGTGACCCTGGACGCATTTGTTTTGAAACTCAGTTTAATTCAGACGTTGTATGGTGGATTTCGGAAAATAAAAATAATTTTCATGTCGAAAAACAATTAAATGCTTTAGCAGGAGCTCAAATAACAGGTAGTTTAGATGTATCAGGAGCAATAACAGGTTCAAGTGCTACATTTCAGTCAGCTTCTATAGGATACTTACAAACAGTAACAGGTTCAGCAACTATTATAGGTGATGAATTTATAGTTCTTAATGCTGATTCACCAACAGCGAGATATGCAGGATTAAAGGTATATGATAGTGGCTCTGGTTTAACAGGATCGTTTGAATGGGATAGTTTAACAGATAACTGGATACAAGTAGAGACAGGAGGTTCTTCTGCGGTTATGTTAACAGGTGCATCTGGTAGTAAAGGTACAGAGACATATCCTACAGCTAATACATTACTAAAAGGTACAGGTAACCATACAGTAGTAGATTCTTCAATTACGGATTCAGGTACATTTGTAAATATTGAAAATCCAGTAAGAATAAATGGTAACTCTAATATTACCGGTAGTTGGGGAGTAAATGGAACAATAAATGCAGCTGGTAGTATTGTACAAACTGCTGGAAGTATACAAGCTTTAGGAGGTAATGGTGGTAATGGTATAACTATAGGTAGTTCAGGATACGGTTTACAATATCCTTCTATGAATATCTTTACTGATAGTGCATCTTATGCTGCAAGTGGAGGAGTTTATGCTGCACATAGGTTAGAAGATAGAGGTACAGGAGATTTTGCAACCTTTGCATTTAGTACTTTCAACGCAGACGATCCAGGTAACTTGGCTTTAGAGGTACAGTACAATAACGATATTGTATGGTGGATTTCACAAGGTCAGGATAGATTCCATGTTAATAAAGAAATAAAAGCTGTATCAGGATTACAAGCAACAGGAAGTGTTGATATAACGGGGTCACTTACTCTTAACGGTTCAGCCGTAGGAGGACCAGCAGTATCTGCTTCATTTGCTTCTACTGCTTCTTATGTAAATACTTTAGACCAAGAATTAATTATTACAGGTAGTGTTCAAAATCATGTAATTACACCAATACTAACTGGATCTTTTCCAAACTATACAGCATCTTTAGATTGTTCAGCAGGTAATATGTTTGATATAGATTTAGATAACGGTAGTAACTATGAATTTAGAGCTCATAATTTACAGAAGGGTCAGACATTTATGTTAAGAACACCTCAATCATCAGACGGTAATGGTACTGTAACTTGGGGAACAATGTTTAACTGGCCAGCAGGTACAGAGCCTACAGCTACACAAGCACAAAATACAGCTGATCTTTATACGTTTGTAACATTTGATACTACAGAGGTTTATTCAATACAGTCAGCAGACTTAAAATAAAATAACATATGATCGTTAAACCATTTGGATTTATGGGTATGGGGAGTGAGTTTGATCCTACTTTAGGAGGAACTATAAGCCCGTTCTTCTGGTACGACTTCACGGACAGTGATACCATGACTTTATCAGGAACAGATGTAGTAGATATAGCTTCTAAAGGTTCTAATACAGGAACGTTAGCTAAAGGTACTGCTGCTACAAAGTATACTACTTCTTACATAGCACCAACATACAATGGTACATACACTCAGTTTAATGGAGATACAACTCCTTCTTCAAAAAATAGTTGCTTATCGAGAAGATACGGTAGTGGGACTCCTTCTGCAGATGGTAACTTTGGAGCTAATACTAATAACACTTCTTTCTTTTTTATTAAACCTACTTGGAATCAATCTTCTTATACTTGGGTAGCTTCTTGGAAAGGTGGAAATGTAACAGCAGGTAGTCAACCGGAAGAATGGGGTATGTGTATGCTAAGTGATGGAACAGGTTATCCAGGTACTCAAAACTTTATGGCTAATAGTTATGCAACTAATGCTAACTTAGCTGTTTTTTCTCATGCTCTTAGTAATACTAACAACTCCGGTGTATTTAGTTACGACGGTGCTAGTAAAGTAACAGGTCAGACGTTAGATCAATATCATTGTCAGGTAGTAAAAAATACTGCATCAGGAGGTACTAATGCAGATGAAATAGTAGGTAGAAACACAACTGATGTTACAAGTACTTTTGATGGTCCTAAAAATACAGGAGGTTCAACTACTAATGAATACTTTACTATGGGAGGTAGAGCAAGAACCGATGTTCTTTACGGTGGTAACTTTGAAGTTAAGCATGTTGTAATATACGAGAGTTCTTTATCAGACACGCAAATAGATAACGTTATAGCTTCTTATAACAATGCTTATCCAGCAGACAACTTAAACGCTTCGTAAAAAAAAATACCCTCCGGGGTAGAAGGGCATTCTAAAATAAAGCAACAAATATTTAAAGTATTCTAACTTATATATAAGATAAGAACTTTATCTCAATTAGACAACTAAGCATATTTAAAAGTATAACCTCTAGCAGATTTTTGTCTACCCTTAAGTGTATTACTTATATCTTGAGGTGAACTGTTAATAGCTTCACTAGCTAGTTTACAAGTATCAAAAGTCCCATATAGAGTACCGTCCTTTTTAAATACAGATACAGCTTTAATGTTTTTAATGTGAGTAACAAAATGATTTTTATACCATTTGTTATCCATGAGACGTAAGTAAGCCATTTCTTTTCTATATTGTTTCCTAAATAATTTTAATTCACTAGGTTTATAAGTCCTAGCAAGAGCTTTAGCGTTTTCTAGCTTTGCACTACCATAAGGTATAAAGTTAAAGTAGTCTTGTACTTTTTTTAGTGTTAATGGTTTGTCTCTTAACCAGCCTGCTGTGCTTGCGTCTCTTTTATAAAAATCGGTCCAGTCTTTATAGTTTTTAAGGCTTTCTAAAACACTCTCTTCAGTTCTGTGAAGAAATTTTTTTACTATACCTAACTCATATCTTACTTTACCTATAGTAGTCCAAGCAACAGTACTAAACATATCGTCTTGTTTAGCTAATACACTCTTAAAAAAGTTCATATCTAAAGGCAAGTCAATCATCTCATAGTTATAAACAGATCTTTTTCTACCAGGAGTTTTACAACCACCATCTTTATTAGGATTAGTTCTTCTTGGAACCGTAACAGGTATTCTCATATCGTTAAAGTTTCTACCGTTAAATTTAGAATACCATTCTCTATCTAGTAAAAGTAAAACACCTTTCATGATAACAGTATAATAACCAGCATCTTTAGCATTAGATACTTTATAAAAATACTTTCTTTTTTTAGGATCTACATCAGATACTCTAAATAACCTAGCCATCATCTGAAGAATAGAGTTAAGGTTTCTAGACATAGTAAAGTCAATAGCGTTATAAAGCTCAGTATAAGACCAACCCATTCTACCTCTGTTTACAGATACAAGTACTCTAATATCGTTATCTTCTTTAAACTTATCCATTAAAGCAGAGTCATCATCGTTCTTACTATGAGATACTAAAACAGAATTTTCTAAGCCGTCAAAGGTTCTAAGTACTTCAGCAAACTTATTAGCTTGTTTAATTGAGTTAGCCCATATAATAGTTTTATCTAAATGCTTAAAGAACTTACCGGCAACATCGTTAGTAAGTCTGTTTACGTTCTTAAGACTTTTTATAGGGTTTTTAAGTTTTTTCATCATACCTAAAATAACTTTCTTAAAAGAAGCTTCATCAGCTAATTTATATTTAGCTCTAGCAGTTAAAGTTAAGTTATCAAATTTATTATAATCTTTGTCTTTAAAGTCATAGTAAGAAGAAACAACGTGTACTTCAGTTTCAGCAATCCTACCTTCGTCATATAAGTCCATTACAGGTACAAAGTGCATATAGAAACCACCTTTTAAAATAAATACAGAAGGAGTACCAGTCAAAAGTAACTGCTGGTTAGGTTGAGTTTTCTTAATAATACTCTTTACAGTCTTAGCATAATACCAAACGTGAGCTTCGTCAACAATTAGTTTCTCTACTTTAGGTAAAATATCAATACACATACTAATAGTCTGCGGTAAACAAACAATTACTTGAGCATCTGAATCTACAGCTTCTCTTAAGTCATCACAAGTCTTACAAACTACATACTTAAAGTCAGGATTAAAATCTATAATCGAATCTTCGAAGTTAGATCTTAAGTTAGTCTGAGCAGAAGGTATAATAATAGTCTTCTTGTTTTTGTTAGCTTTTTCCATATAGAATAAGTTTAACAACATAATAGTATAGAAAGTTTTACCAGAAGAAGTACCAGCAGCTAATACTACCTTATCTTCGTTAAGTATCTTTTCATCTACTAACGCATTCATTTGCCATTTTACCTCATCGATAAATGGTCTTGCTTTTAACATTTTTTTTAAATTTTTTAATCTCATTTTATAACCGTTTTAAATTAACAGCAGGTAAACTATTCACCCGCTTTATTAATATAAAGATAAGAAAAATATATCGAGTTAGCAACTATTTAACAAATTATTTTTTTTTAGGGTTTACGTATTTAAGAGCTATATATTATAAGACGATAGTTGCTTATCGTTAAATATAATCGTATATTAATAATATAAAAAGAGAGTAAAAATGAAAGAACAATGGAAACAAGTACCCGGCTATGAAAGATACTTAGTATCAAATACCGGTAGAGTTATATCGACTCTAAGAAACAAATCAAGAGAATTAAAGCCACAGACAGACGCTATGGGATATCAGCATTATCGTTTATATCCAGAAGAACCAATACATGGTTTCTACGCAAATAATAGGGGTCTTAAACCTAAGTTATATAAAGCGCATAAACTTGTCTTAGAGACGTTCTCTCCTACCTTAGACACAACGTTAGAGGTTAATCATATCAATGCAGATAAAAAAGATAATAGATTAGTTAATTTAGAGTGGGTTACTAGAGCTCAGAATATACAACATAGCTGGAATTTAGGATTAAGAGATAAACATCAGGGTAGACTTTCTAGACGTAATAGAAAATCTATAGTAGCTATTAATGGAACTACTGAGAGATATTTTGAGAGTAGATTACATGCTTGTTTTGCTTTAGGATGTAGTAGAGGTATCATTAGTAAAATATTAGTAAGTGGAAAGACTATACAAAGAGGACCTGCTAAAGGTTATACTTTTATTAGTATTCCAGTACTACCAGTAGGAGAAACATTTGAAATAGTAGAAAATTATGCTGAGAAAGTAAAGGTATATAATGCAAAATACTTTAATAAAAAGAATGTTATTTAGAATGAGTATAAATTACTTAAAAGAGTTGATCTTCTGCAAAAAAAACCTTACCTTATTGGATATCACGATAGAAAGTAAAAAGGTAGAAGGAAAAAAAAACTAAGAAAAGGAAAAAAGAGACTAATTATAATAAGAGAATAAGATATGGAAGATAAATTAAACAAGATAATATTTCTAATAGAGAAGTTAATAGAGATAGAAGAAAAGAAAGTAAAAGGTAATACTAAAAGTAATCCAGTTATTAACAATAAAGAGTATTATTCATTTGAAGAATTAGATACTTTAATTAAGACTAAGATATCTAAAATTAACCTTAGCGATAAACAAAGAGATTTCGTAAAGAATATATATGAGTTTGGAACTAAACATAACAGAATTACATCTAAACAATATCAAGCATTAATTAATTTACTATGAGCAAATACATCCCTACAGATAACAAACCAGAAGGTCAAGTTAAACCTAAATTAAAAGTTAAGGTAAAGATTAACGATAAAGACACAACATTAAATGAATATGACGTCTTTCAAATGTTATCAGACTTAAACAATAGACAAATACAAACTGAAAAACTTATACAAGAGATAGGTCAAGCAGTAACGGGAATTATGGATGGTATGAAAGCAGGGGCAGGAGCAGTTACAGGAACAGCAGTACAAGAGCAAGCTATTAAACCAGTTCCAGTAGACTATACTAACTTACAATTACCTAAACTTAATAAAGTAGAAGATACTACTGCTACAGTAAAATTAGAAGATTAATGATACCCTGGATTTATCAAGGAAAAGAAATTAGTAGTACGGACGATTTCCCAAATAAGGAGGCTATAGGTTTTATTTATTTAGTTCAGAATATATATGATTATTGGTATATAGGCAAAAAAAATATATATTCACACATTACAAAGCCTCCTTTAAAGGGATTTAAGAGACGGCGAAAGTTGACTAAAGAGTCAAACTGGCTAACATATAAATCGTCTAATAAAAGTGTTAAAGATTGGGAGGATTGGGAATATAAGTCTAGAGTAATAGTAGATTTCGCTTATACAAAAAAACATCTAACGTATTTAGAATGTCACGCACAATTTAGTTTAAACTGTTTAACTAATGAGATGTGTTTAAATGATAATATACTCGGTAAGTTTTATGCAGGTGATCTAGTAAACCTACCAGTATATGAAGTCAATTAAAGAAAAGAAAGCTTACATAGATAAGCACATTACTAAAATATTTCCTCAGCTACAGGTTAACATGAATAAAGTATGCGGAGTAGCTTATAACAAATGGGGAGATGATTTATTACAATTAAGTTTAGAGTTCTTTTTAAATAAAGATATAGAAGTACAATACGAGAGTTGTAAAGAAAATAAAGCAGAAAACTTTATTACATACATAGCTAACTTTCAGCTTAAAAGTTCTACCAGCAGATTCTGGCATACACATAGAAAGTTTGTAGGTAATACTAGAGAGTTATTTGTTGGTTCATACGAATACGATAATGAGCTTAATTATCCAGTACCATTTGAGGATGAAATATCAGAGTTACAAATGTGTATACAGAAACAAATGGATAAGTTAGATCCTTTTGAGAAAATGTTAATTAAGGAAAAGGTAGATTGGGGATCTAGTTATGTAGAAATATCTAAGAAGTATAACATACCTTATGGTTCTTTGCAAGGAGGATTAAAACGAACATTAAAAAAAATTAAAGAACAATGCAAGCATTTACAGACATAATACTAGAAATAAGCTTTATAGTTAACTTTGCCCTAATAGGATTACTGCTCTCAATGGTTTATCCTAAACTAAAAGATAGGTATAGTAAACGTAAGAAGAGACGAGAGACACGAAAAGTATCTCAAATAAGAAAGATAGTTAGAGAGTACTTAAAAGAGTTACAAAAGTGATAGAAGTAACTATATATAATATTATAACAGTTGCTATTGGTTCGGTGTTTATATCATCTTTTTATCAACCAATACAACCACTTAAGAATCGGCTGCTTAGCAAGCTACCAGATAACACAATAGGACGTTCTCTTACCGTTGCTTTCAATTGTCCGAAATGTACTGGTTTCAATATAAGTTTGATAGTCTTTTTTGACTTGCAAGCAGCTCTTCTTAGTTGTATAGTAGCATATGTTTTAAGTCACGCTATAGATAGAATTGAAGCATGGTACGAATAAGTAAAAAGGATAGTGATTGGTTAAAGGGTCATTTTACTAAAGAGAGTTACGGTAAGGTACCCAGAGGCAATGTGATACACGATTATTTACAAGCAGAGAAAATATTAAATGGTTACGATAAAATTAAAAGAAGAGGTTGCGGATGTGAGTACGGAGGTATGGCACGCGCAGTTGATAAGTTATACAAAGAATGGCTAGAGAAAGAGATTACATAAGCAATAGTGAATACGACGAAGCTTTAAGAAAGTTTTATAACGGTGTAGAAGATTTTACCGATCATATAGAATATAAAGAGTCAATAGCAGAACAGTTTAAGTTTAACCCTAAATTAGTAGAAGCGTTTATAGAAGAAGGAGAAGAGTACACAATACTAACAAGTGGTTATGTTATTACTAGTTACGGTAGAGTATTTAATCTCAGATTTAGAAGATTTCTTAAACCAAAGTTTTACAATAGTGATATATACATATACTGCGGAGATGCCAATTATAGATTAGAACCTACGTTTAGAGATATGGGGTGGGAGTTTAATAAAGTAGAGATACTAAAGAGATATTTAGACAATGATTGGAATAGGATAGTTATGGATAATTGCAAGTATGCGCATTTAGCAGAATAAAAGCTATTTATAGGAAATATATAATGGGTTTATAATGGCTGGTACTAAATTAAACAATAAGGAAATAGAAGATATAGTAAAGAAAGCGTACGACTTACGTTATAATGAAAATTATACACAAGAGAGGTACGTTAAATGGGCTAAAGAAGAATATGGCAAATCAGAGCAACAATGTTGTCAGTACTTCTTAAAAGCTAAACATTACCATACTACTGTTTGGAAAGACTTGTTAGAGAAACAATTAACACCAGCAGTAGAAGAACTAATACGTTTAATGGCAGATGAAAACCCTAAAGTAAGAGATGCAGCAATATCTAAAATATTTCGCTATAGTGGAAACGAAATACAAAAGATAGAAGCAGCAGTTAGCGGTGATATAAAGATATCATTTGGTACACCAGAAGAATGAATATAGAGTTATTTACTCCTTACCCTAAACAGAAAGAATTCTTAGATGGCTTTTTAGAAAGCGATAAGATGTTTGGTGTTGTAGTTAGTCCTAGGGGAGCAGGTAAGAGCCTTATGGCTATGAACCTAGCTTTATATTGGGTACTAGGAAATAAGAATACTAAAGTAGCCTGGGTAGCACCAGTATATAACCAGAATAGAAATATCTTTGATCAAATAGTAGAAGCAGCCAGAGAGTTAATTACATCATCTAATAAAATGGAGATGATAATAAACTTTATTAATGGTAGTAGTATAAAACTATTATCAGCTGATGCACCAGATACCATAAGAGGATTTAGATTTAATTACGTTATAATAGATGAAGCGGCATTTGTCAAGCAATTAACTATAGATCAAGCTATACTTCCTACTTTAAACCCTAACGGTAAAAAGTGTTTACTTATATCTACTCCTAAAAGTCGTAATCATTTTTACAATTGGTATATGAAACCTGAGGTTTATTCTATGAGGTTTAAACTAGAAGATTGTCCTTACATCAATAGAGAGGTTATTGATATTGCTAAGAAGAGTTTACCTCACGATATATACTTACAAGAGTATGAAGCTCAATTTGTAGATTCTAGTAACGATGTATTCCAAAGAATAAATGACGTAGCTTATGTTGGTGAATATAGAAAAGGAGGAGATGTTTATGTTGGAGTTGATACGGGACTATCAAATGATGCTAGTGTCTTAACCTGCATCTCTCCAATAGGTAGAGTAATGAATATGGTTACATTACGTAACACGGATATCAATAGCGTAGCTACAAGATTCAAACAGGAGTTACAAGGCTACAATGTAGTTGGTGGCTATATAGAAATAAACGGGGTTGGTAGAGGCGTATATGATCTTATGTCTCCTAGTTTTAGAAAGATAAAATCATTTACAACCAATCAGCAAAATAAAACCGAGCTAGTAAGAAAGCTTATAAACGATATAGAGACTAAAACAATTGAATTACCATCAGAAGAATTATGTCCTGATCTACATACAGAGTTTAGTACATATACTTATAAAATGTCTCCTACTGGTAAACTAAGCTTTGGCCATATTAGTGGCGGGCATGATGACCATTTAGATTCGCTTATGTTGGCGAACTATAGTAGAGTTAAGTTTATGGAACGTCGTCCTTTAAGAGTATCGGGTATAAAGAACGTTAAACCTAGTTTTGGTAGACCTACTTAGTATAGGTCCTTTAGAAATTAAAATACTATTTATTATAAGATGAAAGAGAGTTTACAATTAGAGGTACCGGAGTTTATGACAATCCAAAAGTATGCGGATATGAACTCATATAGAGGTCAAAGCAAAGTAGGGAAATTAGTACATACAGTAGCAGCACTAACAGGAGAAGATAAAGATTACATACGTAAATGGTCTA
>WLWH01001645.1_pt1 | contig 14071 bp, 28 predicted proteins | sample 6712741 | NCBI WGS metagenome assembly WLWH01 (sample SAMN12718694, study PRJNA515312) | sponge metagenome | isolation source: marine sponge | host: Mycale hentscheli | place: New Zealand: South Island, Marlborough, Capsize Point | collected 2003-05-01 | reverse complement strand
CCATAGGGGGTTGGACATCCGCCGTCCTACCGATTAAATTCTCCAATCTTTTTACCGTCGAACTTCGGGAACGGCTTGGCGGGTTCTACCTCTACGCTCTTCCACTTCTTCCACGCTACACGCTTGGCGTGGTCCAAATCCATGGCGAGGGTGTGGGTTGTGGTAGTGGTTCCGTCTGCCCAACGGGCTAGGGTTACTTCGAACAGTTCCTCTTTCATTTTCATCATGGGATTATGATAGCACAGGGGGTAGGACATCCGCCGTCCCACCCCCAAAAAACTTTTTTCTTTTTGTTGGTGCAAGGTGGCATGATTTTTGCAGCCGCCAGCGTGCCACCTTTGCAAGCTAATTTATCTTAATTTATAAAATTTATGTTGTCGGATAACAAGCAATGGCTTTATGGGGATCTTTATTCTTTTACCATCTTTTACTATTGTTTTATAACTCCAATAAGGGTTTTTATCTATATGGCAGTAGTGGTCTGCGTTCTTTATATAGTTTCTATTTAATTTGTTTAAATTTATTGCTAATGCTTTGGCGTATTGGCCTTGTTTAGTATTCAAAAGGTGTGGTAGTTTACGACGGTTCGGATCGTTTTCATTCCAGCAAGAGAATTGGAACTTTTTAAGACATACTTGCTTAGGGGTTTTCTTCCAAGAGATAGACCTTTCAGCGATAACGCAAGCCACTGCATACATTCCAGCTTGCCCTTGGTTTCGAGCCTCGCCCAGAATAGTCATGGCAACGATTTTCTGCTCATCAGTCAATCGCTCCGAGGTGTCACAATACGCAAGATTAAAAGCAATAATATAAAAGACAATAACAATAATATCATGGAGATTTTTCATAATTATTTTCCCTTGTGAAGCGAACGCCAACTGTCATTCAAACAGTCGATTTCACTTTTTGGAATCCAACCTCGCCAATCGTCTTGGGCCTTGAGCTCCCACGAAAACACTCCATCTATACGATCTTGACGCATCAAGGTGAAAGACATAGGGCAACCACGCCCGTCTTTAAAATCTTTGCCGCTTGGGGTTCCGTGCTGGCGGATACGATCCTTGGTGCGACGGGTGGCGGTGGGTTTGGGTTGTAGGATCACTGTCGTTTCATTCATCGGGATAATTAAACCAGAATTCGCGTAAAAGTACAAGCCTTTTTTTAATTAAATTGTAAAAAAGTTTTCTTCGAAACGGGGGTTTTCTCCTGTGCGAAATATCGCCAAAACACGAAACCTTGCCGATCAAAAAGGGTCGAAAGTGATCGGGAAACTGCGATTATGGGCCTTTATCCGTCAAAAGTGATCGGCTAATTAAATGCGATTTAAAGCAATAAAAAAACCCATATAATGTTATGGGTTAGTATTTGATTGGTATTTGTTTCGTATTTGTTTCTTATCTAAGACCTATCTGGTAACATCCAATCCTTTCGGATGCGTTTGGTTCGCTTCACTGATTCCTCAATGAGTCGATGAACATCTTCGACCATCTCCCTACCCATTGTGACTTCCCCATGAGTAGTCAACCAATCCTCAAGGTCATCCTTGATTCTGTTGATCATTATTCTATCGTGTTGGTCTTGTTCGTGATTATGTTCCATTATGCATCCTCTCCGTAATAGTTATCCCAATAAACGTCAAATTCTTCTTCTTCGCAGTTCTCAAATTGTTCTGCCATCTGGTCTATTGCAAAGTCATAAACAAATTTGTCACCCCATGAATTAACCGTGTCACGGGCAAGTTGTTCTATTCTTTCTGGTGTTTTCATTTAGTCCTCCTCTACTTCCCAAGTGTCTGAATCCAGCGCATACAAAAACTCTGTACCATTAGCTAAATCCCCTACTCCTTCGGCAGCTTTTTCTTTGGCGTCATCTACATCTTTAGCTGATACAAATATCTGCTGTTCGTGTACCTCTCTAATTTTTACTGAGTATCTTTTCATTCTACCTCCAATTCTTCAATGTTATATTCTAACAAATCTTCTTCGGGTTCGAGAGAATCGGTTATCGTTTCGGGCAACCATTTACGAGGGTGTCCACCGTCAACTTTCATTATCAATGTTACTTTATAGGTTGTCATTTAGTCCTCCATTACATCATTGAAAATTACAAAACCTTATTACTCAGGATGTTTAACTTGTTGGCCCATCGACGCAATGGGTGGAATGCGCCTTTGCGTCCCTCTCTGGTTCCTTGGTGGCGTACCATATAAGAATCACCTTGCACACCATTCGGAGGCGTTACCATAACACCCCGCGATTTAGTGATGACTTTGCACCCGTTTTTTTCAAGTTCAACGAGTAGTTGGTTTGTGTTTTTGATTTTTAATGCGTTCATCTTGTTAATTATTACTTAATTATGTTTTTAGGTCAACTGAAAAATGCGCGGAAGATCCCAACAACGTGGAAGGGAATACGTTCTGGGTGTTTGTTCTTAACTTGAAGTAGGATAGCCCTAACGTGTACCTTGATTTGTGTCGTCGCGCTCATCTAGGAATACAATAATCGTATTTCTTAAATAAGTCAAGGCTTGAAAACGTTTTTTTTTAAATTTTTTTTCGTGCAAGGTGGCATAGATTTTGCAGCGGCCAGCGTGCCACCTTTACAACTTTTAATCCTCCATCGGAGGAAACGCTGAGTCATCGGTGTTATCCTCCATTACATCGTTGTAATAATCTTCTATCTGAGATAAAGCGGCTAGGGTTTCTTCATCTTGGCCGTAATCATGTGCGTGACGGTCATGTGCGTGACGGTTCGCAACCTTCAATACAATATCCAGTGCTTCTTTGTTAGTCATCTTTGTTATCCTCCGCTTTTACTAGTTCGATGCCTATGTCGTTTAACACCTCATTCCAAACTAGCTTCTGAGCTTCCATGATTTCGTCAGCAATCTCCTCTCTCGCAAACTCAGAAAGTAAATCTGTTTTCTTCAATGCGTGGGATTGTAGTACCATCATTATGATTTGTTTTTCTTTACTCATTTAGTCCTCCGTTCTATTCCACAACGTAATGTGCAATTAAATTACCATCCGATACTCCTTTAGCAAAACCAGCAACTATTCCAACGTTCCCATTTAGTTGTGGGTTTGATTTGATCAATCTATCGTAAAGCGGATCGTCATCGGTGATATAATCATAGTGGTTAACGCCTCGCTGCCGACCAATGTCACTAGCAAGGTTGCGTAGCAGTGTTCTCATTTCGGTGATGTTTGTATCATGAATTTCTAATTTTAATTTCATTAGTCCTCCAATTCTATTTCAAAAACTTTATAGCCTTCGTCCCAATGCTCGTCGGATGTATCAAGAACCTTCGGGCATTCTTTGTGCGCGGTGACATCGCTGACTAATCCACCATCCATTTGTATTTTAATGTATACTTCCATTTAATCCTCCTTGTCTATTATCGTGCATTCTCCGTCACAATCTGAGCAGTACGCATTGTCAAACCATGCGTCCAGTTCCCAACATTGGTTCTCAGTGTCCCAGACTGCCCATGCGTCATGCTTTACGTCTTCACTGCCGCACTGCTGGCATACTTTTGTTAGTGGATTATTCATTGCTTTATTCCTCCAATTTTACTATTGCTGGCGTGGAAGGGTTTAGGTGGTAGCTTACCACATCCCAACCCTCTGCGTCGATAATGTCAAACAGGTGATCTTCGTTTTTTGCTTCTAGCTTCTCCCACCATTCGGTTTGCCCGTCACTTACTTTTACTTTGTATATGTTCATCTTGTTGCTATGCTATATGTTTTTTAAGAAATGGTCAAGAAAAATATTGAGATACTTTATTCTTTTTGGCCGAATAACTGCGGCATGAGAAAATCAACCTCTTCTTTACTAGCTCCTCGCAAGCGGTCTTGTAAAGCAATAGCTTCTTGGTATAGCTCTTTTGGAAAAACTTCCCATGCTTTAGTTTTATAATCCCACACCCAGCATCGTTCTGATTTCGAGTCTATCAAGATAGACCATTTAGGATATCTTTTTTTCATTATGACTACCTTATGATTGTACCATCGAATCTGAAATCACCGCCGCATCCTACATGACTATAAATCGCACCATGTTGCGCCTTGTAATGTCTGTTTGATCCAAAATTAAAAATCAATCCACACTTGGAGCAAGAGTATTGGTATTCTTTACGGGCAGATTTCAACTTGTAGGAGTGACAACGTTTCGCTGGTAATCCAAAGCTCTTCATAACCGCCGCCCATTCTTGACCGTGGGGTTTTATGTTGTAAGCATCAAAAACATTGTATTGGACTATATGGGCAAACTCGTGTCCGATGGTTTGTTTTATGTACTCATCGGTATACGTTTTAAGAGCTTGGTTGTTTACATTTATACGGTTTTGAACAATGTGTGCGCGACCTCCGACTTTACCTCGGAGAGTGTAAGTTATCGCTGGGATTTCTCCCTTCCAGTTCCAACGATCCTTTGCGATCTCAGCAAGGTCGTCAATTCGTTTTTCTATAAGCTCGCTGTAACTCATGTCTCTATACTGCCAGAAATCTAGTTGCGTGTAAAGAAGTTTTTTAAAAAAAGATTGGTGCAAGGTGGCATGAATTTTGCAGCGGCTCGCGTGCCACCTTTAGAAAAGTTTTGGGGAGTTTTTTTCGGCGTGCTACCTTTCTGTGTTCCCCACACAGTTTCCTTTCGTTTGCTTCCCGCGTCATTGCGAGAAATTTTTTTACTGGTGCTTCCTCGTCCCTAACAAGGATCGCGTACCCTGTTCGCTACGTTAGGCTTGCCTAGACTGTGCTCTGTCTCCCAGTAAATTTATAGCTCGGTTTCATGTTAATTCTAACACTACTCGCGAGCGTCCTGCTTTGTGCCACATGACTGCACCCAGCTTTATGAAGGTTGCGACCCCTCTCTCTTGGGTTTCATCCCAAGGCTGAACAGGACAAGTTGTTTGATAGTCAAGTGCCAAGCGAACTCACGTTTCTTTTCTAGGTTAGTTCCTACCTCAAAGGATCATCCGCTCTTCTGAGCTTACCAGTTAGGCGCGTCTCCCGCGTTGCTTGGCTACGGGCATTTTTTTCTGACTATCAAATCTTGTTTAGTTTACTCGATTGATGCTTGGCTTACCAACCAAACGAGCGTTAGTCTCGTCGATGTATTGGTCAACCTCGCTTTGGTTGGCAATACGAATGTCGCGAATCATCGCGCCTTCTTGCTCCTCCTTGTGATAATCCATCACAGGGCGAATGTGTGATACACTTCCGATGTATCGTTCGGTACGGCCCTTGGCCATGTTGCGGTAAAGTGCGCCACGGCGCATATCATTCAGGGTTAGTTCGTCGTTCTTCATGTCTTTATATGGTATTCTTTTTATGGATTAAGGTCAATACTTTTTTAACTCTTTTTTACACCCAAGTGTGACGGTTTTCAACTTCTACGGTCACGGTTCTTCCCGACTCTTTCAGCATGGGCAAGAATGCCCAAACGCCATCTCTGCGAACCTCCACCAGCCACGCTTCGGAAACAGCCTTTGATTCGCCTTCCTTCGTTAGATCGTCTCGCACCAAAACGAAGCTCTTGTGTTGGTAGGGATCGTAAGTGATCTTCACCCAGTCCTCTGGGTGAATGCCAGTGGTAGGATCGTCGATCAAGGAAGTTCTCATGCGCTTGCCTTGAATGTAAGCGTGAACGTTTTTGCGGCCCTCGTCGCGCACTCGTTGATTGCCTTTTGGACCCACTCGGAAAATGGGTCGGGAGATTGCGATCTCGGTAACGTGATCTTCCACAATGCCTTTGTCATTCTTCACGCTGAAAACTTTCGTGCCGTCGTCGAGGGTCTTGTGAAGGTTGCGGTAAACTTGTACTTGTCCTTTCATGCGAGCAATTATAGCAAACTGAGATATAAGCACAAGCCTAAAACGATTTTTTTTTCATAAATATTCTGGTGCAAGGTGGCATGATTTTTGCAGCCGCCAGCGTGCCACCTTGTCAAATAGTTTTTCGCCTTAAAGCAATAAAAAACCCCGCCCGAAGGCGGGGTTAGGGTTAGGCTTCTCGGTTTAGCTGTCCGAGTCGGAAAGATCCTCCGCGCCCACTTTTCCTTGGGTGTAAAAATCACCGCTCTTTTTATATCGTACAATCACTTCGCGATTGTTCAAGAGATCTTCGAATCTTTCCTTAGCCATCGTTTTGATTTTGCGGGAAATTATGGGGCCGCTTGTTTTGTCCTGCTCTCCCTCGAATTCGTTTAGAACCTTATGATAACTGGAATTCTTAAAATACTTTTCCAATCGCTTGTCATCGCTCCAAACAAAAGCAAAAGTTGGGCCGAGCCAGTGAAGGTCTGCGGTTCTGTCTATCGCTCCATGATTGAAGAACGAGTTGAACTGCTGGCGGATTTCTTCTTTTTCGCCTTCGATGCCTACGGCAACATTTATTCCTGTGTTTTGGTATGATAGTTTCATTTTTTAGTTTTCGTCTCTGGGTGTTATAATATAAAAAACGATAAGCAGTGTCAACAAAGTAATGATCAAAAATCCTTTCACGCTGCCACCTCCAATGCCACGGTTTTGGTTTGGCGGATGAATGGCTTGACCTTCTCCGCTTCTCCTGCGCTTGGCTTGTACTTGAGGCCCACCACCTTGCCCATCGGATCAGCAAAGCGCAAATCCGTTTCATCTCCGTTGATAACCTCGAATCCGCCAAAATCAGTTTCTGGCAATTCCTTGTTGTAAACCACTGCAACATTCACGCCGCGTTTGAGCAAATCGCGCACAGTGTCATCGCTCGTGTTTTCGCTGCGCGAGAATGTCAAATGGTAATTGCTTGGCAACTTGCCATTGGCAAACGCCGCCACTCTGTCGAGATGCTTTGTGTAGTCGTAAAACTGCAAATCGGGGAAAGCTTGGAAGATGTTTTGACCGTCTAACCGATAATCCTCCCAGCGCAAATCGCTTGTGCCGTTGAGGCGTTCGCACGGTATCAATCCCTTTTTGTTTGATAGTTTGATATGATTCTCCGTCTCTTTCCAGAGTTGACGCAAAAACGTGTAACGCTCGTTAACGAAAAACTTTGTTTTGTTGATTCGTGCCTCGCGAATTGGATTCATGCGACCACGGCCAGAGGTAAACAAACAAGCAGCACGACACCCACGAGACGCGCTCGTGCAAGTGTTAATCACGCCGCTTGCGTTGCTTGGCGCAAGATAGATGATGGCGGTGGAGTATTGCTTTTTACGGCCCTTGACCGTCTTTGCGTTGTTGTCAATTCCGAGAATTTTCATATGCGAGTATCTTAAATAAATTAGTCGTTTGGGTCAATGTTTTTTTTGTGTTTTTTTTGGCGCTCAAAAGATCCCTTGCCTTTTTTGGGCTTCTCTATACGCGGGGCAGATCCCATGTAGCCTTGGGGATTAACCCGTGCTTTTGGTTGTTTCTTTTTCATGGGCAAAGCCTATCAAAAACAGTCATGCGTTACAAGAAAAAAAATAAAAAAAATATCGGTGCAAGGTGGCACGAATTTTGCAGCCGATTTTATGCCACCTTGTCAAACAGTTTTTTACCCCAAAGCAATAAAAAAACCCCGCCCAAGGGCGGGGTTTTGGTTAGGTAGCCCGATGCTTATGCGGTTGCGACAACCGTTTCGCTTTTGGCTGGAGTCAGTAGACCCTTCAGGCGATTTTCATTTCCAGCAGCCAAGTCGAAAGACTTGAGCAACTTGTGAGAGGTCGAGTGGGCGCGTTCGAATCGGCGCGACTCGTAAGTGCCAAGCTCGTTACCTTTGCTGTCGGTAATGTGGGCGGAGGTGAGAAACTCAGTTCCAGCGTTGTAAAGCTGGTACAGGTTACGCATTCCTCCCGCCTTACCGTCCTCATCGCGGCGAGGGTTGTTGAAGATTTCCGCAATTCCCTTGCGGATGGATTCGCTCAAAGTACCTTTTTTGGTGAGGTTGTTGAGTGCAACCAAACCTTGGTCTTGGCTGATCTTAACGCGAGAGATTCGCGTGTAAACATTTAAGGCATCATCGAATTTGTTCAGAGCCTTGTCCAAAGCAGAGTCGGCCATGAGAGTGTCCAAGTCTAGCTTTTGATTGTGACGAGCGGACATATCCAGTTCGCGCTCCAGAGTAGTCATGCCATTGGTGCAAGCTAGGCGCAAAAAGCCCAACGCCCAAGAGATTTTTAAGGAGCCGTCGAATGAGTTTTGAGCAATCAAGCGCATTCCCATCTCGTCGCCAACTTCTGGAACCACGACTTTGTCCTGATCTCGTTTGAAATCATAGATCACGCGAGCCTTGGAACCGTCATCGGTCACAAAAACCTTACGCTCTGCCGCAGACAAAAGACCCTTGCGGTCCAGAGCCTCTTCAGCCTTGCCGAAAAAGTCTGCGTTTTGGATTGGTTTGTAATACTTGCTGAAATATCCGATCTCCTCGCCAGTGTCCAAACGAACGGCGGCGAAGCGATTCGACTTGCGACCCGTCAAGGGATTGTCAAGGCGAACGGTTTCTACTTGGTAGTTGTAGTCATTGCTGGTGCTTAGTTTACGAGACATAATATGTGCTTTCTTCTTAGTGTGTTAATGTTGTCCTAACCTGTGATCCTATAGTAATGGAATTATGTTTTAGGGGCAAGGCTTTTTTTAAAAAAGTTTAACCAATAAAAATCGCCTTTAGGCTTGACTTGAAAAAGTTTGACAAGGTGGCACGGCGCGTGCGGCATTTTTCATGCCACCTTGCACCATTAGAAGAAAAAGGGAAAACCCTACGGTGTTCAATAGAGGACGTATGACAAGCATCCCGTTCGAGGCTCTCCCTCGACTCTATTCCGTAGGGGCAGTGGTAGCACTAGCGAGAAATAAACTTATCGACGTTGTTGAGAACACGACTAGTAAACTCACGCTTGTCTACTGGTCTCCACCCTTCCTTCGGCATAATCTCAGAAATTCCAACGAGCGAAGCACCAGAACGGTCTAAAGGGGTCTTAACCTCGACTCGACTTACCGCGCTAGTATTGGAGTCCGAATCCACAGTGATTTCTACTTTGTAAGTTCTTTTCATTTATTTGTTAATTATTTGGTTATTATTTGTCTATTATTTCCTTAATCTTTGTTTATATTATTGGTATTATTATTTGAAGTCAAGTAGTTATTATTTGTCCCATATTTGTTCTTTATCTATAGTCCAGTTCATATGTTCTATTATATCTAGTATAGTTGTATTGTCCTCTATTTGCTTATTTGGCGACAGGAAATTGCTAACGTTCACTGAGATGAGATCTGGCACGTCGTGGGACATGAAGTCGTACAATCTCTCCGCAGACTTTATCTTGAGGCCGCTAGAGTTGTAATGAACTTGCAAGAATAGCCCGTTGGTGGATTCACCGAACCAAGCCTCGTCATCACCATCATATGTTAGGCATTCAATATTTAAATTTTTATATTTATTAAAACACCTATTTGACATTACCTTCAGCATATTATTTTATTAAGAATGCTTTATACTCTTCTAGATTATTTACCTTTACAGGGGAGGAGAGATACTCCTGTCGTGACTTCTTGAATGACTTGAGCGAGTCGATGTAGTTTCGGCCCTTGGCGGTGATCTTACGCCCACCAACAGCGATCTCCATAAGATCATGGTACTGGAGGAACATTTCGATGTTCTTCTGAACTACATCGCGAGACTGCTGAAGTTTCGCGGCCAGATTGGTGAGGGTGCAAGGATTGGTCTTGTCATACAAAACCTCAAGAGCGCGAACCTCCTCGGCCAAAAGGCCGAGCGGGAAATATCCAACTTGATACTGGATCTTCTTCCAATCATCGATGCTGAAAAAATTGTCGTTCTTGCTCTTGCAGTGAGCGTTGATGTCGTTGGCGATGGTTACAGCGTTGCGAGCATTACCACGAAAGACTTGCTTGATCTCATCGAACACGCCGTCTCCGAATCCAATGTCGGGGCATTTGAGGCAGATGATCTGCTCCAACTCTTCAGACGAGTAGTTCTGCAAGGAAACGCGGCGGCAACGATCAATCAAAGGGTCTTTGAGCTTTTGCACATCGGTGGTGGCAAAAATGAAAGACACCATGCGGAAGTCGAAGACAATCGTCGCATCTTCCCAAATCCATTCATTGACATGGTTCTCGTTAGGCTCAAGGATTGTTAGCAAGGTCTCCTGAACGTCCTTGGGCAAATTGTGGCACTCATCGAAAAACAAAGTACACTCTTTGTTCATGACGTACTTCAATATGATGTCGTTGAAGAATGATTTGACGTTCTTGATGGTCGAGCAATTGATGACGTGCATCGGCTTGCGATCAGCCTCAAGAGGCGTGAGGTTACGAGCGATCTCCTTGGCGAAGTGAGTTTTGCCAACTCCCTTGCCAGCAGTCAAGAGAATGCTTGGTAGGACATTGGTAGCCTTGTAATTGTTGAGGTGAAAAGATACTTGGCCTTTGGCAACCTCTTGGCTAATAACATTCTTAAAGTAGTCGTTCGTCATCATGTGTATATAATAAAGAAATTATAATTCAGAGTCAATTATTTTTTTAATAAATTTAATAGCCACTCTAAATCATCTTTTTTCATATAACATTCACTACCATAACTATCTTCAAACCATATACCATCATTTGTTATTTCTACAATCTTCATATGCGGAGGTAGTTTTTCAGCGTGTTTTAGTCCGTTAAGGTGAAAGGTTTAACTTCCCATACTTTAAGTTTGGATACTCTTGGTGAAGTCATCGCTAATGATGGAGATTTCGCCGTAACTAATATCCAATAAGGTTTTTCATCAATATTTCTACTTACTCTTACAAAGAATTTTTTATCTTTTTGCATGTCTTTATATTCTCCGTCAGGTTTTACTTGTCTTAACATAATTTAGTTCTCCATATCGAAGTCTACTGTTTCTACCTCTACTGGTGGGGTAGTGTCTGTTACTTGTCTAATTGTCTTTGGATTACTTGGCATCATCTCACCAGTAAGACCCAATGCTTCCGCAAATTTACGGCCAACTTGTACGTTAGCGTTTGGTTTTAGAACCGCGTTAAGATCTTCTAAAGAAATCAACACGAAACTTGTCGCTCCTTTGGTTTTACCTCTCATTCGCCTACCTCCATCCATTGGTCAGCATAATTCTGCAACTCTTCGGTTTGCTTGCTCCAATCAGCGTCAGTACACGCGGTCTCAGCCAAGTCATGCCAGTCGGCCTCAAAGTCAACTTGCTTAAATAGATCACGATCCCAAAGACCGACGATAACGCTATCCTCTGGATCGTAACAATTGTTGAGTAGCTTGATTAGGTTCTTAACTTTCATGTGTCTATATAATAAAGAAATTATAAATCGAGATCAATAATTATTTTAATTTATTCGCAATCATTCTAACTTCATGCGTATCATAGACTTCGTTATCTAAGCTCTCTAATATCATCTCTACTTGTTCTGTGAATCCTTCGTCTCTAAGGTACTTATTCATACGGGGAATCATGCTTTTAGGCGTATCAGGGTGATGTAGAACCGAAGCTGTGTGATTGTTGTCTTCTTGTCTAGAAACCGTGATCACGAGGTTGTGACCGAGGATATCTAGTTTAACTATAGGTAATTCCTTGTTGTCGTTCATGGCCGCTATTATTAATTAATTATTATTCGGAGTCAATAAAAAAAAGCCCCCTTCGGAAGAAGGGGGCGACATGCGAACATGCCAGATGAACGACGCTTGAGTTGCTCAAGCTTGGGTCACCCTAAGCTTTTTATAGATCCAAGTCAAGCTATTTCGAGTGCAACAGATCGTAGATTTTCTTCTCAGCATGTTTAGCTACTCGATGGGCGAACTCTTTGCCTATCTTGTCGTCTGTTTTATCTTGTAATGCCTTTTGTCTCCAAGGGGCTAGTTTATCAAACAATGCGTTATAAGACTCGGAATAGATCTGAGCCATCTCACGCTGTTCTTGAGTGATGTCTTTTAACGCAATCTTCTTAGGAGAACGCTTGCGCTGTGAACGAGCTTTCTTTTTAGTACTAGTCTTTTTCTCAATCATCATGACTCCTCCATAATAGTATTACACTGAATTAGAGTCAAGTATATTTTTTAAATAAGTCTCTATGCGGCTGCTGTGTCGTTACCTTTTAAATATTAATTATTAATTAGGGCTTCGGGAATCGAAGTGTCGTTTACCGTAAAGTGTATTGTTATATGGGCTCACAGATTCGGTCGAGTGTTGTAGTCCTTTAAATAGAATTATATTTGCTCATCAGTGTTGTAGTGCCTTAAAATAATATCGGTCTTCAGAAACGGCATGTGAGTTGTGTTGTAGATCCCAAATCTATTTAGGTGTTGTAGTATTGTATTTCGAAAGATCCTCTTTCTGTCTGTGTTATGGTCCCTATATTTAGATAAGTGACATTAGTATATCCAAATGCTTAGATACTCCACATGCCGCACAGAAAGTTAATATTATTGTTTTATATTTTAACATATTTATAGAGTCGTATTTGGTGTTAGCTGTGTTGTGGTCCTTTAATTGACTGGCGCAAGTATTAGTGTTGTAGCGCCTTAAAGTATATTGTTATATTTTGATTGTGTTGTATCGCCGAAACTGCGCTGTGTCGTACTTAGTTAGCTGTGTTGTAGTGCCTTAAATCGGTTAAAGTTAAGACGTAACCCAAATCCTGTGGTGTAGTCCTTTAAATTTGTTTTCAGGTTCACTCGTGTTGTAATCCCTATATTTGGTTAAATAGCATTAGTATCTACGCCCGTATAAGGTGTCGTTTACCTTTATTTAGAAATAAATCATTCACTGATTCTTAGTGTCGTAGTCATTAATTTATAAATGTTAGTGTTGTATACCATTCAACGAATTTTGTGTTACAGTCCCTACATATAATATAGTGTTGTTTACCTAATGTAAGTTTAGTGTCGTATACCATTATTTGGAAAAATCCTGTTCGTAAAACGTCACTCGCTTTGTTTGTGCCGTTACCTAAAATTATTAATATTTATTAATATTTATTTAAAAATGATTAAAAATTGTTAAAATATTTAAAAATAACTCTAATAATACTTACAGTGTCGTATACCTCAAATACCGTACATGGGTGTCGTTTACCTTATTTGGAAAAATGACATTTGTAAATTAGTGGGACAGTAGGACTTCTTGAATACCTACAACTACTTTCGGGGCCAGATCAAGTTCAGTGACCCTACATACTTCGTACCCTACTCACATCATAGCCTTGTGTTACCACGTTGCTACTCGGCTCCCAGAGTTTGATGGACTCCTGCCTCTTGTTTCGGTGCGCTAACCCTCTAGCGAAGGCTTATTACGCTACATACCGATGGAATCTCCGTCGAGACTCCAAATTGTTGCATAGGCCGCTACCTCTTAACGGGCGTTTAATGTTCTTCACCTATGCTTCTCGCGTTGTTGCGAGAAATTGTTAGCTATGGCTGTGCCACATGACTGCACCCAGCTTTATGAAGGTTGCGAACCCTCTGTCTTGGGTTTTATCCCAAGGCTGACCATAGCAAGTTGTTTCAAAGATCGTGTAAGGTTCCCCTTACTTTTCTAATTGTCTCACACCCTTGATTCTGACACAAGCTTTTTCTTTAACAAATATCAATCTGTTCTTTGGTCAACTCATGGTCGCTGCCGTCTTCATCGACACAGAAGAATGCAACCTCGTGGTCGCCTGCGTCAATGATCTCGTCCACAATCATCATGCGGAAACCAACGCGAACTTCGTCGCCCTCTTTTACTTCTATTCCTTCGATAGACATTAGAATGCCTCCTTGTGTTTAGGTTTACGGTTATAGGAACCCTTGCCCTTTTTGGGGCGTTCGATCCGTGTTGCGCTACCCATGTAGCCCTGCGGGTTTACTCTTGCTTTTGTTTTCATTGTTTTCATGTAATAAGATTAACACGGGGGGTTGGACAAATACAGTCCCACTGGTTTCATTTTATGTCTACCATCTCGATTTCATCAAGAGACAACCAGCCATTCCAAGGCTGCGCCCAGCCTAGCTGTGGTTGCTTCAAAGAACGCAGCAGCACACAATCGCCAAGCTTTTCATCATGGCGAAAGTCACGGTCAGTGTTCAATCTGGTTACATCCT
>WLWH01001643.1_pt1 | contig 14084 bp, 11 predicted proteins | sample 6712741 | NCBI WGS metagenome assembly WLWH01 (sample SAMN12718694, study PRJNA515312) | sponge metagenome | isolation source: marine sponge | host: Mycale hentscheli | place: New Zealand: South Island, Marlborough, Capsize Point | collected 2003-05-01 | reverse complement strand
TCCTGAACAACCAGATGAGGTCAGGGATCTTATACTGAATAAGTTTGATAACTGTCTCATTGTTGGTAAGACATCAGGTGCTATGTGGTTCTCACGCAAGGCTGGAACATCAGACCAGGCGTTTGATGATGGAACTCTTATACAGAAAGAGTTTGATGCCATTAAGATTATAGATGACCCTGGTGATATCAATCCTTTTGGATTCGTATAAATAAATTTAACACATAGTAGATCATGCTTACTCAATATTATTATCACCAGATATTTCGAAAGAGTATCATTGCATTTGGTACGATCTTTAATAATATAATCGTCAAGAGGAAGACATCAAATAGAAAAGAGAAGAACCCACTAGAGTCATATAAAGTTCCGGTGCAATACGGACCATTTAGCAAATTTTTGGCGATGATTGCGGCAGAGCCCAATCCTTCAAGACCAGATTTCCAGATCTCATTACCTCGTATCTCCTTTGAGATCAAGGGATTGAACTATGATACTGGTCGTAAGTTAGTACCCACTCAGTTCTCAAGGACTGCACCCAAAGAAGGTACTGATGCAGAGGGGAGACCTGTCCAGTATTCACAATACCTACCTGTGCCATACAACCTAGAGGTTGAGATGGCTATTATATCTAAGAATCAAGATGATGGACTACAGATACTTGAACAGATTCTTCCGAACTTCCATCCTTCTCTCAATGTATCTATTGTGGTCATTGACGAAACCAAGGAAGAACGAGATATTGCCATTGTTCTTAATGGTATTGGTTACACAGACGATTATGAAGGAGATTATACCACCAGACGAACACTGATCTGGACACTGAACTTCACTGTGAAGACATACCTCTTCGGTCCTGTTTCTGCTCAACGTGACATCCGTAAGGTTGTTCTGGACTACCGTTCAGATATCGTCAAGAGACCTGCCGAGATGCGTTACAGTGCCGAACCCAAGTCTACCAAGACACCACCAGTTCCACGAGACAAGATCGATCCTACCGAGAAAGGATCTTACAAGGTTGTTGAGACCTTTGAGGATGTTTATGCCGGTGACTCAGAGTTCTTCGGGCTAGACTGATGACCAAAGACGTTAACGACCAACTAGACAACGAGTTCGGTATTACCAAGGACGAACCAGTGGAAGTTGAGGTTGTTAAGACTGAACCGAAGGGAATAAAGAAGGCAGAAGGTGAGGTTAAGAAAGATACAGAGAAGGACTATCAGTATATGAGAGCACAACTCTACGATATTGTAGAGAAGATGCAGGAGTCACTGAATGATGCTATGGATGTCGCTCACGATTCTCAACATCCCAGAGCGTATGAAGTTGTATTCAATGGTGCTAAGAATGCTGCTGATGTTGTTGACAAGCTGGCAGACTTACATAAAAAGATGAAGGAGGTAGATGTTGCAGACCAAAGAGTCGAAGCAACACAGAATAATACACAGAACAATATCTATATGACTGGGTCTACAGCTGACTTGATGAAAATGATTAAAGATTCTAAGCAGGATAAATAAAAATAAAAAGATGAAGACCTATCAACAAATAAAGGAGGATATGGAAAGCAGAATTGCTGCCATGCCCCCAGAAAAAAGAGCTAAGGCATTAGCTATACAGGCAAATAATGCGAAAATTGCGGCTAAAGTAAATCCAAAAAATAATACAAAACCAACCACTAATAATTCATCGGCATTAGCGATCAGGGATACTAAAAAACTGCCGCCTTCAAGCAGCAGCAAAAGTTTACCACCTTCAAGCAGTACCACAAAGAAACCCAGTGCAATTGTTCCATCATCTAAAACACAAATGGTGAAAAGGAATACAGGTACTTCAGCAAAAAAAGTCGATGACAGAGTTAAATCTGCTAAGAAACCAATTAATAGAACAAATAGAGTATATCCTGCTATCAAAACACCAAATAAAGAAAGATTTTCCGACAAAGTTGATAAGAAAATCGGAAATGCAGCAAGAAAAGCTGGGTCTAAGTTAGGAGACGGACTCAAGAAAGCACCTGGTGCATCGCTAAGAGGTGCGGGTAAACTTGGTAAGGCAGTTATAGGTGCGAAGTCTGCATCATTGGGTAGTGTTGAAGGTAAAAATATAGGCAAAAGTGCAACCAGAGAGTATGGCGATAGTCAATACTAAATAATAACATAGGAATATTAATATCAATGGGACAACCAAAACTAAATTTCTTAACCGATGAACGCTTGGACCTCCTCCGTGATCGAAAGATTACAGAAGGTCTTAATGAATTGAAGTCTAATGTCAAAGACATGGACATCAATGTTGAGGTAGAGAAACCACCAGCAGAGCCTGCTGAACCTTCAGAACCTCGCTATACTAAAGAGAGTCTATCTCAGATGGCTCGTCGTCTGTATAGAGAGAATATAAAACCAGTTATTGACGAGCCAGAGACTGAAGTCAAGAGAGTCACTAATACATATTCCGATAGAGTTAATGGTAAGGCACTTGCCAAGGCCCTAGTTGGGATGAGAAATCCTGATAATGGAGATGATGGAGCCTATGCGCCACCAGCTGGTCCTAATGGTGGTAATATGACAGGACCTTCGGGTGCCTATCATGCATTAACAACTTCCATGTCATTGGAAGAGTACGAAGATTATATTAATAGTAAATTTTTGGTTGAAGATGAAGAATCAGTAGAGGAAACAATAGAAGAGCCAGAATTTTTAGTAGAAGAGAACCCAGCTATTGAAGAACTAGAGCAGGCATTGGTTGAGATGTCTGACATTTCGTGGGTTTCTATTGATAGAGTCATGAGGTCTATTGCTAGAGACAATGACATCACACCTAAAGAACTTCATAAAGAGTTTAAGGCCAAGCACGGGATGATCCCTGATGATTGGGCAGAGGAAAACCAAATCACTGAAGAATGCGGTTGGATGCCACTAGAAGAAGCTGTCGCACTTAATAAAGTAGGACAAGTCTTTGAAGTGTCATATATGTTTAGGTGTGTTACTAAAAGAGTCAAGTTCTTCTGGCCACAAGTTACTTACCCATCTCAGAAAGAGATGCAAGAAGTAGTAACTATGCTGTATCCTGGAGCAAGAGTGCTTGCTTATTATCCATCCACTGATTGTGGTGATAATAAAGATAATTTCATGGTGCTGGTAGGTCCTTCGACTCCTAGGTCAGTTGTTCTGAGTAAGGAAGACTGGGAACCTATGACATCAGGAGAATCATATGCTTATGAGATGATTCTTACTGAAGAGGGAGAACCAAGTTCACCTCCTATGATGACACCAAATGGTTTGGTTGTGATGATTGAAGATTATGATACTGGAGAAGAGAGAACTGTTAGTATTAATAGTGTAGAAGGTGAGTATGATGTAGTTGATAGATACATGATTTCCAGTGGTATTTTCTTTGGTGAAGGTAAGAGAGGACTATGGGACAACATTCACGCTAAGAGAAAACGTGGTGAGTCACCTGCTAAGAAAGGTGATAAGGATTATCCTAAGACACTGAATGTAGAAGACTATAAGTCTGATAAGAACTACAGGGCACCTAAGGTTCCTGCAAAGAAGAAACCTTATGATAAGATTGCGTCCTTCTCAATGGAGAGACCTCTTACCCGTGATATGAAAGAAGATATGTCAGGTATGTCCCAGAAGTCTGGTGACAAGAGGAGTACTGAGTCTGGTGCTGGTATGACAGCAGCAGGTGTGAAGAAGTATAATAGTAGAACAGGTGGTGACCTCAAGACCGCAGTCACCACACCACCTTCTAAACTGAAGGCAGGTAGTAAAGCAGCTGGTAGGAGAAAGAGTTTCTGTGCACGTTCACGAGGATGGAATGGAGAAAGAGGAAAGGCCGCTCGGCGCAGATGGAACTGCTGATACTAAAATGTATCTTTTGAGATATTGTTTCGGCAAAACACCGTTACTTTTAACTAAAAAACAAGTCCAGGTTTACTGTCAGATGATGGCAGCACTTGGGCAAATTCCTTATGACATCAGACCTTTTTGAAATGAATAACCCAGCTGATCCAGTGTGGAGTATCAACATTATGGTACTCATTTTATTATTAGGAGTTAGTTACATCATTTATTACATCATTAATTGTATCGAATAAACATTATGAATCTCGATGACAGAAGTGCCTATAAGAGCAACCCTCTTCTTAAGCAGAGAGGAGTTCAGATTGATTTCACAAGAGAACAAGTTCAGGAAGTCATCAAGTGCTCCCAAAACCCTGAATATTTTCTTGAGAACTATATTAAGGTTATCTCTCTGGACGACGGTATTGTTCCTTTCATCCCTTACCCTTTCCAGCGGAAACTAATTGATAGTTTCCATAACAATCGTTTCAGTATTTGTAAACTACCTCGTCAGTCAGGTAAGTCAGTTACAGTTACAGCGTATCTAATTCACCAAGCACTTTTTAGAGACAATATCAACATCGCTATCTTGGCTAACAAGAGAGAGACAGCGTTTGAATTGATGGCTAAACTACAAACTTCCTATGAAAACTTGCCTAAGTGGTTACAGCAAGGTGTCCTCGGTTGGAACAAAGGTTCCATTGAACTTGAGAATGGCTCACGAATTACTGCTTCGTCCACTTCCAGCTCCGCCGTTCGTGGATTTTCCTACAACATTGTTATGTTGGACGAATTTGCGTTCGTCCCCACAAACGTCGCCGACGAATTCTTTAGCTCTGTATATCCTACTATCTCTTCTGGTAAGTCAACCAAAGTCATAATCGTCTCCACCCCTAATGGGATGAACCACTTCTATAAGTTGTGGAATGACGCAGAGAATGGAAGGAATAGTTACAGACACACAGAGGCACACTGGTCAGAGGTTCCAGGGAGAGATGCTGCTTGGCAGGCAGAGACCATTGCTAACACATCAGAACAGCAGTTCCAACAGGAGTTTGAATGTGACTTCATTGGGTCTGCTGGCACTCTTATAGCTGGACATAAACTAAAGGCACTGACATACAACGACCCCATCACCAGTTCAGGTGGTCTGGACATCTATGAGGAACCTATACAGGGTCACGAGTATCTAATGACTGTGGATGTGTCTCGTGGTATGAAACTGGACTACTCTGCATTCATTCTTATTGACATCACAGCATACCCACATAAGTTAATAGGAAAGTACAGGAGTAACACCATCAAACCAATGTTGTTCCCTGACATCATTGTAAATGTCGCAAAGAAATATAATAAAGCGTGGATACTGGCAGAGGTCAATGACATTGGTGACCAGGTTGCATCTCTCATCTATTATGATATGGAGTATGAGAACCTATTGATGACTGCAATGCGTGGTAGGAGTGGTCAGGTTCTGGGTCATGGGTTCTCAGGTGGTAAGACACAACTTGGTTTGAAAATGGCAAAGGCACCCAAGCGTATTGGTTGTTCAAACCTTAAACAGATGGTGGAAGCAGATAAACTTATCTTCAATGACTTCACTATCATCAATGAACTTACTACCTTTGTTGAGAAAAGAGATAGTTTCTCTGCTGAGGATGGGTGTAATGATGACCTTGTGATGTGTATGGTCATCTATGCTTGGGCAGTGGCACAAGACTACTTCAAAGAGATGACAGACCAGTCAGTCAGAGAACAGTTGTATGAGAAAGATAAAGATGAAATAGAAAGTGATATGTCACCATTTGGTTTTGTAGTTGGGTCTGCTGATGACGATGTTATTGTGGATAATAATGGACAACTATGGACAACTGAATGGGAGCATGACAGATATGATAAGTACAGAGACAAGATAGATGAGTATGGACTACCATATTCACCTTGGGAATATAACAACACTCCAAATACTGACTGGTGGTAGTAGTAAAGTTACAACCTTCTACCACCTTATAGAAGTTTTGATATTATTTCCGTGGTCCTTCTGAAACAACTGGTATTTCTAAATAAACCTGGATATAACAATATATCAGGAGCTAAAAATGGTTATTAAAACCGCTTCTCCAGGGGTCCTAATCAATGAGATTGACCTGACGAGAGGAACTAGTGACGCTATCACTACAAATATTGGTGCTCTCTGTGGTCCTTTTAAGTCTGGACCTGTAGACGAGATCGTTAAGATTAGAACTGAGGCTGAACTTCAGAGGACCTTTGGTGGTCCTACAGATGAGAACTATGAGTACTGGTGGACAGTCAGTAACTTTCTAGAGTATGGTGGTGTTTGCTATGTCGTCCGTGTTGACGATGAGATTGGCGACGACGCCGCAGATGCACTTGGAATCTCTGATCTCGGTACGCAGACGATGCGTAACGCTGTCGACATTCCAGACATCAACCTAAACTCTGTTTATGTAAAAAATGAGGATCACTTCCTCTCTGATGTTTACGAGCAGGGTGAGACAACAGCACGATTCATCTCCAGAAACCCTGGAGAGTGGGGAAACAGCATTGGTATTACAACCATTGATGCTGGTGCGGACTTTGTGTCTGTCCTCAAAGAAACAAACATTCGTATGGGGGTATCGAACCAAACAATAACTGATAAAGTTTTTTCTAAGGTTCTTCAATTTGGTGATGTAGTTGGTGAATACATCAAGTTCTCTGCTACTGGAGAAATTGAAGTTGATATGACTGATGACGACACAATTTATCCTGTGTACGTTGAGGCATACGAATCTGATGGTTCGTTTGATGGTAGAGGATACATTACTCACTTTGAGAATGGTACCTATCAGGTACTCGTTACCAGTGGTAATTTCCAAGAGGGAGACATCATTACTGGTGGAATTGCCTCCCCCGGTGCCGTTAATCAAACGATTACTAAACTCTATCCAATGGGTAGACACGTAATTTACAGACCAAATCTTCTCGACGCTGACTTGTTGGCGGAAACAGGTTTGGTGCTTGACACAGACCAAGATACTGATACCCTAGTTGCTGAAGCTGTTGCTCCAGGACAGGATAATGAAAGATCTGTTGCTACCATTTGGGAACCCCAAACATATGGTCTTCTTGAAGGATTCAATGAGTTTGGTTGGCCACGTAACCCACGTATGAACCAGAAGGCACAACTTCTTGGTCCTGGTAAACTGGGTGAGACATATCAGTATGACTCCAGGACTGAGACCTGGTATAACATGTACAAACCTGATGCTGGCGATTGCTTGTTTGATGGTATTCATGTATTCCAGATTGAGTTCATTGGTGACTGGTACAACCAACAGATTGCTTTCCAAGGACTTCCCTGGTATCGCTTCGCTGATCGTCCTAGTACATCATTGAACGCTCTTGATAGAGGAGCACGTAACGATGAGATGAATATCCTAATCTATGACGCCACTGGAGACTTGACCGGATCCAAGGGTAATGTGCTTGAATCATACCTTGGAACTTCTAAACTGAAAGGTGCAACTACACCTGAAGGTGAGACGAACTACTTTGCTGATAGAATCAACGCATTCTCTCAGTTTGTTTACTCTAACCAACCATATGACCTCGCCAATGGTGAGATCAATCAGGACAGAGCTGACGTTGGATTCCCAATTGGCGACGGAGTGGTTGCTGGATACATCGTTCCTTCAGTTAGAAAACTTCAAGGTGGTGTAGATAACCTCACTGCTACACTTGGTGAACTTCAGTACGGATATAATAAGTTTGACATCGAGAATGTCTTTGATCTCGACTACATTCTTCAGGGACCCGCAGGGGCAAACCTGGAAGACGCAGTTGCTAAGGCAAACTTCATTACCTCAGTTGTCGAAGAGCGTAGGGATTGCATGTGCTTCCTTTCACCTCCAAGGCACATGGTTGTCAACCAACAATCGGCATCACAAGTAACCCTCAATGTGGTTACGTGGGCTAATGAATTGACATCCTCCTCATACGCTGTATTCGATAGTGGATACAAGTATCAATACGATCGTTTCAACGACAAGTATCGCTATAATCCACTTAATGGTGACACAGCTGGTACCCTTGTCTATTCTGCATTCCGTGCTGAGCCCTGGTTCTCACCAGCTGGTTTCTCACGTGGACAGATTAGAAACGTCGTCAAGCTTCCCTTCAACCCAAGTCGGAAGCAAAGAGATGACCTCTACAGCCACAGAGTCAACCCAGTTGTTGACTTCCCAGGTGAAGGAACTGTTCTCTATGGTGATAAGACTGGACTTGCTTACAGTTCTGCATTCGACAGAATCAATGTTCGCCGTCTCTTCTTGATTGTTGAAAAAGAAATCGCTAAGATTTCTAAGACCACTCTGTTTGAGTTCAACGACGAAATCACTAGAACTTTGTTCAAGAACAACGTTAACCCCTTCCTACGTAACGTGCAGTCTAAGCGCGGTATGTATGACTTCCTGGTGGTCTGTGACGAGAGTAATAACTCACCGGAGATCATCGACCGTAACGAATTTGTTGCGGACATTTACATCAAACCATCAAGGTCGATTAACTTTATCACCCTGAACTTCGTTGCGACGAAGACTGGTGTCACGTTCGATGAGGCCGTCGCGCTTCACCGTCGTAACTCGTTCTAAACCCCTACAGGTAAGTAACCCATGGCATATCAAAAGAGTATTGAAGACTTTAAGGCAGTTCTTCAGGGTGGTGGGGTCCGCCCTACTATGTTCCAGGTCGAAATGACCTACCCCGAAGCAGTGGTTGCCGATGGTAACCAGGCAACTCAAGAGGGAACATTCCTCATCAAGGCAGCACAACTCCCCGCGTCTAACGTGGGTTTGGTTGAAGTTCCTTTTAGAGGACGTAAGCTTAAAGTCTCTGGTGACCGGTCTTATGATGACTGGACCATTACTGTGACTAACGACGTCACCTTCAGAACCCGTAAGGCTTTTGAAGAGTGGGCAGAAAGAATTCAGAACCATAACTTTGTTCTTGGATCTAACACATTGGTAGATTACTTCGGTTCTGCTATTGTTCGTCAGCTTGATCGCGACGGTAACCAACTAAGAGCTTATCGTTTCGAAGGCGTATGGCCAACTTCTGTTGGTGAAATTGGACTTGACTTCGATACTAACGACACAGTAGAGGACTATGACGTCACTCTCTGTGTCCAGTACTGGAGTGCAATTGAGGTTGGAGATCCCTTCACCTCTGCTGTTCCAATCAACTCTAGTTCCGACCTCAACGCTATTTCTAGTTGATTCAATTACAATAAAAACATAAGAGGGTCTTTACGACACTCTTTTTTTATGTCTAAATACCCCTATAAGGTGATAATTTAAGCGTGCAAGATCAGTCAGAACAGGGCGCGGCCTCACAACAGAGGAAAGACGGTAGACTATTTGGTTTCTCGTATAAGTCGCCAGACTTAGAAGAAGTAACAAGCAAGATATCTCCAGTCCCCCCTAATGCGGACGACGGAGTAACTGTTGCTGCAGGTGGTCTGTTTGGCCACGGTGTCAGTATGGACACCAATGGACAAAAGGATGTCCAGAACATTAAGAACTACAGGTGTATGGCACTACACCCAGAAGTGGATAGTGCCATTGAAGATATCGTAAATGAGGCAATCACATCTGATACTAACGACACACCAGTTGCAATTGACTTGTCTAACCTGGATGTGTCAGAAAGAATTAAGACAATCATAAGAGAAGAGTTTTCATATCTGTTACACCTTTTAGATTTCAATAATAAAGCACATGAGATGTTCCGTAAGTGGTATATCGATGGGCGTCTTTTCTATCATAAGGTCATTGACCTCAACAATCCTGAACGTGGTATCACGGACATCAGAAGTATTGATGCCCTTAAGGTCAGGTTGATACGTGAGTATCAAAAACCTCTACCCGAACCATATCTGAGGAACACGCAGAGACCACATTCCGCTAACCAACCCCAAGTATTTGGACAGGCATCTATTCAGTTCCCTGCCAGAGTACAGGAATATTTCTTGTATAACAAGAAAGGTATGGACTATATGGGTCGCGGTTCGTTTGGTCAGCAACAGAATGATACTGTTCGACTTGCTAGAGACTCAGTTGCTTATGTAACTTCTGGACTGGTAGATGGTAACACAGGACAAGTCCTGTCTTATCTTAATAAGGCAAACAAGTCACTGAACCAGTTGCGTTGGATGGAAGACGCCATTGTTATCTACAGAATGGCAAGAGCACCTGAGCGCAGGTTGTTCTACATTGATGTGGGTAACTTACCTAAGGCAAAGGCAGAGAATTATCTGCGGGATGTGATGGCACGTTACAGAACTAAGATTACATATGACCAGGCAACTGGTGAGATTCGTGACGACAAGAAATATATGTCGATGCTAGAGGACTACTGGTTGCCTCGTAGAGAAGGTGGTCGTGGTACTGAAGTGTCCACTCTCCCTGGTGGACAGAACCTTGGTAACCTTGAGGACCTTAAGTATTTCCAAGACAAACTTTATCGTTCATTGAATGTCCCTGCTTCTAGACAGGACTCCGGTGAAGGTTTCCAAATCGGTCAGTCAGATAACATCACACGAGACGAGGTGAAGTTTTCCAAGTTCGTTGGTCGTATGAGACTGAAGTTTGCTTACTTGTTTGTGGATCTTCTGAAGACACAACTGGTATTGAAAGGTGTGGTGTCACCTAAAGAGTATGACTCTATGAGAGAACACATCACCTTTGACTTCATCTATGATAACCACTTTGCAGAACTCCGTGAGATGGAGATGATGCAGAATAAACTGAACATCGCCGCCATGGCTGAACCTTACATTGGTAAGTACTTCTCTGTCTATCAAGTTCGTAACAGACTTCTTGGTTATACTGATGGTGAGATTAAAGAGATTGACCAACAGATTTCTTATGAGCGTAACGTTGGTATCATTCCTGATCCTAATGCCCAGATGATGAATAGGGCTAGACAAATGCCAGGTGGTCCTGGTGAAGTTCAGGGTGATATGCAGGGAGTTCCAGGAGACATGGGTCTGGATGGTGCACCTGTAGAAGGTGGTGATCCATCAATGGGTGGTATGCCAGCTGGCGGCGGTGCAATGGGCGGTGGCGGAGCAATGGGTCCAGGTGCGGGCACTGCCCCCATGTGATAAATAATCAAAACAAAACAAAACTATGTCTAGAGTTGCAGAACTGATCGATTTGATTGTGCAAGGTAAGAACACCGAAGCATCTGATGTTATGAACTCCGAGCTGTTGTCTCGCTCTTACGAATCAATTAATGGTATCAAACCCGATGTCGCCGCAGATTATTTTTCACCTGTTGTGGATTTCGGTGGTGATGTGGAAGTTGCTGACATTGAAGACCCCCAAGCCCTAGAGGTAACAGATGAAACTGATTAGAGAAGAAGTAGAAGCAGTCGAAGTCCTCTACGAAGAGGAAGGTGGCAAGAAACACTTCTACATTCAAGGACCCTTTCTCCAGGGTGATATCAAGAATCGCAATGGTCGTATCTACGAAAGTAAGATTCTTGCCAAAGAAGTAAACAGATACAACGAGTCTTATGTCAACAAAAATAGGGCGATGGGAGAGCTTGGTCACCCTGATGGCCCCACTGTTAATCTTGATCGCGTGTCTCATAAGATCACATCACTAAAACAAGAAGGGAGTAACTTCATTGGAAGAGCTAAGATTCTCGAAACTCCCATGGGCCGTATTGCCGGAGCCCTCCTCAATGATGGGGTTACGTTGGGTGTCTCTTCACGTGGCATGGGATCTCTCGTTCAGCGCAATGGTGCTAACTACGTGGGTGAAGACTTCATGTTGGCTACTGCTGCTGACATTGTTGCAGATCCCAGTGCTCCAGATGCTTTCGTTCAAGGCATTATGGAAGGAAAGGAATGGGTCTGGGATAACGGCCTTCTCCGTGAACAGGAAATCCAAGCGATCAAAAACAGGATCGACAACGCCCCAGCTAATCAACTAGATGAGGTGGTTCTACAGGGGTTTAGAGACCTCCTGATGAGCTGAGTTTTCCGTAATGAAAACTCGGTATAAATGCCGTAACCTCTAAATAACTCCGACTAAATAACTGAAATCAAGTAATTAAAAATGGCTCAATCTCGTACCGCAGTAAATGCTAAAGGCGGTGCGGGTGATGGTATGGAAGAACTCGTATCGCCATCGCTCGTGCCAGGTCAATCCAAGAATGATCTTGGTGGACCTACTCAAGAAAATGAAAGGTCAACAGACAACTCTACTAAACTGGACCCTTTTAAGGGTGCTCCTGGTAGTGTATCCTCTAGTCCAGAGGGTAAGATTGGTTCTGAGGTCATCCCAGGTAATGCTAAACATGATGGTACCAAAGGTCGTTCTAACGAAGGTCCTGATACCAGCATTGGCCCCGATGTAGTGCCAGGTGAGCAGAAGAAGCCTACCTCCAACACTCAAATGCCCAAGGCATATGAGCACGTTGAGGCAGACGCAGCTGCTGGTCAGGCATTGGACGAGTTGGCTACAGACCATGATGCGTCTGATGACTTCAAGTCGAAAGCGAAGGTCATCTTTGAGTCAGCACTCAATCAAAAGCTCCAGTTGGAAGTTCAGCGACTGGAAGAAGAGTTCGGCAACCGTTTTGAATCTGAGATCACTGAGATCGCAGAGAAGGTTGAGAACTTTCTGAACTATACTTCTCAGCAATGGCTAGAGGAGAACAAGCTTGTGGTCGAAAACGGCATCCGTAACGAACTTTCAGAATCGTTTATGGGTGGCTTGAGATCACTCTTTGAAGACCATTATGTCACACTCCCCGACGAGAAGTATGACATCTTTGAATCGATGGTCGCCAAACTTGATGACATGGAAAACAAGCTCAACGAGCAAATCGAGACTAACGTAACCCTATCCTCCCAGATGTCTGGGTTCCAAAGACAAGGAGTTCTCTCCGACGTGTCTTGGGATCTCTCTGAGGCAGGTAAAGAGAAACTGGCTGGTCTCGCTGAAGCCGTAGATTTTGAAAGTGAAGAAAATTATCGTCAGAAGCTCAGCATCCTGAAGGAGTCGTTTGTGAATTCAGACGCACCTGCTCAACAGGAGCAAGAGTACCTTGGAGAATCTGCTGAAGCTCCTGAACCCAGTCCTTATGACAGCATGAGTTCGAGCATGGCTCGTTACGCTCAGGCTCTCTCAAGAACTATCAAATGAAATTTATCTAAAACAGAAAGGAAACACTAATGTCCAACCATCTTACTGAAAAGTGGTCGCCCATTCTGAATCATCAAGATCTTGAACCGATCACTGATCCATACAAAAAGGCTGTCACTGCACAACTTCTAGAGAACCAAGAACGCTTCCTCAATGAGCAAGCTGTTGTCCAGGGTTCTTCCTCAGGACTCCTCGCTGAGTCCCCCACCATGAGCGTTAACGCTACTGGATACCAGGGTCTTACTGGTGGTTCAGTCGGCGGTGGTGTTGATGGCACCCTCAACGCTGACGCTGGCCCTCGTGCTGGTTTCGACCCCGTTCTGATCTCCTTGATCAGACGCTCCATGCCCAACCTGATCGCTTATGACATCTGTGGCGTCCAGCCAATGTCCGGTCCTACTGGCATGATCTTCGCAATGCGTTCGAAGTATGACGGTCCTGACGGTCCTAACGAAGCATTCTTCGATGAAGCTGATGTCGGCTTCTCCGCTGGAGCTAACACCTTCAAGAACAAAGGTTACAGAGGTTATGACCTCAATGAAGAAGGCAGATTCATCGCTGTGGTCGACGCTGCTGGTACTCCTTTTAACGGAAAGAACGGTCCTGTTGTAGGATACTCTCAGGGTGGTGGTGCTGGAGTTGCTTACCCAACCGACTATCCTGAAGGAAATGAAGGTGACGGAGACGGTTGGCAAACACCATTCGATGGTATTCCCGAGGACTTTACCGGATTCAGTGACTACCCTGCTGATCAAGGGTCTCTGGCAGCGGATAAGCAAATCAATCATCCTTATGTTCCCGGCGAAACCCCTTATAACACGGCAGCTGCCAACGGTACTGGAGATAGAACCAGAGCTAACCCCGGTCTTCTGGGTAACGCAATTTCTGAAGGTGGTTACATCAATGACCCTCAGGACTCTATCGGCAACGCTGGCACTCGTGGTGGTGACGTTCGCACTGATCCCAACGATCCTTACTACAACCCCAACCTCACGCAGATGCGTGGCATGAGCAAGG
>WLWH01001642.1_pt1 | contig 14092 bp, 16 predicted proteins | sample 6712741 | NCBI WGS metagenome assembly WLWH01 (sample SAMN12718694, study PRJNA515312) | sponge metagenome | isolation source: marine sponge | host: Mycale hentscheli | place: New Zealand: South Island, Marlborough, Capsize Point | collected 2003-05-01 | reverse complement strand
GGTCCTTGGAGTTGAAGTGGGAACAGGAGCATATTGACAATAATAGATATACTCTTGAAATGGTCAGAATTGATGACAAAGTTAAACAAGTCATTACTGAGATCAAGCTGGAAGAAGCAGCTATTGCCCATAGACAGAATACTGTCGAAGGAGCAGCTCCACAAGTTTCTGTAGCTACTTAGAATAAAAGCTACATCGCTGAAATCGCACTTTCTTATAAGGCTCTCTTGCACTCCACTAAAAACTAAGTTATAAATAACGCACTATACAAATTAAAATAAATTAAATGTAGACGCGTATAGTCGACAACCCCTAGGGACTACATTTAAATATTCTAGGAGGAATATTATGGCACAAACTACATTTTCAGGACCAATATTAGCTGGTACTATTAAAAACACTATAGGTACTACTGTTGGAACTGATGTTAAAAACACGGGTCAAGTTGTAATGGCTCAATCATTTTCATTTGCTTTCGGAACAGAAGGAGCTGCAACTGATACAACCGTTGTAATTCCAGCTAACTCTCAAATCGTAGCTATTGATGTTAACGTAGAAACTGCGTTCAACGATTCAGGTAGTGATATACTTGAAGTTGGCTCATCAGCTGACACTGACTTATATGTTAATGATGTAAGTATTGCAGCAGTTGGAAAAATAGCTTTAGGAACAGCTGCACTATGTGCAAACTGGAAAGATATTGGAACTTCTGACATTAGAATCGGTTTCATCTATAATGGTGCAAACAACGATGCAGATGCAGGTGCTGCTACAGTAACTATTAGTTACTTGCAGAACAATAACCTTTCATAATAATTAATTTTGTGTGGGCTTTGGCCCACACATAAATTTTAAGGAGAACAAATGGCAACAGACATAAAAGCAAAACGATTTACTGATGGTACAGCAGCCGCTGCGACTGTTATTGCTGCAGCTCAAACTTTAGGAGGAGCAGGTAATATGACTCTTGCAGGAACAGCTGCAACTTTCGGTGGTACTAACCTGGGTCAAAAAATTACTTTAGTCTCAGGTGGTAATATTTCTGCTGTTACTTTTACAATTACTGGAACTGATCCAACAGGTGCTTCACAAAGTGAAGATCTAACAGGCCCTAATGCAAGCACAGTAACATCAACAAAATACTACAATACAATTACTCAAATTGCAGCTTCAGGAGCGGTAGGAACTAATACTTCTTCAGGTGTTGCAGCTGATCAAGGTGGAACATTATTTGCTGGAAGAACTAGAGTTAGAGGAATGCATGCAGTAAACGCTGGTGCAGGAACTATACTTTTTAATAATTCAAGTATTGATGGTTCAGAAATTTTAGGTATGCCTGTAGATGCAGGAGACTTAGATCCATATATTCCAGATGATGGAATGGTTTTTGATTCAGGAGCTTTCATAAAAGTAAATGTTGGAGTAATCACAGGTTTAACAGTATTCTTTGACGGCTAGGAGGCTAAATGGCTAACACTACCTCGGGCACTACAACGTTTGATAAAACTTTTGCTATTGATGAAATAGTAGAAGATGCTTTTGAACGTATTGGATTACAAAACGTTGCAGGCTATCAACTTAAATCTGCAAGAAGATCTTTAAATATTTTATTTCAAGAATGGGGAAACAGAGGAATCCATTATTGGGAAGTAGGTGAACTAGATTTAGATTTAGTAGAGGGACAAGCTGAGTATAAATTTTTTAGATCAGCTGATGATGGCACAAGTGCTACATCAAATCCAAATGGTATTTACGGTATATCCGATGTTCTTGAAGCACAATTAAGATCAAATAGAACTGCAACAAATCAAGCTGATAGTCCTATGACAAAAGTAGATAGATCTACTTATGCAGGGTTTTCTAACAAATTATCAAAAGGAACACCTAATCAATATTGGGTTCAAAGATTTATTGATCATACAAGCATTAGTGTTTATCCAACACCAGACTCAACAAATGCATCTAAAGATATGCATTTTTATTATATCAAAAGAATTCAAGATGCAGGAGATTATACAAATGCAACAGATGTACCATTTAGATTTGTGCCTTGTATGACAGCAGGTTTAGCTTTTTATCTTTCACAAAAATATCAACCACAATTAGCACAACAAATGAAACTGTATTATGAAGACGAATTAGCAAGAGCTCTTGCAGAAGATGGTTCTGCTTCTAGTACATACATTACACCAAAAGCTTATTACCCAGGAGCATAATGGCTAAATACGCAACAGGAAAACACGCAAGAGCAATATCTGATAGATCTGGTTTAGAATTTCCATATCGAGAAATGGTTAGAGAATGGAATGGTTCGTTTGTACATGTATCTGAATTTGAACCAAAACAGCCACAATTAGAACCTAAACCAAATGCAGGAGATGGTGTTGCATTAAGAAATGTTAGAACTGATAGAAGTGAACCACCAACTGCAGTTCTTTTACCAAACAATCCTTTTACAATTACAAATGGCAGTTCAACTTTAACTGTTAGTTTACTTAATCATACTTTAAAAGTTGGAGATTTTGTTTTATTTTATAATCCAGCTAGTAATAATCCTATAGAAAGTTTTAATTTAGGAAGTAATCTTTTTCCAATATTTGCAGTATCAAATGCAATAACAGCTTCAGCAACAACAGCAACATTTGATTCTAATACTAATTTTCCTGCAACAGGTTTTTATTTTATACAAAGTGCAACTTCGCCAAGTTCAACAAGTCCAGAATATGTTCCTGTAGTTCAGAGAGAAGTTATACAATATACAGGTAAATCTGGAGGATTAACATTAACAGGTTTAACAAGAGGAACTAATGCTCCATTTAGAGGAGAAACATTAAATAGTACAGAAGCAACTGCACATTCTGCCGTTAATGTTTTTCCAGGTTTAGAAATACAATCTGTAACAACTAGAACTGAGAATACAGGGGCTATGCCAGCTACAAAAATAGTTAATACAGGCTTCACTGTTACCTTGCCTTATAACGCAGTTGGTAATATAACAGGAGGTGGAGAAAACATATATGTTAGTCCAATGATAAGAGGTATATTATGATAAACTATATTTGGAATAAAATTAAAAATTTTTTTAAACCAGAAAAACAAGACCCACATCTTGTTGTGTTTGAAGAAGTTAAACCAGTACATTGTACTAAACATAATAGATATAGAAAAAATTGTTTAAGTTGTAGAGAGGCAGTAGCATAATGGCAGGATTAAGTGCATCAGGATTAAAAACACAAATTAGAAGTTATACTGAAACAGATTCAAATGTTTTAACAGATGCTGTTTTAGAAAATATTATTTTAAATTCACAATATAGAATATTTAGAGATGTTCCTATTGATGCAGAAAGAAGACAACAGACTGGTAATTTAGTTGCTGGTCAAGAGTCTATTAATGCACCAGCAGGTTCTTTATTCATAAGAGGTATACAAGTTTATGATTCGAGTGCCGTTATTACTGGAGCTAATGTTTGGTTAGAGAAAAAAGATTATACATACTTGCAAGAATATCAAGATGTAACTGGAACAGCGGCGGCTCAAGGTAGACCTAAATACTATGCGATGTATGGTGGGGGTACAGGAGAATCTGATACAACATCAGGACGTATAGCTTTTTCTCCAACACCTAATACTACATATAAATTTAGAGTTCATTACAATAAAATGCCTGATCTTTTAGAAAATAATGATACTAATTATATTAGTATGAACTTTCCAAATGGTCTATTATACTGCTGTTTATCAGAAGCATATGGATTCTTAAAAGGACCTATGGATATGTTGACATTATACGAAAATAAATATAAACAAGAGGTACAAAAGTTTGCTAGTGAGCAAATTGGAAGAAGACGAAGAGACGATTACACTGACGGAGCTGTTCGTATACCAATTAACTCAGCAAACCCGTAGGAGAATAAATTATGGCAATAACATCAGCAATATGTTCAAGTTTCAAACAAGAACTTTTACAAGGTAAACATAGTTTCGCATCATCTGGTGGAGACACTTTTAAATTAGCACTATTTGATAGTGGTGCAACTTTAGGTGCTTCTACAACAGATTATTCAACTTCAGAAGAAATTACAAATACATCAGGAACAGCTTACACAGCTGGAGGCGCAACTCTTACAAGATCAGGAGTTGGTTTAACAGGAACAACAGCATTCACAGATTTTGGGGATGTTACATATTCTTCAGCTTCTTTCACTGCAAACGGTGCAATGATTTATAATACAACTACAGGAACGGGTTCAAGCACAACTGACTCTGTAGCGATTATTGCTTTTGGTGGTGACAAAACAGCAAGTAATGGAACTTTTAAAATTGAGTTTCCTGCAAACGACGCGACAGCAGCAATAATCAGATTAGCGTAGGAGGTCGACCATGTCGACAACTTCAGGATGGGGCCGATTAACCTGGGGACAGGCTAATTGGAATCAATCTACAACTTTAAAAACAGGATGGGGTGCTCAAGCTTGGAGTGGCGACGGTGGCTGGGGAGATCTTTCTGATCAAACAATTTCTTTAACAGGTGTATCAGCATCATTTAGTATTGGTACTGTAGATATTCCTGACGTTATAATTACACCTTCAAGTTTTGAAATAACATTATCACAGGGCGAAGCTTTTGTTCCTGTTAATATAGATGGTGTATCTTTCTCTGCATCTGTAGGTTCATTAACCGTGAACGATGTAACTATGGGCTTAACAGGTCAACAAGTTACAGCTGCATTAGGTGTACCAGTTGTAGCAGATATGACTGTTGGAATGACAGGTCTTGATATTACTTTATCACAAGGTACAGCCTTTGCTCCAAATGAAACTGTAATTATTTCTGGTCAAGAAATAACTTTAACACAAGGAACTGCAATTGGATCTTCTTCACAAGAAGCAGACTTAACAGGTATTGCAGCAACATTTACTTTAGGTTCTGTAATTATACCAAATGATACAGTTATTATTTCTGGGCTTTCTATGGAAACTCAACTTGGTTCTATTATTGGATTAGGAGGTGCTGTTGCTAATCTAACTGGAATTAATATGACATCTAGTGTGGGATCTTTAACTGTAGAAGAAGGTTTAGGATTAACAGGAATATCATTCAGCGCTAGTCTTGGAACAATTACAACTATACCAGATATGGTGGTTGGATTAACTGGATTATCTGCAACGTTTAGTGTAGGAACTGTAGACATATTTGCTTATGGCGATGTTGACACTGGTTCTAATACATCGTATAGTAATGTTTCAACGGGTTCGAATTCTTCATATTCGAATGTTGCAACTGGATCAAATACAAGTTATAACGATGTAGCAGCGTAGGAGAATTTTTTATGGCATCAACATACACCCCTCTGGGTATAGAAAAACAAGCAACTGGTGAAAATGCAGGAACTTGGGGGACAAAAACAAATACAAACTTAGAAATCGTAGAACAAATATCTGGCGGTTATACAACTCAAGCCGTAACTGATGGTTCCGATACAACTCTTTCAGTGTCAGATGGATCAACTGGTGCAACTCTTGCACACAGAGTTTTAGAGTTTACAGGATCTCTTACAGCTTCTAGAAACGTTACAATCCCTTTAGACGTACAAAATTTTTATTTTTTAAAAAATGCAACATCAGGATCTCAGAATGTAGTATTTAAATATGCAACAGGTACAGGGACTTCTGCTACAGTTGCAAATGGTAAAACTGTAATTGCATACGCAAAAGCAGATGATGGTACTAATCCAAATATTTCTACAATTTCATTAGCTAGTGATTTAGTTGATGATACTACACCACAATTAGGTGGTAACTTAGATACTAATTCTTTCATGATAGACTTTGATGATGCTCACGGTATTAGAGATGAAAATGGAGCAGAACAATTAATTTTTGAAACAACTGGTTCTGCAGTAAACCATATTGATATTACAAATGCTGCAACAGGAGCTGGTGCACAGATTGGTGCAGTTGGAGATGATTCAAACCTTAATTTACGTTTAAGACCAAAAGGAACTGGTGTAGTCGAAGCAATGGGTGCATCAAATCCAGGTTCAATTCAGCTTAACTGTGAAGCTAACTCTCACGGAATTAAACTTACATCACCTCCACATAGTAGTGGTCAAAGTTATGAACTTAAATTTCCCACTGGAAATGTTACAGCAGATAGATTTTTAAAAGTTGCATCAGTAACAGGATCTGGCACAACAGGTGTTGGTCAATTATCTTTTGCTGAAGTATCAGGGGGTACTTCGTGGCAAGCAGTTAAGACTTCTGGTTTTACAGCAGTTGCTGGTGAAGGTTATTTTATTAATACAACTGGTGGTGCAATAGAAATGGATTTACCTGCAGGAACTATTGGAGATGAAATTTCTTTTATAGATTACGCAGGAACATTCGATTCAAATGCTCTAACAATCGATCAAAACGGAACAGAGAAAATTGCAGGATCAACAGACCCATTAACAGTTTCAACAGAAAGAGCAGGAAATACTTTAGTCTACGTAGACAGCACACAAGGTTGGCTCTTAAAGAATAATTAAGGAGATACATGGCTGCTTATAAAGATTTAGTCGGGCAGAAGATTACGAAAGTGACTTCTAACCCTGGTGAACCCAAAACAGGACAGATGTGGTATAACTCCACTTCTGGAACTCTTAGAGCACTAGGTATTGTTTCAGCATGGTCAAGTTCTTCACCTTTAAGCACAGCAAGATACGGATCTGTTGCAGCGGGTAATACACAAAACGCAGCTTTAGTATCTGCTGGAACTATAGCAGGTCCTTATGCTGGTTCAACTTTGACAGAAGAATATAATGGTTCTGGATGGACAGGTGGTGGTGCTTATCCCACAGCTGGAGCAGGTTTAAGAGGTTGTGGTACGTTAACTGCAGCTTTAGGTGTAACAACTTCAGTAACAAATTATTATAATGGTACAGCATGGACTGCTCAACCGTCTCCAGCACATAATTTGCCAACTACAAAAAGTGGTATTGGTATGTGTGGAACACAAACTGCGGCTGTTGCTTTTGGTGGATATGTTCCTGGACCAAACACTAGAACAAATGCAACAGAAGAATATGATGGAGAGGGATGGACAGCGACTAACACTATGCCATCAAGTGTATCTGGTCCTCAAGGTTTTGGTATACAAACTGCTGCAGTTTCTGCAGGTGGAGATTTAGGACCCGCAAATACTACAGCTAATGCAGAATATAATGGAACATCTTGGACAGCAGCGACTGCTGTTCCTGTTGCAATTAAAGATGGTTTTGCTTGTGGAACACAAACAGCAGGAATGCTAGCATCTGGAGCAGGACCTTCACCAGCAGATGTCGTATCAACAAATTTTTTATCTTATGATGGAACTTCATGGGCTACTATCCCATCTATGGCAACATCAAGAAGAGATAACTTAGGTGGATCTAATGGTGCACCTAACATTTCTACTGTGCAAGGAGGTGGAAATAATCCTCCAACAGCATCTATTGCAAACACAGAAGAATTTACATCATCAACAAACACAATAACCGCTGCAGCATGGTCAACTGGTGGAAATCTACCAGCAACAGTTTCTGCTAATCAAGGAGCAGGAACTCAAACAGCAGCTTTATCAATATCAGGTCAACCTAATTCACCAGGAACTGCAGCAACAAATGCAACTAATCATTACGATGGTTCTTCATGGACAGCTGGTGGATCTTTATCAGCAGGAGCAGCTTCTTATAGTGGAGCAAGTTCAACTAAAGGGTCACAAACTGCAGCTTTGTATTGGAACGGTTACAACCCATCACCTCCACCAGCTGGATTTAGAGCTACGGTATCAAGCTATGATGGAAGTTCTTGGACAGCACAACCAACATATCCAGGATCAGCTAATGGTTATGGTAGCGGAGCAGGAACTTCTACTGCTGCTTTGGGAATGGGTGGATATCTTGTAACTAATTGTTATGAGAGCGATGGTAGTTATAACTGGACCGCAGGTGGATCACTTCCTACAGCTAAATATGCTATGTCCGCAGGTGGGCCTCAAACTGCTGCAATAGCAGCAGGTGGATTTGGAACATCGCCTGGTTCAGTAACAATACTGAATACTTCTGATACATATAATGGTTCTTCTTGGACTTCAATAAGTGTTACACCTGTAACTCAAGCAATAAAAAATGGTTGTTTTGGAACTAGTTCATCAGATTTTATGGTAGCAGGTGGACAACCTAATAGTACAACTTGTATACATTACGATGGAACAGCATGGTCAACAAGACCGAGTATATCAACAGGACGACAAGGTGGAGCAGGAGCAGGTGCTTCTGGAACATCAGGACTATTAGCAGGTGGACAATCTCCTTTTAAAAATGCAACAGAAGAATTTACAGGAGAAACAACAGCAGTTAATATAACAGATTTTACAACGAGTTAATTATGAGCACATATAGAAAATTACATGGACGAGCAATTCAGGCAGTAACAACTGACCCTACTGAATCAGTTGCTGAAGGTCAAGTTTGGTACAACACAAGTAGTGATACTTTTAAAAGTGTTGTAGCTCTTGAAGCATGGGCTAGTTCTGGATCTTTAACTAATGCTAGAGGTTTTGTTTCACACACTGGAACACAAACTGCCAGTCTTTTAGCTGGTGGTCTCTCTCCTGCACCAACATATTTTTCTGCATCAGAAGAATATAATGGATCAGGTTGGTCAACAGGTGGTAGTTTACCTGCAGCAACTTATGGATTATCTTCAGCAGGAACTCAAACTGCAGCATTAGTTTTTGGAGGAGCAAATTCTTCAGATACAAAACAATCTACTACATTAACATATAATGGAACTTCTTTTTCAGCAACTCCAAATTCTTTAAATACTGCAAGAGATCAAGTATCTGGTGGAGGAACTCAAACATCCGCACTAGCAGTTGGTGGAAGAACATCTTCCGCTGTAGTAACAAACATGGAAGAATGGAACGGTTCATCATGGAGTAATTTAACTGCTCTCCCAGAAAAAAGAGGTTATACAAATGCTAATGGACCAGAAACTGCTTTTTTTATGGCGAGTGGTGCTTTAGGAGATAATGCTGGAGCACCTTATACAACCGCAACATTAAATTATGATGGTACTTCAGTAAGCACTGGATCTACTGTCAACACAGGAAGATCTGCTGGTGGAGCTGCTGGAGATTCAGCAAATGCAATATTTTATGGAGGAGATATAAGTGGAACTTCACAGACAAAAACTGAAAAATATGACGGAACCTCTTGGTCTGAAATAGCAGATATGGCAGTAGCTAAAAGAGGGTCAGGTGCTGGAGCTGGAACAAGTAATGCTGCTGCACTTTCAGCAGGAGCTTATGGTCCACCTGCGTCTGCTTCAACAGAAGAATTTACATCATCAGCAAACGTCATTACAGCTGCAGCATGGGCTAGTGGTGGAAATATGAACACTGCAAGAAGAGGAATTTCTTCAGCTACAAATGCAACTCAAAATGCAGCTTTAGGAGCCATGGGATATACTGGCGCAAATACTGGTGTAAATAATGCAGAAGAATATGATGGATCAAGTTGGACTAATGTTTCAACAGTGCCTACAAGTAGATATTTTGGAGGAGGATTTGGAATTCAAACTGCAGGAGTTGTATATGGAGGTTATAGAGCCCCAAGTCAACAAAGTGCTACAGATGAGTGGGATGGAAGTTCTTGGTCAACTGGTGGAACATTACCTTCTGGACAATCTAATTTTGCAGCTGATGGTTGTGGAATTTTAACTGCAGGTTTATCAACTTTAGGAATGCCAGGACCAGCACCTTCAACAATACATTATGATGGATCAAGTTGGACAGCAGTTCCTGGAACTTTAAACAGTCCAAGAACATCGGGTACTTCTTTTGGAACTCAAACTGCAGCGATAGCTGCTACTGGAAATGTTCCAGGATCTCCTGGTAACACTCTTACTTCTGAATCATATAATGGTACAGCCTGGACAGCAACAAGTAATGCACTTTCTCCTGGTTATGGACAGGGAGGTGGTGGCACTCAAACTGCTGGTTTTATAGCAGGTTCGTCTCCTAATGGCACAACTTCTCAAGGTTGGGACGGAAGTTCTTGGTTTACAATTCCTAGTATTTCTACAGGAAGAACTGAGTCTGGTGGAGCAGGAACTCAAACAGCGGGAATTATTTTTTCTGGGGCAACTACTAATCCAACAACTTATACAGCTGCAACAGAAGAATTTACAGGTGAAACATCGGTTGCAGGACCAGCAAGTAATATTACAACATCATAACTTGACTTATAACTTTTAACAGTTATATATAAAGAAATCGAAAGGAAATACTATGACTGAAAAAAGAAACATACATGCACTAATAGAAAAAGAAGCTCCTAGCTTAAATAATTTACTTGACCCAAATGATGTCAAGGAATTTAAAGAAATGACGGCTGAACTTAGAGATACTTGGACTAAGAAACAAGTCTTTAGAACAGAAACAGAAATGAGAATGTCTGTATTACAGGATGCAAAGTATCCAACAAAAGCTTCTAAGTATTGGCAGTGTGTCAGAGAACAAAACGTATTCTTAGAAAACTTAATGAGTCTATCATTTGATGCTAGACGTAATGAAGTTAAACTTAAAAAATTAAAACAAAAATTAGAGACTGAAGAAGATCCATTAAAAAGAGAATTACTTCAAATAGACATAGATGAAAAAACTTATTCTGTTGCTAACATGCAGTTAGTGGCACGTGATAGAATGAGAGAGATTAAATTATGGTCAGCACTTAAAAAAGAATTTAACGATGGTTCGTTTGATGACAAAGATGTTAACAGACACCAACTAGATTCTTATGCATTGATTATGAAAAACAAAGCAGAGACATTGACATCAGGCTCAAGTCAACCTGAAGTGTTTAATGTACTTGGACAATTACAAACTATAGAAAGAGTTAAAAAATCAGGAGAAATGATTTACAACAAGAAAGAACAATTGACCAATGACCTCGGAGCCAAAGACAAGTAAACAACTTTTCTTTTTAGTAGCGCAACCTAGATCTGGTAATACTTTATTTACAAGTATTATGAATCAAAATCCAGAGATAGCAGCTACACCAAACTCTATTACATTAGAGATAATGAAAGATTTGTTTTTATTAAAAGAAACAGATGTGTTTCAAAACTATCCAGATCACAGATCTTTAGATAATGTATTAGATGTTGTGTATGATACTTACTATAAAGATTGGCCGCAACCAATAATCATTGATCGTGGACCTGTAATGACTAAAGGTAATTTTGCATTGATGCAAAAACATTTTAAACAACCATTTAAATGTATCGTGTTACTTAGAGATTTAATGGATGTCTTAGCTAGTTATATGAAATGGTATACAGAAAACCCTGACGCATTTGTTAATAGATTTAATTTACAAACTGATGAAGAAAAATTAGGTATGATAATGAATAAAGATGGTGCTGTTGCAAAAGATTTAGAAGCAATAAAGAATGCATTTAATTATCCAGACATATGTCACTTTGTAAAATACGATGATTTAGTTGCACAACCAGAACAAGAGATTCGTAAGGTATATCAGTTTATGGAACTGCCTTATTTTAATCATAAGTTTGAAAACTTAGATCAAGTAAAAGTTAATGGTTTATCTTATGATGATACAATAGTTGGAAGTAACATGCATAAACTATTTGATGGACCAGTTAGAAAAGTATATAACCCTTATATAGAAAAAATCCCAGAAAGGATTAGACAGAAATATGGACACATCAGATTTTAATTTTATATTTTTAGGTCAGTCGGTATTAAAATATCAAGTGCCTTTAGATGTATATAATATTATCAATCATATTTATGAAACAAAATATCCTGAATTAAAACCAGCTAACAAACAATTAGTTGGTAAGATTGAGAAAGAACATAGTTTATTTTTTAATGGAGAGGACAGTCCTAAAATGACTAAACATAATCATTTACCTAATAATGTGTTACAATGGTTTGAACAAAAGTTTAGACACTATTTAGAATGGAATAAAACAAAAGAATACAATTTACATTTTAATTCTGTTTGGGTTAATACTATGTTTGAGAATGAATACAATCCAGTGCACGTGCACCAAGGATCATTGTTTACAGGGTTGTCTTCTGTCATGATTTTAAAATTACCAGAATCTTATGGTGTAGAATATTCATCACCAGACTCACCACAAAATGGTAGATTACAAATACTAGGTTCAGCTTCGGGTATGTTTGCTAATATAGATTATCAACCAGATATTAAAGAACGAGACTTTTTTATATTTCCATATGACATGAGACACTGCGTATATCCATTTAATGGACCAGGTATGAGACGAACACTAGCTGCAAATATAGATGTGCAGTATGATCCAATCAGAAACAGAGGAGTAAGTTAATGTACGAAAATAGACATATCACAGAACCTAAATGGAAAAGTTGGATAATACAAACAACACAACCATTATTTACTCCAGATCAGTGTCGACAGATTATAGAATGTGGAAGACGACAAAAACCACAAACAGCACAAGTAGGAATGAATAAACCAGGTGGTGGAACAGATACAAAGAAAAGAGTTACAACAATATCATGGATACCATTTGAAGAAATGGGACATATGTATCGTGATTTGAATAACTTTATACAAAAAGCAAATGAAAATCATTTTGGTTTTGGCGATATACAAGTTACAGAAAATGGACAATTTACAGAATATCCTGAAGGCGGTTTTTATGACTGGCATATGGATTGTGATGTAAACATGCAACACGAACCACCAGTTAGAAAAATATCAATGACTCTTTTACTAAACGATCCATCAGAGTTTGAAGGGGGACATTTAGAACTTATGGCACCTGGAAAATTTGCAGAATTAAAACAAGGGCATGCTATTGTATTTGCATCTTTTTTAAATCACAGAGTACAACCAGTAACAAAAGGAGTTAGACAATCCCTTGTAGTTTGGTTTGGAGGCAAACCTTTCAGATGATTAAAGAACAATTTTTTCCAACAACTATATATGGTAAAGATGTAAAGTTAGATAATCAAATGTTTGCTAACGAAATTGTTATGTGGTCTAAACGAGACCCTGGTTTAAAAAAAACAAATAAGAATGGTTGGCACTCTACAACAGAAATGCATAAAATTCCTGTGTATCGACCTTTGGTAAATGAATTGTTTATAATGATGAATGATATATGGAAGGAAGAATGGTTAGACAGAGAGCCTGTAATAGGTAATATGTGGGCTAACATAAATCCGCCAGGTGGATACAATGCTCCACATGTGCACCCTAATTGTTTATTCAGTGGTGTGTATTATATTAAGGCACCAGAAAATTCTGGTGATTTAGTTTGTAATGAACCAAGAGCAGGGGCAGTATTAAATATGCCTATGAGAAAAAAAGGTAAACCACCAAAGCATTTATGGAGAGAAGTACATTTACAACCTATAGAAGGTAGAATAATTATATTTCCATATTACCTTTGGCATTGTGTTGAACCTAATCAATCAAATGATATAAGAATATCAGTAAGTTTTAATTTTATACAACATGGCTTTCAATAAATATCACGTAATAAAAAATGCAGTTAGTTATGATTTAGCTAACTTTATATTTAACTATTTTCTTCTTAAACGAGATGCAGTTGCTTGGATGTATCAAAACAATATTACCTATGATACAGGTATGTTAGGCACTTGGACAGATCAACAAATACCTAATACCTACTCACACTATGCAGACTTTGCTATGGAAACATTACTTGTTAAAATGTTACCAGTTATGGCTAAAGAAACAGGACTTAATTTAATACCAACTTATTCTTATGCTAGAATATATAAAAAAGGTGATGAATTAAAACGACACAAAGATAGACCTTCTTGTGAGATATCTACTACATTAAACCTCGGTGGAGATCCATGGCCTATATTTATCGATGGTACAGGGGCTGACAGCGTCATAGATGAGTATAAGAATATACATAAACCCAATGCACCCAAAGGCACTAAAGTCTTGCTTGAAGTAGGCGATATGCTAGTATATAGTGGTTGTGAATTAGAGCATTGGAGAGAACCTTTTGAA
>WLWH01001639.1_pt1 | contig 14116 bp, 29 predicted proteins | sample 6712741 | NCBI WGS metagenome assembly WLWH01 (sample SAMN12718694, study PRJNA515312) | sponge metagenome | isolation source: marine sponge | host: Mycale hentscheli | place: New Zealand: South Island, Marlborough, Capsize Point | collected 2003-05-01 | reverse complement strand
GGATTACGTCAACAAAAGATTTGGTTTAGATATTAAAGACAACGATGTCGGAGATGCAATCGGAATTGGCTGCTGGACTCTTGACAGAAACGCCGTTTGATGGTATAATAAAGACATGACTAAAATGCAAGACGCACTAGGCGACAAGGCGGTACTAGTAAGAATACGCCGGTACAATACTACGCCTACTCAAATACATGAGACACCAGTCCCACAAGACGTACCAGAGGACGAGTGGAACTATGAAGCAGATGAATGGTGGGGATCATAATGGGTCACTCAGCAGGACTGCACAACAATAAGGCTTGGCTCTTCGACAGGTATAACATTAAGAAGAAGTCAGTTAAAGAGATCGCAAAAGAGGCACGGGTTAGTGAAGTCTCTGTTTATGCGGCACTAAAGAAACATGGGTTAAAGAGATGAAAGACGACGACAACGTAAGGCAACTACCTACAGGAAAGAACATCAACCCTAACTACTGGAAGCAGCAGTCAGAAGATGTTTGGAGAGAGATTGTGGAAACAGAGAAGAAGATAGAACAACTAGAAGATCAAATTGATGTAGTTGAGTTGGTTGCTAAAGCACCATCAGGCCCAGCCATCTCTGAGGCATGTGATGAGATCAAGCGTCTGTTGCTTGAGAAGAACATCGCCTACGGCAACTCAGCCCTGTCTCCCATTCAGATTTTCGCAAAGGCGGGGGCACAAGAAGGAATCGCCAACCGTATTGACGATAAACTAAACAGGATAAAGAACAGTCAGTCGTATCCAGGAGACAATGACCTTGATGACCTGATTGGCTACCTTATCCTTTATAAGATTGCTAATAAATGACGATAGAAATTTACAACCTACCAGTAGAAAAAGTAAAACAGTTAGATCAGAAGTTTGACTTGATCTATGCTGACCCTCCCTTTGGTCTGCAACGTGACTTCAAGATGCAAGAATCAGACGGATCAGTTAAAGGATTCTCAGACAGTTGGGAGTCTTTTGAGTCCTACCTTGAATGGTATGGAAAGGTAATCATAGACTTGTGGGATATGCTAAATAATGATGGTTGGATCTATTTACACAATAACTTTATCGGCAACGCTCGTGTTCTTGGTTACTTACCACCACATATTGTTGATGCTTTTTACACAAACATTTCTTGGAAGCGCAGCGGCCCAAAGAACAATATCAAGAATGGCTGGGGGAATATCGTAGACAGCATCATGGTTATGCGTAAAGGCAATCCATACTTTGAGGTTGAATACACAGATCTTGACGCAAAGTATGAGAAAAATAGTTTTAAGAACCAGGACTCTCGTGGATTTTATGCACTTGCTAAGACAACAGGAGAGAAGTCCCGTCCTTGCCGCAGGTACGAATTTGCGGGGTACAGTCCTGAGTATGGGTGGAGAATGAGTGAAGAGATGCTACAGGAACTAGCAGATCAAGACATGTTGCACTACGGAAAGAACATGGTCTACAAGAAGATCTACCTTGAAGACAACAAGGGTGTGCCTGTGCAGAACCTATGGGATGATGTTTACTTTATCTCAAGAAGCGAAACAAACAAGCGCAAGTATCCCACGCAGAAACCACTCAAACTTCTTGAGCGTATTGTAAAGTCATCTTGTCCCGAAGATGGTTGGGTGCTTGATCCATTCGCAGGCTCAGGAACCACAGCACTTGCTTCTAAATTGTTAGATAGAAATTGTGTTACGATGGACATTAATCCAGAGTCATTAAAGTTAGTTAAAGAAAGTATTTGACAAAGCGTTACCATTCTGGTATAATAGGTATTACCTACTACAGAAAGAGTATCATGGCTAAGAGGAAAGTAAACCGCAGTAAGTTCGTTCCCCAACACAATCAGACCAATACTCATTGGGTGGCAACCACCACACTAGAGATTGGAAACCGGACGGTAGAACCAGGCGAGACTATCAAGATTACCCAGGTATGGGGAACTAGATTTAAGTTTATTCGCCACGTTTATAACCCTGAGACGAAGACAGAGTGGATTGATTGTGTGGAATTACACAAGGGACAGCCTGCTCAGATCAGAAGTTTTCGCCCAGATCGTGTAAAGGTGTTACCGAAGAAGCGAAGGGCGAAGAAGAAAAAGACAGAATCAACACAAAGTTGAGATATAATAGAATACGTTGCCGCTATGGAGGTAAGCAACATGACGAAACGAGCCATAGTAGCAGTCCTAGGGTTAGCAGCAGTCCCGCTAGTTCTAGGATTTGTTACTCAGGACACGCCGCCAACCGAGGTAGCGACAGTAAAGTCGGTGCAACCAACACCAGAATTGATGAGGGTTGCGCCTGTTTTAATAGAAGAACGAACAATAGAATACAGGATAGATGAGTTACCTGGTGAGTTTATCAGGGCTAACTCACCCGATGCCGGTGACTTGAAGGGGTATGAAAAAAGCCTTTACAAAGGCAAGTACTACAACAAGTCGCAGGAGGGCTTTCGTAAATGCGTAATGCGTAGAGAAAGTAACTTCCGTTACAAGGCAGCAAACAAAACGTCAAGTGCTCGTGGAGCGTATCAGTTCCTTGATAGCAAGTGGCGTGAGGGCTTAGTCCATATGATGAAGAAGGAGTCTAAGCAAACCGACGACTTTCTCAGGACAGAGGCAGACTTATTGTTTGACAAAAAGATTCACAAGTGGGATCGTTACTGGCAGGACAGGGCATTTTTTACAGCCCTCAACTGGAACGGTGACTGGACAGGTAAGAAGCATTGGAACGCAACCGTAAAAGGAACAGGTTGCTAAGATGCTGCGGGGCAGGGGAAAGCGGCAACACCCTGCCCCCTTACCACATCTTGTGGTATAATAGTTACTAACATAAGGAGTGTGTTATGAACGACACAGACGTAATGTTACATCTGGACGAGGTGAACAGGGTAGCCTCAGAGTACGTCAAGGGCAGCACAGAGATACAAATCTCTAAGTCCCTAGACATCCCCAGAACCCGTGTTGTTCGTCTGCTTGATGAGTGGCGTGGAATGATCGCCAACAACGATGCGATCCGTGCAAGGGCACGAGAGGCACTAGCCACAGCAGACCAGCACTACAACAGACTTATTCAGAAAGCCTACGAGGTTATCGACAGCGCAGAGTCTCTAGGAGACCTAGGAGAAAAACGGCAGTCACTAAAACTAATCCTAGAGATTGAGAACAAGCGTATCGAAATGCTACAGAAGGCAGGACTATTAGAGAACAAAGAGATCGCAGAAGAACTCATGGAGTCTGAGCGTAAGATGGAAGTTCTTGTAAAGATTTTGCGTGAAGTGTCGGGTCAATGCGATCATTGTAAGGTAGAAGTCACAAGGCGACTAGCAGATGTAGCGAAGCCCGACGAGGTGATTACAGTAAATGTCTCTTGATCTAAATAACTTTATCGAAGCACTAGACGACAATCCCTTTGAGGAAGATCCTGTTGATGTGCGTACCTTTGTTCGTTCCAAGGATTTTTTGGGGCAGCCAGAGTTGTCCGACATACAATACACCCTAGTAGAAACAATGAGTCAGATCTACAGGATAGAAGATCTCATTAGAATCATGGGTGATAGAGCAGGAAGAGAGCATCATGCTAAATACACTAAGTCAGAAATCATCCTACAATGCGGTAAGGGAAGCGGTAAGGACTTTACCTCTACTGTTGGTATGGCTTATCTGGTCTATAAACTTCTTTGTCTAAAAGATCCATCAGGTTATTTCGGCAAGCCAACAGGTGACGCCATTGACCTCATCAACATTGCTATCAACGCACAGCAAGCCAAAAACGTTTTCTTCAAGGGCTTCCGTCTGAAGATCGACCGTTCGCCCTGGTTCGCTGGTAAGTACGAGGCAAAGATGGATAACATTGAGTTTGATAAGTCTATCACCGTTTACTCTGGTCACTCAGAGCGTGAGTCCCACGAGGGCCTTAACCTTATGATCGCTATCCTTGATGAGATTTCAGGTTTCGCACACGAGTCAGCATCAGGTAACGAGGGTGCTAAGACAGCAGACAACATCTACAAAGCGTTCCGTGCGTCAGTTGATAGTCGCTTCCCTGACTATGGAAAGGTCGTACTACTATCCTTCCCTCGCTTCAAGGGTGACTTCATTTCGCAACGGTATGAAGAGGTCATCAATGAGAAGGAAGTTATCACTCGCTCTCACGAGTTTACAATGAACGAGGAGTTGGGAGATGTAGAGGGCAACCACTACACAGTTGAGTGGGACGAAGATCATATCGTAAGTTATAAGTTTCCAGGTATGTTCGCTGTCAAACGTCCTACCTGGGAAGTAAACCCAACAAGAAAAATAGATGATTTTAAGTTAGCATTCTACACAGATCCAGGTGACGCACTAATGCGTTTTGCCTGTATGCCTCAGTACCAGTCAGATGCATTCTTTAAGCAGCGAGACAAACTAGAGCAAGCGTGTTCCATTCGTAACCCTGTCGATAAGTTTAAGCGCATTGACCACAACTGGAAGCCAGACCCAGACATGACTTACTTTGCCCACGCTGACCTTGCACAGAAGCACGACAAGTGTGCTGTGGCTGTCTCGCACGTTGATCGCTGGGTAGAGATGAAAACCTTTAACGACTACACACAAGTAGTACCCATCATCGTAACAGACATGGTTGCCTGGTGGGAGCCACGCATCGAAGGTCCAGTAGATCTATCAGAAGTTAAGAACTGGATTCTTAACCTACGTCGTACAGGAATACAACTAGGCAAGGTTACCTTTGACCGCTGGCAATCGTTCGACATCCAGAACGAACTGAAGGCACAGGGCATCAGAACAGATACTCTGTCGGTAGCCAAGAAGCACTACGAAGACATGGCTATGCTAATCTACGAGGACAGACTAGCCATGCCTCACATTGATGTGCTACTTGATGAGATGCTAGAACTAAAAATTGTCTCAGACAAAAAGGTAGATCACCCTCGTAAGAAGTCTAAGGACTTGTCTGACGCTGTGTGTGGCTCTGTCTACAACGCTATGACCCTGAGCCAGCGCAACGATAATAAGATGATTGAGATTCACGATTTCAAGAGTATGAAAAAAAGGAACAGAGAAGAACTAGAAGTACAGACACACGACCCACTATTCGATGGCCCTGATCCAAACCAACACCAAGACGTTTGGAGCAAGTACTTACAGGGCATCGGAATGATGTAACTAGGAGGCACGACATGAATATGGATAACGAAATGATTGAGTTCCTAAAGTCATTGGGAGCCATTGAAGACGCAGGTGGTGGTAACTACAGACTTACGGACAAGGCAGAAGAGTTCGTCCCAGAGGTAGTAAAGACACACGAGGCGCAGTTCAACAACGATGTGTTTTCCTTGTGGATGAATGGTATGTTAGAGTTAGTTTTTGATGAGGATGGTGATCCTATGATTGATCTATCTGACGACTCAAATAATGAGGACTTAAAGAAAGAAAGATTAACAAAACAGGAAGCCAGCACTCTAGAAATGATCCTGTTTCAATACGAAAAAACTATTGACAAAAAGAACTGAGAAGGGTATAATAGTAACATGTTCTTTGATGACGATGATTACAATGACGACGACGAAGAAGGTCGTGTGACTGTTGCGATAGTCAACGGCAAGGCGTACTGGGTATTTGAAAACACCTTCTGGGAAACAGAAGTTGACGAGGAGGGTGAACCAGACAGAGCCGCAGCCCGTCCAATCGACACAGATGACATGAACTTTCAGCAAGTTAAAATGCACATGGCTATCCTAGATAGCATTGAAAAAGAGAGAAACAAATGAAGATACTATTACAGGGCAGCAAAGACTTTAATGACTATCAAGTTATGATGCGTGCTATGGGCGTTGCACTATCGTCCATGCCTCCACAGGATAAGTCATTTGAGATCTATTCAGTTGGCCCACACAAGACTAATGACCTAGCGGTTGCGTTCTCTAACCTAACAGAGGACAGCCTCAAAAGTCGGGGCATCAAAGTTAGTTTTCACAAACTACCGCCAAAGTTAGCAGAAGATAAGATACACAAGTTTGACTACATGGCTTACTTGTCTAACCCAGAGAACCGTCGTCTGTCTGCCTTGACTAACAAAGCAGAAGCGAACGGTGTGGAGTTGGGAATCTTTAGGTACTAACATGTTAAGTAAAAAAGACTTGTCTTGGCTCTCAGTCGCTCGTGCGTTTGCACGAGAGTCAGGGTTGCGTAAGAAGCATGGTGCTGTCGTTGTGCGTAGCGGCAGCGTAGTAGGGGTAGGCTGTAACAAACATCGTAACAACCCCGCTTACCTACCAGAGGATGTAGTAAGAGAACACACATCCTATCACGCAGAAGAGATAGCAATACGACAGGCAGGAGATAACACTAAGGGTGCTACGATCTATGTCGCTAGGGTAAATAACCACGGCGAGGATCGAAACTCCCAACCCTGTCTGCCGTGCAGCCTCCTAATACGGGAGGCACAAATCAAAAAAATCGTCTACACAACAGAAGGAAGAATAGAATATGTACGTTGATAGTCTAAACAAAATGGAAGAGATCGTCAGCAGTAGAGAAGATCTTATGTGGGAAAACTTTAACGTAGTTCAGTTAAAGTCACAAACCCCCAACGCTGCCCTAGGCAAGTCAGCACGCTTCATCAAGGATTCTTGGTGGAAGGTTAAGGTCTACCCTCTAACCGAAGAAGGTTGGAAGGTGCCGGATCAATGGGCAAGTTAAACTGGAAACTAGACGGCAAATGCCGTGATATGGATGTAGATATCTTCTTTGAGAAGTATGAAGATGATATCGGTCTGCGTGCCTCTATCGACAGGATGTGTGCCGGTTGCCCCGTAGCCAAGGAGTGTTTGCAATGGGGTATCTCTCACGAAGAGTGGGGTATCTGGGGCGGTATCTATCTAGAAGCAGGACAGAAATCAGATGAGTTCAACGAACATAAAACAGAAAAAGTGTGGGACGAACTACTCCTACAACTAACACACGATACAGGACAAGGATATGAATAGAGATTTCGTAATCCAGGTTTATGGTGCAGGCCCACCGCCTCCACATAACTTTGCGGTTAACTTGTCAGAAGACTCTGTGCTTGACCCAGAGACGCAAGAGCAGGTAACAGTTTATTACCTCCTGTTTAAGAACAGCAAGTTCCAGGACTTGCCCAAGAAGCAACTGACAGACGTTGCTGTCTGGCTCAAGAACAAGCACGACCAGATGAGGTCATTTGGTATTCGTGTTTTAATCCAACCTATCTTTGATAGCACAGAAGGTTTGGCGGGAGACAATCTGAAGTACAAGATACAAGAAATCATAAATAAAAAATAATGGTATAATGGAATCGGTTACGGGTGGAGATCCTACCCAAGACTAAAACAAAATAAAATCACCCACAAGGAGATGATAGAGTAATGAAGTTTGTGAATAAATTTCGTAAGTCCCCCCTCCAAAAGCAGCAAAGTGCAATTGAAAAGGAATGGGACCGTCAGCGAAAAGCCGCTGAAGGTTTCGGGCGCTCTCACGTTGATGAGATTGACGCAATATTCGTTCGCCATCTAAGCGAACTAGAAAACTCCAAGTAAGGAATGATATGAAAGTGACTTTTTACGGAAGGTTTCATGGTGCAGGCAAGTTTGGCAAACACTATGCGGAAGTTTATAAGTCATCCCACGACGACGGGCTGACACTTGATGAACGGGTTGAGGCCCGTCGTTGCTGGACTCTTAGAGGAGCAAAACGCTGGGTAGAAAAGAGTATCCTAAAGTATTGTTGTAAGGATAACCCCCAATGGCTTTACATAGAACAAGATAAGTTAGTAAAAGAGGCACCCAAAGACTTAGTAGAATGGGAACCTTCCTTGACAAAGCACTCAGACTAGGGTATAATAGAGGCATGACAAACAAACTAAACGCACGAGGTATTCCAAGCAATGAGTGTGTGTCCTGTGGGTCTACGCTCTTTACAGTCCAAGTCTGTTTTGATGAGGACTACAACGTGGGGCAGTATTTTACAGATGCAGAGTGCGCTATTTGTGGTACTCTACTGACTGCCCCCACTCCCCTGGATCACCCTGAGTACAGTACAACAGACGTAAGGTGGATGTAATGCAAAATAATGTTTTGTACATGACAGCAGAAGAGTTTGGTGAACTAGCAACTAAAGTAGTAAAACGTTCACTAAAGTATCACGATGGAAGAGCAATGCACCCAACAGATTTGGCTGTGCATTATGAGGTGGCGGTAGAAGTAATCGGAGCCACAATGGAACACCTAATTGAAAAGCAAAATCAAAGGAACAGGAACAAGTAATGGAACTAACTAAAGAACAAAAGAGTGCGCTGATGGGACTAGACAAGGCAGCAACCGACCTCAAGAAAAATGTCGGCGGTAAGGCAGGAGAAGGCATCGAAGCACGTTACAAGGAAGCATACGACAAGTGTTACCGTCTTGGACTAAAGCAATGGAAGTCCAAGTGGTCAACCGACACACGATGAAGAAGGTAAAATATGAAGATCATAGACCAGACCCTACACCAGATAGACAACTCAAAAGACCAAGCGGTTTCTGTAGCACAGGACACCACGAAACTTGCCCACGATTTTTTAGTTTTGGTATATGTGGGTGTGACTGCGACCATAAAGGACAGCGTAAATGGACTCCGTAAATAAACTACATAAACCTTTTTGGGCAACGCCTGTGCTGAGAAGCACGGGTATGCCAAAGGATTGGCTTGAGTGGAATAAAGCCAAGCAAGATAACTACATCGCTGCCCTTGCGTTTGATACGCCACCTAACTACGAGGTAGAGGTTATTGATGATTAGTCAGCAGACAGTAAGATTAGATTACAAATACTTATGTATGGGATGTAAAGAAGCAATAGTTATTTTACATCACTCTCAGTATTTTCGCACAGTTTATTGTGACAATTGCCTTGACAACCCCGCCCGACATACGGTATAATACAACAGACAGATAGGATTAGCAATGCAGGTATTCGTACCTTTCAGAGACACCCGCAAGATTGCGGAGTGTCTAGACAACAAACGATTAAACAAACAACTTTTAGAGGGCAGGCAACTGCTCAACATCAACGCATCAGGCAAGACCAGCGGTGCGTGGGTAAATCACCCAGCAGCCAAGATGGTTCGTGGCTACGAGGGTTGGTTCTTTGACTACCTCGCAGAGATTAAGCGTGAGTGCAACAAGCGGGGTATTGAGACAATCAACAACTGGAATGCTATTAAGAGCATCCGTGAAGACTCTAACGTCTGGAATGACGACCTAGAGCCTATGTGGTGGGGTGACAGTCGTGTCCATAACTCGCACAAGGCAAACCTCTATCGTAAAGATCCCATCCATTACTTTGACTTTCGTGATACAATAAACAATCCCTGTTGCTCTCGTTGCCTCTATTACTGGCCCGTTAGCAACCATGCACTAGAATACGACGAGCAAGCCCAATTGAGAAGGTTGATAGCATGAAGTTAGATGTATTAGACCATGGTTATGTAAGATTAGTAAATAGCATGGGTAGCGAGGTAGACATTGCTAATGCTGCTCGTGTATCCTACGACAAGGAAGTCTGGGATCTCTCAGACAACGACAAGAAACTAATTAAGTTTTTGGTAAAGCACAGGCACGATAGCACTATGCGCCACAACGTAATGACCTTTGAGGTTTATGCTCCCTTGATGGTAGCCCGTCAATGGTGGAAGCATCACGTTTCCTCTACACACGTTGAGGATCAGAATGGCTGGAACGAATCATCTCGCAGATATATCACAGAGGAGCCTGTGTTCTACAACCCTTGCTACAAGAAGTGGCGGTCAAAGCCAGAGAACAACAAGCAAGGAAGCGGCGGCCCAGTAGAAAAAGACACAGGGGTTATTGCTAACACTCTGATGGCAAAGCACATCGACAAGAGCATTCAACTTTACGAAGAGGCAATGGCTAGGGGGGTAGCACCAGAGCAGGCACGCCTGTTCCTGCCTGCCTATGCTATGTATGTTCGTTGGCGTTGGACTGCTTCCCTAAATGCTATTTTAAGTTTCTTAGATCTGCGCCAAGGTGCGACGGCACAGGATGAAATCACAGAGTACGCCAATGCAATAGCAATCTTTGTAGAAGGACAATACCCAGTAGCAATGGAGGCTTGGCGTGAAAGGTGAGCCTCACGACATCTTTGAGGACGAGAGTGAAGATGTCTACTGCGAGATGAAGCCCTGCAAGAAGCAGCGGGTCAAGATGTTATGCTACACTTGCATTGGTTGTACGATAAAGTATGAGGCAAAGAACAAAGCCAAGTTTAGTTCTTGTTGTGGAGGAGACGACGTTAACTTCACATTTACAAGTAGACTTAAGTTTGAGCAACACCTAGATGACCATCGTTCTCGTGGTGAGAACGTACCACAAGAATACTATCACGAATGGAGTTAGAATGAAATACACAGGAGACGCACTATGCTTTGACGACATTCTCCTGACACCAGGATTGTCGGACGTTAGCAGTCGGAGCAAGGTTGATCTAAGGATGGACACAGAAGACATCCACGGGGGCAAGGGCCTCTCTCTGAGACTGCCTGTGTTCTCTGCACCTATGGATACCGTGACCGGCTTTGATATGGTTCTAGCAATGGGAGAAGCAGGCGGTATGGGTGTGCTCCCTCGTTCTGATTCGCAGAAGCATATCCACAAGCAACTAACAACTGGATTAAAGTTTTACTACTTCTTCTACTCCGTAGGTTCGGGGGTAGGGTTGGAAGACCTAGAAGAGATAGAATACTTTAAAGACTCTGGGCACAGATATATCTGTGTTGACGTAGCACACGGGGGTAACGAAAAGACAGCCCGTAAGGTTGAGACTATTAAAGACATGATGCCTGGAGCATTCGTAATGTCTGGTAACGTCGCAACACCGCAAGAGTTTCGGCGGCTATCCGACGCTGGTGCAGACTTGATTCGGGTAGGCATCGGAGGCGGTAGTGCCTGCACAACACGCATACAAACAGGGCACGGAGTTCCCACCTTGCAGTCCTTGATGGACATTGACTTTATGCGAAAGGCAGACGACGCCGCCATCATTGCTGACGGGGGTATCCGCAACGCAGGAGATGCAGCAAAGGCTTTTGCAGCGGGGGCGAGGTTCGTAATGGTCGGCGGTATGTTGGCGGGAACCAGTAATGCCCCTGACATTAGAGACACCAATAACAATCGTATCTTCCGTGGCATGGCATCATCAGCATTCACCAATAAGGTCGAAGGTGTGTCCCACATCATTGACGACAAAGGTGATACCCAGGATGTATTGAGCAACTTCAGAAATGGTCTAGCATCAGCATGTTCGTATTCAGGAGTACACAGTCTATCGGAGTTAGCGGAAGAATCGGAATACAAAGTCATAACCGGAAACGGGGTCAAAGAGAACCATGCACACCACAATGGGCAATGACGACTGGGATTTTAACGCCGAAATAGAAAAATTTTGGAGAGAAAGATTTGCCGATCAACTTTACTTCTCTACCCCCGCATATATGGATGCCGAAGAAGACATAGAGATGAAGTGGTTTATTCATGGCTACAAACATGCACTATACTTATTAAGACACGGACGAGATGATTTAGGAATGGAAGATTATGATAGAAGTAATTGAGAAGATGCTGCCGCTTTCTATTGAAGAAGGCGACACCATCGTAACTAAGTATGGGAACTGCGTCATCAAAGCAATTGGTGGCAATCATTCCAATACCATTTTTATTTGTGATGATGTCTACGACATCGAACACGTTATAGAGGTACCCGACGATCAACCTGTACCCGTAGTTTTTATGCGGGAGGAAGAAGTTGAATAGTATTTGGTGGGGATGGTCTTGGATATTAATGTCCATGAACCTTACCGCAATGGTATTAGCAGGTAGGAAGTTATGGCAGGCTTGGCTCATTGGAGTTGCCGCCGAAGTTATGTGGGTGGTATATGGATACTTCACAGAGCAATGGGGGTTTGCTTTCTTTGGCTTTATCTTTGCTGCCGTCTACTTACGCAACGCATACCGTTGGCGTAAGCAGGACAAAGAGCATGATGGAAGTGTCGTGGTATAATGAATAGATGGGTTGGAATCGTGAAGACGCTTGGGTTCTCTACCCTTTTATTGTTTTTGTTAGTATCCTTCTTATCTTGGGTGTTGTACCCCGTTTTTATTCCTAAAGAAATGTCGAAGCAACTCAAGAATAGACTAAGTTAAGTTTCCTTAGGATGGGAAAGGTGGTGGGGGTAATTTCCGACAAGGTTGCCCCCGCCTACCCCTTGACAGATAAGTAACATCATGGTATAATATACAAGTAAGCGGCAAAGTGTTTTGCTACAACAGGTAGTTGAAATGCGGAGCCATTATCATAACTAAGGTTAAGGATAACTAAAATGCAAAATATTGTAAAGATTGTAAAGCAAGACGGAACAGAAGTTCCATTGAAGACAACTGGCCCTGGACTATATCAGGGAAAAGAGATGCCTCCTTTTTATGAGCATCTTGAGGGTTACAAATATGTTGATGTAGATTACATAAACCCAGCCGATGTCACCTTTTACGGTGAGCACTACAGCAACGCAACTATTATGCAAGGATCACATGCTGCTGCAAACAGAGTAAATGATTCGCTACATGGCAGGATTGAGTACGAGGGTTTCGATCTCTTCAAACTGCCTGCCGTTGCTGTTGTTGATGGTGGAACACTAATTCCTATTGGCGGTCACAGCAGAATAAACTGGGCTATTGATGAGGGCGTAGTTCGGATGCCGGTGTATCTGTTTGAGGATACATCCAGCAACGCTAGGTCTAACATGATTACTCAACATTTAAGCGATAACGCAAACCAAGACATTGCTGAAAAAGTAACCTGGAAATCTTGGGTAGACGCAGGAAAAGAACTTATTGATAATGGTGAGTTGATTCCTGGCAAGCGTAACAGCAAAGAAACCATTGTTGAATGGTTGCATGTTTCCGGTTGCAGCAAAAGATATGACCCAAACAAAAAAAGTAGCGGTTTTGAAAAGGCTGACTCTGGTTTGCGAACATATCTGGCTGGTAAACACCCTGCTGCACGAGGGCTAATTCCTACCTCCGCAGAAGATCAGCAAAGAGACGTTGCATTGCTAAACAATAAGTTTGCTGAAAGTGATTCGGCAAAAACACAAAGTCGCAAATACATTTCTGCTAACCTAAAAACAACTGGCGGTGCTCAGGCACAAGCACTTGCGTTTGCAATTATGAATGCAATTCTTGAGGTTGGTTCCGAAAATAAACCATATGAGGTTCATGTTGTTTTAGGTTCACCAGAGCAAAGGTGGGCAGGAACCATTTACACAAACAGAGCAGCGTTGGCTCAGGGCACCATTAACTACTTGAACAAGGTTGTTAGGTTTATGAACCTAGCATCAGAAACAACCTTGGTTGAGCGTACTGATGAGCAATGGCAAAAACACATTAAGTTTTTTGTTCGTTGTAACCTGCAAGAAGAACAACAGCAGGATAAGTACGCAAATCCACACGGATACAAGTGGGGGCTGCGTCCCGTTACTCTAGGGGAATTGAAAGAAGAGTCAAAGAATAGCAAAAAAGCAGCATAACAAAACTCCTAGGCAAGAGATTAAACTGCCTTTTATCTTGACAAGTCAGAACAGATGAGGTATAATAGAAGCATGATGGAACCACCCACAATCCCAGACCTGTACGACCGCTATTACGAAGATTGGTTGGCAGGCAAACGGGATGTGGAAAGAAGTTACATAATGACTGGGGAGCCACCCGTTCTCAAAGCACCTTTGAGTGGTAACTTTTCAGAGTTTACAAGATACTACAGTTCTAAACTATGGTCTGCTTACTACGAGGAAAGCGGAGACCTCACAGAGAAAGAAGAGTAATAAGCCCAGGCGAGTGTGGTGTAGAGGTAACACGAGACCTTGCCAAGGTCTAATCGGCAGTTCGATTCTGCTCACTCGCTCTTAGATCCCACCCTCTGGGAGGATGCCGGTCTCCAAAACCGGCAAGCCAGGTTCGATTCCTGGGTGGGGTGCGGTGAGTGGAAGGAGGCATCTAGGCAGATGCGTAATACATAAAATACAATAATGCTCAG
>WLWH01001638.1_pt1 | contig 14116 bp, 31 predicted proteins | sample 6712741 | NCBI WGS metagenome assembly WLWH01 (sample SAMN12718694, study PRJNA515312) | sponge metagenome | isolation source: marine sponge | host: Mycale hentscheli | place: New Zealand: South Island, Marlborough, Capsize Point | collected 2003-05-01 | reverse complement strand
TAGTTTTACGTTGACTTGAACCACCAGACATAGATCTTAGTATACCAAAACCAGCTCGTTTTGTTAATTTACTAGCTTTGTCTGCATCTTCACGTGACATTACTTGAACAGTATTGCCAGTTTTATGATTGATAGTGTCAATACAACCGAGTTTTTCTTCAGTTGAACACTCGACACAGACAGTATATCCTAAATCTAATCTTGCTTGTGGAATATTGTGGTTACATTTCATACCACGAAAAGCCCATACCGGTTAAGTATGAGCTATAATTCGTCAGTTGTTTGTCAACTTGTTATGTAGGTTAGACCTTTGTAGTTAAACCATGATGTTATGTCGTCTGGTATACTATCTATAGTGTAACCTTTCAATAATTTGCCATCTAATCTTATTAGTGATCTGTCGCTTGGGTAAAATTTAATTGTTTTCATGTTATTATTATCCATTAGTATTCGTATTTAGTTTGTATTTTTTAATTAATGCTCTTACTTCTTTACCTAATTCTTGGTCATTAGGACACTTAATAGCGAGTTCTCTGACCACTATTCCCATTGTTGCTAGTAAAGACTTCTCGTCTTCAATAAAATCCCACTCTCTATCTCTATTCATTTTTCTATATTTTTTAAATCTTCGTTAGTCATTGGTTGAAATAGTTCACTTCTCATATACTTTACTATTTTTATAGTCATTTCATTGAATAAATCAAAGTAAGCATCATTAGTTTCTGGAAAGTTTTCATGTTCTTGTAATTCATATTCTAGCTCACTAGCTAGTTTTTCGTATAGTGAGTCAACTACTCTCCAAGTAATTTCATCTTTTTCTTTATTAGTTATTTTCATATTTTAGTTATAAGCTGGACAAATTTTAGGATTTATACCGTAATGACCTGCATTGTTGTTTACTATTTTGCTTGTTGCACAAGAAGTTGCGAGTGCTAATAGTGTTATTATTATTATACCCATAACACTTGGCATTATTTTATCTATTTTCATTTTTGTTTAGTTTAGTTATTAATTCGTCTATTTCATCATAGTTAAAAGTAGAATAGACTTTGTCTACTTGTTTTTGTACATAGTTGTACGTAATTTCTTTTAGTGGTTTACCGAAGAGAGATACAATAAGACTTCTTGGATTATAACCGTATGGTGATTTAGTTGTTTTGTAAATTTGTAGTTTACCCGTATTGTCACCATAATCTATTACTGTTAAGTTATTTGTTTGTATATATTTCATATTGTTATTATCCATTACTTATCGTATTTAGTTTGTATTAAAATCTCCACTTGTCTACTTCAGATTCATAAGGTGGATTTAACCACTTTGGATTATTCACCATTTCATCATGACACCATTGCTTTTCATTTTCACCTAAACTATTATAGTGAGTATTAAATTCAGAGAAAGCTACTTTGTCTATTGTAGTATTTATATTATTCATAGTATTTGATTTAAAAGATTATACATTTCTTCTTGATCATACTTTGATAGATTTTTATATTCAGTAGTTTCAGAGTTACCTAGTATCATTATACATTGCTGAGTCATTTCAGATTTATTTACTGTCTTTTCCATTTCATCAAAAGCTTTTGACCAAGACCAGTTTGAAGGATTATTTATATTATACATAGTTATTAGTTTTAAGAGTACATAACATAGTCACATATTGTTATTAGTATTGTACAGATTAGTATTGCTAAGAATAGTTTTTGTTCTTTATTCATTTTATTTATTTTAGTAACCGAGTGAAGAATCGAACCTCACTACCAACCATTTCGGCTATGTGCTGAGTCATATGTTCATTATATTTATACTCTCTAAAGTATGACTATCAACTAAGAGTTTAAGTTATTTAAGATATTTCACTTAATTCTCTACAGAATTTTGGAACAGTATTTGAATTAGTATATGATTTGTAGTTTTGGAAACAACTCATTGATTCAAACTTTTCTTGAAATGTTGAGTAAATTTCATCATGATCATAAGTGAATGTTATATCTTTTTTGTTAGTGAAAGTGATTACAGTATTTGTACCGAGTAAAGACTTTCTGATTACAAATCTTTTTGTTGTTAGTTTATTAGTTTTCATATTTATTTTATTTTATTTAGTTTATATTTAGTTTAGTTATTATTATTATCCAGTTGCTGTCGTATTTAGTTTGTAATTAATATTTGTTATTTATAAAGTTTATTAGTTGATTATTTAATTTGTTTGTTAAAAAGTCTTTGTCGTCAATTAGATAATTTTTTATATTAAAGTTTATGTATTGTTTAGTAATATTTAAAGTTTGATTTAAGTTTTTAATAAAAATAGTGTAGTTAATATTATTATAGTTTTTATTATTTGATGTAAAAGTTTTTAATGTTATGTTAGTTATTTTAAATTGCATAGTATATATTTTAGTTTAGTTATATATATTATCTAAGTATAGTCGTATTTAGTTTGTAAGAGTGTAGTTTTATTTGTATGTTATTTTTAGTTAGAAAGTCTCACACATATTCTCTAAGTATCTTACATTAGAAATATCTCATTGATTAGTAATAATATTATAGTAATTATTAGTAATGTGTTTAAATTCTTTTTAATATTCATAGTTATTATTTATTTATTTATCTTATACTATTATTATCTAACATGCATCGTATTTACTTTGTAAAAAAAATAGTTAGTTAAAATGTAAAACATAAAAGTATACACAATTATATACTGAAAAAGCCAAAAACTATGAAATATGATTTTAAAAAAGATGGGAACCCCAAAATTTAAAATTGATTTTGATTATAAAGTTGCAATTATATTGTGAGGGGGCAACACCTAACTTCTATACTTCTTTTTAGTTTACAAAAAACAGTGACATTAGGCCGTTATACCTAGCCTAGTAACAGGCTATTGTCACACTTTTGCGATATTAATCAATACATCGACTATTTTTACTATATATAGTGCTATTTCTATTATTATCTTTAATTTATTTAGTTTTTCCATATATATTATATAGTGGTTTTAAGGTTTGTTTCAAGTAAAAACGAGTAATTCTGTGTAATAAGCTATATTAAGACCAAAATGGTCAAACGAATTAAAAAAAGAAAATAAAATGGCTATAATATACACATATCCAGTAAAAACAAACCCAGTAGGAAATGATTTAATACTTATATCAGATTCTGCAGACAGCAACAAGACTAAACAGATAAAAGTTTCTAGTCTACCTAGCTCTGGAGCTGGAATATCATTGACAACAACAGGTACTTCAGGTCCTGCTGAGCTTAATGGAACAGTATTAAATATACCTAACTATGCAACAGTGCCAAGTCTACCGTTAAATGGTGTTCAGTACCGTAATGCTAATGGAAACTTTGATGCATCTACTAAACTTACATATACTGATTCTACTAGGATTTTAAATATAGGTGACCAAGATGTATTTGGTGCTATAGTAAATATTTCGGGAGGTCAAAATGGAGGTGCTGGTCAATTACGACTTGGTGATAATGGGACTTCAGGAGGGGCAGTTGCATTAAAAGCAGCTACCGATATTCCAGGTGACTACAACATCGTATTACCAAGCACGGCTCCAGGCAGTAATAACAAAATATTAGAATCAGACTTAAGTGGTCAATTATCTTGGATAGATACTCCTACTGGTAGTGGAGACACATACACTTTAGGAGCAGGAACTAAAGCTGGTGTATCTATACCTTTAAAACTAGATGCAACAACTGGATCAGATTCTACAGTGAATTTTACAGAAGGTGCTAATATTACTTTAACTAGTAGCGGTGCAACTGAAATAACTATAGCTTCATCAGGCGGTGGCGGCGATGTTGGCTTTTCACCTATGAGTATATATGAAGGGCAAAATCCTGTAGGTAGTGGCGGTGTGGGTGGTATCGGTAATTTAGTTACTTTTGCTAGACAAACTGTTATTGAAAATGAATGTACTATAAATAATGTAGATTTTTTTAGACTAGAAGGAGATCAAGACGTTTCAGTACACGTATATAAAGGTACTATAGCAAATGCAAATAACGCTGGTCTAGTGCTATCAGGAACAGAATCAGGAGGTAATGTTAATGAAATAAACAAGCTACCCTTTAACAAGACAGGATATGAAACTCATACTTTTAGTGCTGGCGATCCAGTAGTAATACTTGTTTCATTTGATTATGTAAGTGGAGCAGTATATTCAAATGCTATTGGACATGATGGTTTATATAGACTGCCAAACCTTTCTGCATTAGGTAATACTTATTACAACGTTAATAATATTCCACTTACATTAAGCGATGCGTTAGATCAACTAGAAGACGGTAATCAATATGGAGTTTCTTTACATTTTTACAGTTAAGACGCTTAAAAGCATTTCTACCATGTAGAAACCACTACTATCAAGTGATAGTATAAAACAACCAACGTTTAACTAAAACCAAATACAATGACGTTTTTATATACCCGCACCAATACGTGGTCTAGTGCACCACAACCAAATGAACAAACCATTAAATACTGGGAACATATCTCACAGAAGAAAAACTGGAGAATAGTTCAATTACCTAATGGATTTTTACAAACCGAATATAATAGCATCGAAGAGCCAGATAACTGGATCGATGTTACCAGAAGAGAAACTGTAGAAGGAGCAGAACAAGCAATAGATGCTTCTATTGAACATTATGCTAAAAAGCTAGAGTTTACCAAAGGACCGAAAGTAATTAAAACCTTCGAGTAAATATTCAAAATCAATCATATCAAATTATATTAAATGCAAGAATTAAAGTTAGTTAAAAATCTGGCTTTTGGTGATAGTGCCAGAAGTCAGATATTAACTGGGGTTGAAAAACTTACTAATGCAGTAGGTTCAACTTTAGGAGCAAGTGGAAAATGTGTTATACTAGAAGATAGTAATGGTGCACCACAAATAACAAAAGATGGGGTAACGGTGGCTAATGCTATCACGTTACAGGATCCATTAGAAAACATCGGAGCTACGCTAATTAAACAAGCAGCTCAAAGAACAGTATCAGATGCAGGTGATGGTACAACCACAGCTACAGTATTAGCTAAAGCCATACTAGATCAAGCTACAGAACATTCGCTATTAAGTGAAACAAGAGAGATGAAGCTAGGTATTGATTCAGGTGTTGATAAAGTTATAAAGTATTTAAATAAAAAGTCTAAAAAAGTTACTGGTAAAAAAATTGACCAAGTAGCTACTATATCTGCTAACAACGATAAAGAGTTAGGTAAAGTTATAGGTGAAGCATTTAGATTAGTGGATGAGACAGGTGTTGTTATGATGGAAACAAATGAACAACCTGAAACTGTAGTAGAGTTGATAGAGGGTGTTCAGTATGACCAAGCGTTAAAGAACAACCATTTTATCACTAACAAAGAAAAAGGTACAGCTGAACTAGATAATCCATTAGTGTTAATAGTTGAGTCACAAATACCTAATGTTAGAAAGATACAGTCAGTTCTTGAATACGTTATTAAAAATGGTAAGAGTTTACTTATCATTGCAGATGTTGACCAACAAGTGGTTTCCGCGCTGGCCATGAATAAGTCTAAAGGCAATATAAAAGTCAACATCATAGATGCACCAGTATACGGAATCAGTAAAAAAGACGTGTTAAGCGATCTATGTGCTGTGACTGGTGCTACACTTATTAACGAAGACCTAGGAGATGATATGGATATTATACAGCCTGAGCATTTAGGTACATGTATTAAATCTGTAACTAACCACGAGGAAACAATACTACAAGTTGATTTAACTGACAACACTGAAGTTAAAGAAACTATTGCTTTGTTAGAAAAGAATATAAAAGAAACTAAAAACCCTAATATTATAATTAGACTGGAGAAACGATTAGCTAAATTAAAAGCTAAGGTTGCTACAGTTAAAGTTGGGGCTAACTCTGAGATAGAGTTGAAAGAAAAGAGAGATAGAGTTGAAGACGCTATTTGCGCTACAAAAGCCGCGATTAAAGAAGGTATAGTACCAGGTGGTGGTATAGCTCTTTTAAATGCTAGCTTTAATTTGAAACCAACCTGTATAGGAGAGGAAGTATTATACCAAGCTATAAGAAAACCTTATGAATTAATATTAAAAAATGCAGGGGTTGAAGAATTAAAAAAGCTTGAAGAAGGTAAAGGATTAGATGTGGTTACAGGAAATACGGTGGATATGGTAAAAGCCGGAATTATAGATCCTTTGTTAGTTACTAAGAGTGCATTAGCTAACGCGGCTTCAGTAGCTACAACTATATTATCAACTGATTGTGTAATCAATAATGTGAGAGCATGAAAGCAGTAGGTAAGTATATAGTTATAGATCCTATCAAGGAAGTTGATACGACTACAAAAGGAGGTTTGATTCTAGCTGAAAAGCAAAGAGAAGATATAAGGTACCGACAAGCCACGATTGTAGCAGTCGGCACCCTTGTTGAAGGTATAGTACCAGGCGATAAAGTTTACTATGACAAGTCGTCTGGCTTCAACATTGAAATAAAAAAAGAAGAATATAAAGTTATTAAAGAGCATGACATAGTTATTGTTTTATGAGAAAGTTAACTTCTAGTGATTTAAAAGATCTAGGTTTACTTAAACATTATAGAATAATAAGAAAATGGGCTTGTAAAACTAATGATTTAAATGATGCAGATCTAGAGTTACTAATTTACTTAGATGCTATAGATATGTTTAAGAAAGATGATTTTAAAAAAGGTACGTACTCATTCAGCTGGGATAACAGGCGCTGGAACAGATTATTGAAACAAGGGTGGATAGTAGTGTGGAGAAAAAGAAACCGCACCACTCAAAAATATCATATATATAAAGTTTCCTACAAGTGCAAACAGCTGATAAGTCGCATGTACCGTATAATGCTAGGTGAAGAAGACATGCCTACGACTAAATTAGAAAAAAGTAATAGATATAGTTACAAAGTAATAACTAAGTCTATAAACTATGTTAACAAAGATAAAACAAGATGATGGAAGAAATAGATCCAAATACAGGCTTACCTATAGTACCTATGCAACCAAATAGAGCAGGTGTTCCACCTAGATCAATTAATGATATGTCTCAAATGGGATCTATTATAGATCCAGGTATGCAATCAGCTCAACAAGCTGAGAACTATGCAAGATTTAATAGCATGGCTATGAATCTAGGTTTTATAAAAGCTAAAACATTAGAAAAAGATCCTAACGCTACGACTATGGTAGTAGATGGTAAAACAATGCCAATTAAAAAATTAAAATATTAAGATATGCCAAGCTACGGAGAAAAACAAACGCCAGCTGGAAAAGATATTAGTCCAGTAAACAAGCCTTTAGGTGAAAGAAAAATGGTTTCTAGAGATATGACCATTAAGACTACTTTGAGAATAGACAACTGCGAATACAAAGGTAACGCAGCTCTTAACGCAAACAAATAATGGGTGCAGAAGATTTGAAGTTGTATTTACTAAATGCTTCTTCATTCGCTCTAGCTAGTTTAAACTGGATAGAACCAGCTTTAGAAATACTATTGTTAGCTTTAACTATAGGTTATACTATTCACAAATGGTTATTAATACATAAGAAAAAGAAATGAGAAGTATAAACGAAATTATAATACATTGCTCTGCTACAAGAGAAGGGCAGGATATACCTGTTGAAACTATCAAGAAGTGGCATACAGAAGACAGAGGGTGGACAGACATAGGCTATCATTTCTATATAGAACTAGATGGTACTATTAAAAAAGGTAGAGATATAGATAAATCAGGGGCTCATTGTAAAGGGCACAATCGTAATTCGATAGGAATTTGCTATTGCGGAGGCGTAGAGAGCGATGGTAAGACACCAAAGGATACTAGAACAGATATACAAAAAGAAAGCTTGTTACATGTGCTAAAAACATTGATGGCAATGTATCCGCTTGCTACTATTTATTCACACAATGAGTTTGCTAATAAAGCATGCCCATCATTTGACGCGACGAAAGAATATGAAGATCTCTGAAAACACTGAGTTTAAGATTGATATAAAAACTGTAATTGGTATAATAATGCTAACTACAACTTTGGTTGGTATGTATTATAAATTACAAGAAGATATAGCAGAAGCCAAAACTTTACCACCAACTGAAGTTACTCGACTAGAATACGAGCTAAAAGAAAAGTGGAACGAAGATATGATTGTAGACTTGAAAGAAAGAGTTGACATGCTTGAGCAAGTTGATGATGTTGCTTTTGAAGAATTAAGTGTATTATCTACCTTAATAAAAGATGGTACAGAAAGCGATGGCAAATTAGAAGAACTTAATAGACAATTAGAAGAGTTAAAGAAAAAGAAACCTCAAACTAGAGTTATAGTAAAAGAAGTTAAGGTAGATAAAAAAGGTAGAAAGCTATAATGAAAGAAGTATTAGACTTAATTAGAGAATTTGGATTATCACTAGTAGTAGCAGTAGCCGCGTCATATGCTTTATATAAGTTTTTCTTTTTTAGTATTAGAGAGGTTAAAGCAACGTTTGAAAAAAGGCATGAGACTATGGCTAAGAATATGGAGGAAGTTAAAGTAAGTTTAGCTGAGGTTAAGTCTGATTTAAAAGTATTAGTGGAGTTTTTAAAATCTTATAAAAAATAAATTATGGGTAAAATTAGTTCAGCTTGTAAAGCCGCAGCAAAAAAGAAATTTAAAGTATGGCCAAGTGCTTATGCTAGTGGTTGGGGTGTGAGATGTACTAAAGCTGGTGGCCCATCTAAATTTGGAAATAAAAAAAGCAAAAGAAAATAAAATGGCAAAAAAATTTAAACCACACCCAATGTATAAAGGTTGTAAAGTTAAAATGGCTTTTAAAAAAGAAGATCATGATAACTTAGCAGCAAAAGGATATGATCATAAAAAAGATCCTTCTTGTAAAAAGAAAAAATAATGGCTAAAAAAAGACCTGAGTGGAAAGATAGTAAATATGCAGATGCAGAAGGAAAGTTTAAAGAACTATCTTGTGGTGATTTAGCTAGTTGGTTGATAAAGTCTAGAAAAGGTAATAAAAAAGCTATTGTTGGTAGTCTTAACCAGCAAATAGTTTTTAACAGAAAGAAAAACCCTAGCTATGCTAAGAAAATGAAGTGTGCTAGAAATGCAGCAATGAAAAAACTAGGTGATGGCAAAAAGTAAAGTAAAAGGTGGTGGAACTACTAAAGTTTGTTTACCTGCTTCTAAAGTAAGATCGATGTCAGCTGCTGAAAAGAAAAAAGTGGTTAATGCTAAAAGATCTGCAGCTAGCAAAGGTAAATATAAAAGATCTAGTAAGTCTAATGTTAAAGGTGCTAGAAAAAAAGGAGCTACACTTAGAGATTGGTTTGAAAAAGAAAACTGGATTAATGTAGCTACAGGTGAACCTTGTGGAGCATCTAGTAGAACTCGTAAAAAGAAAAAGTAATGGCTGTAGATAAGAAGAATTTAAAATGCAATAAACCTAAAAGAACTAGAGATCACAAAACAAAGTCTCATATTGTTAAAGCTTGTTCTGGTGGTAAAGAAAAAATTATTAGATTTGGGCAACAAGGTGTTACTACTGCTGGTAAAAAAACAGATGCTAAATCAAAAGCAAGAAGAAAGTCTTTTAAAGCTAGGCATGCTAAGAATATAGCTAAAGGTAAAATGTCAGCTGCTTATTGGGCGGATAAAGTAAAGTGGTAAACTATGAAAGATAAAGGGTTAGGAGATACGATAGCTAGGTTTACCAAAGCAACAGGCATAAAAAAACTAGCAGACTCAATACCTGGCGGATGTGGTTGTAATGAAAGACAAAATGTTTTAAATAATTATTTTCCATATAATAATAAAAACAATGGCATTTAAATTAAAAGCACCGTTTAGTATAGATAATACTCCAGTTTATTTTGTAAATGAAGAAGAAGGTGTTTTAGGTAGAGCTAATAACAATGGAACTATAACTGTTAACAACAAAGTTGAAAACCCAGTTCAATTAAAAGAAGTTATTAAACATGAAAAAGCTCATGTTGATCAATTTAAAAAGTTTGAAAAATCAAACGGTAGAAAAGGTTTGAATTACAACGACAAGTATGTTATGTGGAATGGTAACAAATATCCACGTAAAAACGGGAAAATAAAATATAACGGTAAGTGGATTATGGAAGGTGGTAAATCACTTCCTTGGGAAAAAGAAGCATATAAAAAAGAAAAACAATGAAAAAACCAATGATGAAAAAAGGTATGGCTTATAAGATGGGTTATACTAAAAAAGAAATGATAAAAGGTGAAGATACTTTACAGACAGTAAAAAAAGGTCCTATATACAGATATGATAATTCTCCTAAATCACTATCAATAAGAATAGCTGCTGACGAAAAAGACAAAGTAGAAGCTAGTAAATCTGGTAAAGAAAGATTAAATAAAGATATCAAAGTAATGATAAATAGAGAATCTGCAGCCACAAAATATGGAGCACCTATGAAAAAAATGGGTTGTTCTATTTCTAAACATATGAAGTCTAAGTAGTGGATAAAAAATTTAATGAAACTAAAATAGGGGCTTTTCTAGCTAGTAAAGCTCCTAAGGTTTTGCAAGCACTTGGGGACGTGTTACCTAATCAAGGAACGCTTGGTGTAGTAAAAAATCTTATATCAAGTGATAATAAGATTAAGGCTATTGACAAAGAACAAGCATTAAAACTTATAGAGCAAGATCTTCAAGAATTAAAAGAAGTATCTAGTAGATGGAGAGCTGATATGAAGTCAGATTCATGGTTAAGTAAAAACACTAGACCATTAGCTTTAGTATTTTTAACTGGATCAGCTGTATTTATGATGGCTGTAGACTCTTTTCACTTACAATTTCAAGTTGACGAAGCTTGGATAAACTTATTAAAAACATTACTGGTAACAGTTTATGTAGCATACTTCGGAAGTCGTGGTGCTGAAAAAATAACAAAAATAAATAAATAATAATGGCAATAAGAGGATTAGAAGGTAATCAAAATGCACAACCAAGAGTTTTTGCTCATGATGCTTTAGATTTACAAGAAAGTGGCTATGTATTAGGAACAGCTATACCAAACACTGACACTATTGGTGTTTGCTTGTATGTTGGTGTTGCTAATGATATAACAGTAAAAATGGAAGGTGGTTCAATTGTAAAGTTTAAAGGTGTTACAGCTGGTTCATTTCTACCTGTTTTGGTTACTCAAGTAACAGATGTAGAAACAGATTTAACAGAGCCTGGAGAATTAATAGCTTTATATTAATATAGTATGTTTATGGGAATGGGGATGCCGATCCCCGATTTATCTAATTTACCTGGGGCATCAAGACCTGGAGGCGGAGGAACACCTGTTCCACCTGGCCCACCTGCTTTAGCTCAAGTAAGTAATGTTTATTCTATGGACTTTGATGGAGTAAATGATTTTATAGATTTAGGTACAGATGTTTTATTTGATTCTACTCAAGGTTTTTCATTTTCTAGTTGGGTAAATATTAATAGTTATTCACCATTATATCCAGGCATATGTAGAATAAAAACAGACCAGAGCAAAGGTTTTATAATATTTTTAAGTCAAACAGGCTCTTATCAAGGTGTTAACATTGGTAGTATTTCAGGATTTATGAGAGCTAAAACAGTAGGCAATATAAGTGGTGATTTTATTGGGACTTGGAAACATATTTGCGTAACTTTTGACGGTGTTGATAGAAATAATAGATCAAGTTATAAAATTTATGTAGATGGTTCTTCAGTTGACTTAACTACTACTGGACCATATTCAGATAGTCCAAATGCAAACTTTTTAGGAAATGCAACAATTAACTCAGCAACTTATCTTAATGGCAAACTTGACGAAATAGGAATATTTAACGTGGCTTTAACAGCACAAGAAGTACAAGATATTTACAACGCAACAGAAACAGGTAAAACAGCAGATTTAAACGATTTAACAACACCACCTGTAAAGTGGTATAGAATGGGAGATTAATATGAGTACAGAATTTTTTAACGACCAATGGCGTATACCAAGTAACGAGAATCAGAATAAGGTTTCTAACTATTCTATGGAGTTCGATGGAACTAATCAAAGTATAAATCTTGGTAGTGATTTTCCTTATCCAAGTGTGAGTACAGACCCTTGGTCAATTTCTTTTTGGATTAAACCTAATTCAGCTACATCAAGTGGTTATATTTTCAGCACTTATGATGTGAGTGGTATTAGAGGGTTTTATGTTAATCTAAGGTCAGGTGGTACTAACAATGACCCATTGCACGTTTCAAGCCTTATGAGAGCTGGTACCACTGGTTACTCAGCGGTTGCTACCTCAGACCCAATAGCTGTAGGCGAATGGCAACACATTGTTGTAGCTTTTAATGGCGCTTTTAATGCTACTTTAAGAGGAATTACTATTTATGTTAATGGTTCTCCTGTTTCTATATATCGATTTGGTAACGTTACGACAAATGGGTCACTTATAACTTCTGTTAATAAATATATAGGCCAAAGAGAAGATAATAGTAATTATTTAACAAACTGCGAGTTAGACCAAGTAACTTTTTTTGATTATGAACTTTCACAAGAACAAGTAACTCAACTTGGAGCAGAGGGTTATGCTTTTAATTTTAATGGAAGTACTCAAGCTATAGATTGTGGCACAGGTAGTAGATTTGACATAGATCAAATAACTATTTCAGCTTGGGTTAATTTAACATCTGGCAAAAGTAGTACGAAAGTTATTGCTGGAATTAGAAATACTAACAATGGTTTAATATGTTACCATCTTCAAAACCAAGGGTCATCTAGTAAATTTAGATTTGTTATAAGCCAAGAAGATGGCAATTACGTAGATGCAGTAGCTAACGATATACTCCAACACAACACTTGGTATCACTTAGTAGCTGTGGCTGATGGTAGTAATGTTAAGTTATATGTAAATGGAGATTTACAAACAGACCAAAAAACTTACGACGGCACTATTACTTCTCCAACTCAAAATTTTAATATAGGTAGACAACCATCAAATCCTCTTTATTATTGGGATGGTGAGTTGTCAAATATTTCTGTTTTCAATACAGGATTATCATCTACGGATGTACAAACTCTTTACAACAACGGAAAACCTGGTGATATATCATCTTTAAATCCTGTTGGCTGGTGGAAATTAGATGACACAGCTACTTTTAATTCTGGAACAAGTGTTTGGACTATTCCTGATGACAGTACTAATTCAAATAATGGAACATCTGTAGGTCCAATGACTTCATCTAGCTTAGTTGCAAGTAATATAAATGGAGAGCTTATAGCAAATCCAATGATAACTAGCCCTAAACCTATAGCTTACTATCAATTAGGTGACCAGTCAGTAGATAACGGAGCTAATCTGCTTGTACCAAATAATAGTTTAAGTGACTATGTATTTAATTTTGATGGGACTGATGATTATATAGATACAAATTCAACTTTTAATACATTAACTTCTTTTACTGTTTCAGCTTGGTTTAAGTTAGATAGTATTAGTACAGTTGAAGGTATTGCTTCTACAAGAATAAATGGTATTGATACATCAAAAGGTTTTGATATATTTATTAATGTAAATGGCTTAGCTGGAAGAGTTTACGATAATGGAGTAACAGAAGTAGTACAATCTTTTACAGATACTACATCGTGGCATAATGTAGTTATGACATATAATGGAACAACTTTAGAACTATTTTTAGATAATTTAAGTATAGGAACTGCAACTGGAAATTATGATAATAGCGGTGGAAGGAACTTAACTATTGGAAAGTGGGGTCCAGTTTCTGCTGCATCTTATTATTTTGACGGATTAATATCTAACGTATCAATTTTTAATACAGCTCTATCAACAGCAAATATAGAAAATATTTACAATAATGGCGCACCAAATGACATATCTTCTTTAAGTCCTGTAGGCTGGTGGAAACTAGATTCAAGTGAAATTTTTAATAGTACAAGTACAGAATGGAGTGTAGATAACAACGCATATCCTTCAGTTTATCAAAGTTCTTTAGATTTTAATGGAAGTAGTAACTATATAGACTGTGGAGATGCAGATAATTTAAGCTTCGGTAATGAAACTACAGATTCTCCTTTTAGTATAT
>WLWH01001635.1_pt1 | contig 14140 bp, 20 predicted proteins | sample 6712741 | NCBI WGS metagenome assembly WLWH01 (sample SAMN12718694, study PRJNA515312) | sponge metagenome | isolation source: marine sponge | host: Mycale hentscheli | place: New Zealand: South Island, Marlborough, Capsize Point | collected 2003-05-01 | reverse complement strand
TGCCATCTGTCCAAAGTACTTTGCCATTACCTAAATAAGTTTTTGGCATTTTAGCTTCTCGTTCTTCTTTTGTTTGTGAATCCATAAACGCTACGTTATTACCGTATCGTGTTTCATCATTTACTGCAATAGTTAAGTTATAATAAACTGCACCATCTTTTCCTTTGATAAACTTTTCTTTTGGTAGTTTATCTACTCTGATTGAACCATTGATTAATGTACTCATATATATATAAATTTAGTTAATATTCTTTTGTTTAAAATCTTCACTTTCATCTTCACCAAAAATATTTAATTTGTATAAATCACAAATTTTTAAAACGCTTCTTGACAAGGCTCGTTTCTCTGCAAGTTCAATGCAATACCAAGAATTAGTGTTGCCATCTTTAAATGATGTTCCTTTTAATGCAGATCCAAATGTTTCAATTACCTTATCCCCTTTATATGCTTTAGCCTTTATAACTGCAAAGTTAGGTTCGCATTTAATTACTTCGTATGTAATTTTAATGTTTTCTAAAGCCATTATTTTTTCTACTGCCGACCTTTTTAAGATTAAAAAATGTTGATGTTTAAATACATCAGATTTTTCTAATTTGTACTTTTCGTACATTTCAATTAATTTGTTTCGTTCCATTATGTTATATTAAATTATTTACTTCAAGAATTGCCTTTAATTCTTCTATCTTGTTTTGTAAGGCTTCGATACGATATTGTTGTTCTGTTAATACTGCATCGGTTGTTTGGTTACTAAAGTTTGTCTTAACCATTTGTTTTGTTTTTAAGATTAATAATTGTAAAGGTATAAACATTAATGTTAATAAACAAAAAAAGGGCAGTATTTCTACTACCCAATTTTCTAACATAACAAAACAAACTAAAGCAAAGATACTATTTTACATACTATCTACCAAGTTTTTATATTTTAATATCATATCTTCTATTTCTGAATTTGTAAACTTTACAATCTGTTTTGCTTTAATATATAATTCATCAGATAACCCAGCATAAAACCTTTTATCTAAATACTTTGCAAATAAAAATTGTTCACCATATCTAAACACATTACACCCTGCACATTGCACTTGGCAGTTTTGTTCATCCCATCTTGTAGCATAATGTTTTCTGCTTTGAAAATGTCCGTTTTGTAATTTTTTCCAATGATCTTTTTTACCACAAGTAAAACAAGTTGCATAACCATCTACTGAATTTTTTAATCGTATGTATTGACTAAATACTGCATCCAGCTTTTTAACTAATTTACTTCTTGATGGTTTTTTTTTGCTTTTAGGAATTGTTTTATTAGGCATTTTTTATTTTTGGTTTTTTAAAAAAAATGTAATAACTTTGAATTTTTTATAATTTAGTATATCTAAATAAATATATCTAAAAATAAATACAAAAATATATTCTATAACAAATATAAATAAATAAAAATATATATCTAAAGAAATATATAATTAATAAAAATGTAATGATCTTGGCAATATATTCTATTTTTTTTGGGATATGTGTTTAAATTTTTCAACACCTCTTGATCCAAAATAAGCCACATACACAGTTATCAAAAGGCTTTTAAGTAACTCAATCCACTCTACATTTACACCAAAATCAATATTTAAACTATCAAGCACAATTAAAAAAACCATTGCTACTGTTAAAAATATTAAAGTTAATGGTCTTGTGTTCTTGCTTAAATAACTATCTGAAGCCATATCAGCAGCCCACCTTTTACTAATTTCTTGTGCTTCTATTATATCAAGTTCAATAAGTTTTAATGCTTCTTCTTTGTCTTTAGTAGGTAATTCATTATCATTAGAAATAAGTTGTTTAACCATACCAAGTACACCAGCATCGGGTAATAAATCACCAGCAACACCTAAAATATTGGGTGCTGCTTTTACAAGGAACTTACCTACTCTTGTATCTTTAAACTTTTTTTTTGGCACTACTTCTTTTTCTTTTTATTAAGTAACCACCACTTTTGTACTGTGTAGCCTATTGTTACCAGTACAAGAATTATTTTTAATGCTATATCTATATTTGTCATTGAAATTCCAAATGTTCCTATATTTATAAGTAATGTTTTATAATCTGTTATCATTCTTATTTTTTTTATTAGTTATCTTTAAAAGTCTTATAGCAAATTGCAATAGCTTGTGATTTATCGTGGTACTTCATTAATTGTGGTACACACCTAATCATAAAATCTTTTTGTTTTTCTCCTTTTTTTTTCTTTGGTATTGGCATCTTAAAATTTGTTTTCTAAATAAGGGTAATCGTGAAAATAATGTATACCCTCATCTTCAATATCAATAGCAAAAGGTAGCCATTTAATAGGATGTGATTCTTCACCATCCCATAAAACATCTACTTTATATTTTTCATTTATAAAGCCTAAACTAACTACTCTATTTTTTATAGCATCAATATCTGCATAAGCATCTTCGTATGCTTCTCTAGTATCAAATTCGTATTTACCAACTTTCATAATTAATCTATGTATGTATAATATTTACCCCGTTTTTTTGTTACTAATACTTGCTTTCTATTTGTTTTTTTAGATACATAAGAAACGTGCAACCATTTTGGTTCTGATCCAAATTCCCATATAAGTTGGTCAAAGTCTAAATTTTTTCTAATGTAATGAAACATATCTAAATTTGTTTTGCAGTCATCTTTTTCACAAGTCATAGTTGTAATGTCTATTGCCTGACCTTTTAAATGACTACTTGTTGCACTACCTTTAATAGCTGAATTTAATTGCTCACTTCTATAAAAACTATTTACTCTAATTGGACAACCCACCCATTCACGTAATGGTTCAAAAACTTTTTCTGCAACCTTTTCCATATTTTTAATATGTTCTGCTTTAGGTTTGTTTTTAATACCCAAAGCATTTGCAGTCTTTGAAAATGTAGCTTCTTTATAACTTATATGATCACTAATTTTTTTCATTTTCTATTGGTTTTATGCTACCATCAGATAATTCAATATTTACTTCACCATATTTATCTTCAAGTACCTTTTTATTATTTTCAATTTCTTGATTAAGTTGTGCAAACATATGACTTAATGTATGTATTTGCACTTGTAATAGACCTATATCATTTAAAATTGCTTTTTTTCTTTGATCTTGTTCTTGAACTAATTTTAATTCTTCTTTTGTGATTTTTGACATTTTATATTTTTTTAAATTACAATCAAAGATAGTTAATTTTTATACAATACTTGCTACTTGTAATTCAACGTAGGTTAATTCTCTATTATCTGGTACTGCAGTTATATCTAATGTAATTATATCGCCTTTAGAATAATCACTACCTGCATTTGTTATGCTTGGTACAGATGTACATTCAAAGTTTGCAGTTCCCGATATTGCGCTAAATGTTGCATTACAAGTAAAACCACTACCACCCGTTGGTGATACACTTCTTTGAGTACAACCACCCGTTCCTGCTTCGGGTAATCTTATCACACCTGCATTATTTATTACAACCGAGCCTACACCACCCGTATTTGGGTAAACTTGTGTTGAGCCTAAATATGCTTTTGTAACCGTTGTACTTCCTAATCTTAAACTACTAAAATTTGATCCTAATTTAATACTCATTATGTTATAATATAAAGTGTTGTAGCTACTTTAGTAGCACTTGCATAATCTGATGCTGACATACTAACTACATTTAAAACTTGTGCAGCACCCGTACCCTCGCCAGTTGTGGAACTATCAATAGTATTAACTTCAGCACCTGCTTCAATACCTGCAAGTTTTGTGCTATCTGCATTTTCAAATGATATTTTAGCGTTGTTAGTTGTGATGTTTGCTGCTTGTGTTGGGGTTATAGTTGTGGTATCACCTGCTAATGCAGTTGTTGATGTTGTACCTAATTGCAATAATGCAGTATCACCCTCTAATGCAGTACCTGCTGATGTGCCAAGTACCATTGAAACCTTTGCATTGTTCGCAGTAATATCACTTGCTTGTTGAGTAGTAATACCTACCTTATTATTATTTGTGCTTATATCCGATGCTTGTTGTGTGGTAATTCCAACTTTAGCCGTATTAGCAGCAACACTTGAATTTGCTGATACTCTTGCTTCTGTATAATAAAGATTAGTACTGCCCTCTCCAATATCGTCTGTATCTAAAACTACAACTCCAGTATCACCATTAACACTATCTACGGGTGCAGCACTTGGTATACTTGGTTTGTTTTGTATAAAAGCATCGCTATTTGTATCTGTTTCATTCCAATTTGATTGCACATTAACTTCAGCACCCGTTTCAATCCCTGCTAACTTTGTTGCATCTGCACTTGGGTAAGAATTTTTAGCATTATTAGCAGTTATATTAGATGCTTGTGTGGGTGTGATTGTAGTAGTATTTCCTGCCATTGCTTCATCTGAAGCAGTACCAATAACCATTGAAACTTTTGCATTATTATTGGTTATATCAGTAGCTTGTTGTGTAGTGATACCAACTTTAGCAGTATTAGCTACAACATCAGTATTAGCAGATACCAATGCTTGTGTAAAACCTACCTTTGCAGTATTTAATGTAACTGCTGAATTTGCTGCAACTCTTGCATCAGTAAAATAAAGATTAGAACTCCCCTCGCTTATATCATCTGTATCTAAACTTACTGCACCCGTTTGTCCATTTACACTTGTAACACTATCTGCATCTGTAACTACAACCCAAGCACCATTTTTTCTTGCATATTCATTATTATTGCTTGGAGCATCTACAAAAGAAACTTTAGCAGTATTTGCAGTAATTTCGTTTGCTTGTGCAGTTGTTATTGTTGTAGTATCGCCCTCTAATGCAGTACCAGCAGTAGTTCCTAAAACCATAGAAACTTTACTATTGTTGGTTGTAATATTTGCAGCTTGTGTAGGTGTAATTGTAGTTGTATCACCAGCAAGGGCAGTAGTAGATGTTGTGCCAAGTTGTAATAAACTTGTGTTACCTGCTAAAGCAGTTGTTGCCGATGTACCCAATACCATATATTTATTGGTCGTACCTTGTGCAATATCATCTGTATCTAACACCACTACGCCCGTTGCACCGTTTACGCTATCTACTGGTGCTGCTGCTGACGGTGGTACGTTTAAAACACCACTAACAATTTCTAAACTTCCTGCATTACCCGTAACACTTTGTACTATTCCTAAATTGCTTGTAAAATTACTTGGGTTTGTATTATTATAAGGAGTAAAACCTAAAGCAGTAATTACATCTGAATTTGTTACTGTATATGATGAAATAAAATTATCGGGGTTTGCATCACTATATGGAGTAAAACCCAAAGCACTTGTTACATCACTTGATGTTACCGTATAAGTTGTTATATAACCTGCTGGGTTAGTTGAATTATAAGGAGTAAAACCTAACCCATCAGTAACGTTTGAACTTGTTAAACTTAATGTACCACCTAATGTTAATACTGGTGCAGATGATGTACCACCCGTTGTTAATGTTAAACCACTTACTGATCCAGTTCCCGTTACACTTGATACACCACCACCACCACTACTTACGGTAGTAAAGGTAAAACTTCCACTACCATCGGTTGTTAATACTTGACCACTAACCCCATCACTTCCTACATCATCTAAATCAAGTAATCCTAAAGAAACAACTCCCGTTGCACCATTTACGCTGTCAACATCGTTTACTTCTGCACCTGCTTGTATTCCTGCAAGTTTAGTTGCATCAGCAGTAGGGTAAGAATTTTTTGCAGTATTATTTGTTATTGCAGTTGCTTGACTTGATGTTATACCAACCTTTGCAGTATTTGCAACTACATCAGAATTTGCAGAAACTAAAGCATCCGTATAACCCACTTTAGCATTATTACTTGTAATATCTGATGCTTGTTGTGTTGTTATCCCAACTTTGGCATTGTTGTTTGTTATATCGGTTGCTTGTTGCGTTGTAATTCCCGTTTTAAGCGTGTTTGCTGCTATTTCATCAGCTTGTGTAGTAGTTATACCTACTTTAGCGTTATTCGTTGTTATATCACTTGCTTGTTGCGTTGTGATGCCTACCTTTGCGTTATTATTTGTTATATCTGTAGATTGTTGTGATGTAATACCAACTTTAGTGGTATTCGCTGCTACACTACTATTTGCACTTACTCTTGCTTCTGTATAGTATAAATTAGTTGTACCCTCGTTTATATCATCAGTATCAAGAACAACCGTACCAGTTTGCCCATTAACTGAATTAACTGCACCACCACTACTAACAGTAGTAAAACTAAAACTTCCACTACCATTAGTTGTTAATACTTGCCCATTTGTACCATCTACACCTACATCATCTAATTCAAGCAATCCTAAAGAAACTGCACCCGTTAAAGAATTTACGCTATTTACTGTATTAACTTGCGCACCAGTTTCAATACCATTTAACTTTGTACTCGCAGCACTATCAAAAGATATTTTAGCATTATTGTTGGTTATGTCTGATGCTTGACTTGTTGTAATGCCAACTTTAGCGTTGTTATTTGTTATGTCTGTTGCTTGTTGTGTGGTTATTCCTACCTTTAATGTATTAGCAGCTATTTCATTTGCTTGTGTTGTTGTAATACCTACTTTTGCAGTATTAGCAGCAACATTACTATTAGCATTAACCCTCGAATCTGTAAAATACAAGTTAGTTGTACCCTCACTGATATTATCAGTATCAAGTACCACAACACCAGTTTGACCATTTACGCTATCTACTGCACCACCACCACTAACAACTGCCCAAGCTTGTGATTGTCTTGCGTATTGTTGTCCATCATTTGGTGCTTCGGGAAAAGAAACTTTTGATGTATTGGCTACAATAGCATTTGCTTGTGATGTAGTTATACCAACCTTTGCAGTATTCAAGGCAACTGCACTATTGGCTTCTACTCTTGCATCTGTAAAATATAAATTTGTACCCTCTGCTATATTAGTAGTAGTAAGTACAACAACACCCGTTAATCCGTTTACACTATCTACTGCACCAGTTGATAAACCAACTACTGTTGCATTTGTTAAATCTAAAGTACCCGTAAAACTTGCAGTTAATGTACCTATACTTAATGTTGATGCATTACCTAAACCATCTGTTAAGTTTTTTTCTACTAACCCAATAATATTACTATCAGATGTTTTTATTAAACCCTCGTAAGTTTCAGATATTTTATTGTTAAATAAAGAAGCCATACTATTTTTTATTTTTTATTTTAATCTTTTTTAAAAAGGTTTTTAATTTTTCTATGTTTGCTTTTTTTGGTTTGTAGATCATAGTACCCATCCATTAAAAGTTGCATCATTACTTGGGTAAATGTCATCATTAACATTATTTGTGTATTCGGGATATGTAGTTTGATTAAAACTCATAAAGTCAATAAATCTTCTTGAATACCATTCTGCATTTGTTCTTGATTTTTCTACTAAAAAATCTATTTCATTTTTATCTACACTTACTGCATTTTCCGATGTATGCTTAAAAACTCCACCATTTTTTATTTGGTAGGCAGCATAAGGATAATAATTTGCTTGTGCATACCACATTAACATCGGTACTATATAATTATCTAAAACTGTTTTCCACCTTGCATTAGCTGCTGCATCAATATTAGGTATTGCAGCAGTTAAACCATCATACATATTAGTTCCAATTATTTGCTGCACATCTATTTCTTGTGCAAGTTTGATAAACTGAATAAATTTATCCGTATCAACATTCCCATCAAGAATTGAATTTCTAATTAAATCTGTTCTATTTATAAATAAAGTTGTAGGCATATTTTTTTATTTTGGATATGCACCCTCGTTAGGCATATTAATTGGTGCTATTTCTGATTCTCTTGTACCTGCTGGTTTTATATCGTATTTAGCAGGTATTTCTCTTGTTCTTTTATAGTCATCTAAATTTTCAGATGGTTCTGTTGTTGCTTTCATTCTATACAAAACCCTATTCCATTTATGTCTACAGTAAATTCCCCCCTTAAATTTAAACAAACTATAATTCTGACCTTTATGCCCAAATTCATTATTTACACCCCTAAAACTTGCGTTGTCTATATCTTCTTTTCTGTATATAATACCATCATCTGACAAACGCATCATATTCTTACAAAAGGTTCTTGACTGATTACCTGCTTCCATTGGTTTAGTTGATCCTACAACATATTTATATCTAATTTTATAGTATTCACTATCTAAATAGCTTTCAGCACTACCATTGTTTTTAGATGTAATTTCATCATATAGTCTTGTAAATAAACTTTTTTTCTTTTTTATACATATTCTTGCCCAATCTTCATCACTAATATTATTATCAGTACTTAATTCATCTACCAATTCCCATTCATCACCAGCTTTTTCACCTTGCAAATGTTTTAAAATAGATTCACCCATTTCATCTGATAAAAAAGGTTCTTTTTCCATCTTAACACAATTAGGTACTTCTTTGCCATCTTTTATTTTTGTACCATATTGTTCGTAACCATCCCAACAAGGTGCTTTAAGTTCTTCGTGTGTTTCGCAAGGCATATAATAAATTACACCATCTACTTCGTGTTCGTGATAACCACCACAACCCATTTCTTCAGCTACCTTTATTGCTTCTTCTTTGGTTTCATATGCTTCTTTGCCATCAATTTGTTTTAAGCTAAATCTTCTTTTTTCAACTCCCGTTTCTTCTTCAATAGTATCTGCATCTTGTACTGACTTATCTACATCTGTAAATTCTAAAGGTTGTAAGGTTGTAAAGTATAGGTTTAAGCTAATTTCATTGTAAGCTAATATTTGATTAAAGCAATCAATTAAAAGTTCTTGAAACGGTCTTATAACGGTGTTATCCATAAGTAAGGATGCAGTCTTTATTTCTTCTGCATTATTACCTAAACCCGAACCATCCTTTATACCTAATAGCATAGGTGAAACAATACGATGTGCTACCATTATTTTTTGTGTAGATTCTTCACTTAAAAATTGGTATTGGTTATGTGCATCACTTAATTGTACTGGTGTTATTTCTGCTTGTGATTCTTTGTTATCGTTAAAAGCCAATATGAATTTACCTGCGTTGCTTGTACCACTAAACTTTTGTGCTATCTTTTTTTCTATTAATTGTCTTTCTTGTTGGTTAGGTGTACCATTGTTGAAATTAATTAACATACTGGGTGCAAGACCATTCATAATATTGTTAAGGTGGTAATTAGATACTTCTTCTTCTAATTCTGCATATTGCAACCCACCTTGATAATCTACTGGTGAATAGTAGTAAAAACCACTTTTATATGGTTTTATGTAGTAAATTTCTATACCCTCATTTGACATTCCATAAGCTGGTATTCTTAATGGTTCATCACTACGTTTTATGTTTGCCCAATCATCAAAATAAAAGTATGCTGGTATTTCACCATTTTCATCACATTTTTCAGCACGTAATGTTTCGATAGGCATATGTTCTAACTGAACAATTTTAGTACGATCTTTTGAGTAAATTACTTGTATTGCAGCATTACCCATTAATTTAAGATCATAACACACTTTTCTAACTACATCTTTTTTAAACAATGCAATCATTTGTGCGTATTCATTAGGTTTTCGGTTGCTATCAGTAGCATTCAATCCTTTTCCATAAATAGCTTGGCTAATGCCATTAATAGCAGCGTTGTTAGTAGGACTTCCATTGTATCTATCTATTAGGTATTGAAAGTAATTGTTATCTGCACCGTATTCAATCCAATCTTCACCATTTACTTCTTTAATTTCGGGACTTGTATATGTACTTAAATTAACAAAACCAAATTCTGAAACTTTTGTTTTGCTAAATTGTCCTTTACTATTTCTTTGTCTTTTCATATTACTATATAAGTATTATCATAACCATCATAGGTATTATATTCACCTTTGTTTAAATCATAATAATCGTTATTTTCTTGGTCTATATCTTGGTTAGTACAGAATATTCTATCCTTATAAATAACACCATCACTTGTATCATCTACATTCCATAAAGTTTGGTCATCTTGCCATAGTTCAATATTCGTATTCCAATAACTATTTGCAACTCCCAAAATTATATCATAAAAATGGTCGTTTACTAATACTGGGTTAAAAGTGTTTGTAAATGTTAAATAATTACCTACTTGTGTTGCACCAGTAATTTCGTAGTGCTTAACAATATTTGTGCTATCATCTCGTATAGACAAAATAAAGGTACTCAAATAATCTCTTGGTATTATAGAAAAAGATTGAGTAGCTGGGTTTGGACTTAATATAATCATATCTATATAACGTAAATAATTACCTAATTTGTAGAAATTATATTGTAAAAAAAAAGCACCCTATAAAGGATGCTTAATTTATTAACTAAAATTAAAACTATGCAGTTGGATCTATTTGTGTTGCATCTGGTGTTACTGCTGCATCTAAAAAGTAAGGTGCAGTTTCTTCCATACCCTCAAAGGTAAGTGTGAAACCACTTAAATCACCTGCTGCTGCACCAGTTACGACTGTTCCACCAGTACATTCCATTCCGTTTTCAAACCCACATAAGAAGTTATTACCATAGTAATCTTCAACTACAACATAAGGTCTTGCTACTGCAAGTGTTTGTAGTTCTGCTTGTGTTTTTGCATCTAAATAAGTTAGTGTTAAATTTAAAGTTTGAGTATAAAATGTAGTTCCATTTTCTCTACTACTTGTTACAGTAGTTTCTAAAGATGAATTACCTTTTACATCAAATTCAAACCAAGTTATTGAAGCCACTGAAGCTATTGTTGCTTCTTTAGTTGTACTATCTACTGTTACCGATGTAATACTACCGTAATCAGCAAAATATACTCTTTTAATACCACCAAACGCTGATTTGCAAGGTATTTTTCTTCCAGTTGTTAATAAACACGCCATTTTTTTATATTGTTTTAAAAAAAAAGGGTAAGTAGATAATAACCTACCTACCCTATTTTATTGATTAATTAATTTACTATGCGTATTCTACTAAATCAGATGCAATTCCAAATTGTACTGCTGATGTAAAACGCATTACCATTCTTACGTTGTTAGAAGCATCTAAATCTGCCATATCTAATACTTTAACTGCATTTGTATCGTTTAACAATCCAGTTCCAAAGTATAAGTTAGAACGTTGTGCTGCAAACATTTTATTTGCTGACATTCCTGGACATACAAAAATCTTAACTCCATTTACAGTTAAACTTCCGTTATTCCACCATTGCGTACCCATATTATTTACACCATTTGCACCAAGACCTGCTGCTGCAAAACCTCCTAATGCTTGTACGTAGAATTTAGCTGCTGCTGATCCTATGTATAGGAATAAATCTTCTTTTCCATAAAGTGCTGCTGGAATAGCATCTACTACTTTAGACATTTCAGCGATAATGTTTGTTGCATCCAATCCACCTGCTACTGCTGCTACTTGCTGACCTGCTGGTATATCACCTGCTGCTGCTGATGCTGCAATTAGTTTCTCAAACCCATCAAATGAATTGTTAGTACCTGCTGCAGTATCACCTTGCCAAATACAAAATTCTGTATTTTGTGCTACTTCTGCTGCTACGTGTGCAATCATAAAGTCTGCGAATTTAGGTGGTAAAGTTTGACCTAAACCATATCCCATTTGTTGTGCTTCCCAATCGTTCACAAAATCATACTTACATAATTGTAGGTTAACTTGTAATTCTACTGGTTGTATAATTCGTTCAGTTAACGTTACAGTTGATGTAGGTGTAAAATCACAACTTGCTGCACTTACTACTGCACTTGTTGCTAATTTCTTTAATACTTCTTTGTAAGCAATATTTGCTTTTACCGTTAAACCACCATCATCAATAGTTGATGCAGATAGTAAAGCTGCTGCAATATATGAACCAGCGAATTCTCCTGCATAGGTCGTAGTGATATTTACAGTAGTTGCAAGATTTGTTTTTCTTAAATTTGCCATTTTTATTTTATTTATTTAATTTATTTAATACTCTATCTAAAGTTGTTGCGAATTTTCCACTTCCAAATTCTACTTTAGTTTTATTAGATTTTGGTGTTGAATTTCTTGTAATTGGTTTTGTTGCAGCAGATAAATCTTCTTTTTTCTTATCCTCTGCTTTTTCTTCTTTGTCATCCATTAAAGAAGCGTATTGTTTTTTAAGTTCTTCAACTTCTGATTTTACTTCTTCAATAACTGGTGCAATAACCTCAACTACTGCTTCAACTATTGCTTCAACTTCAGATGCTACTTCTTCGGGTACTTCCGTTTCAATAGTTTCTTCTTCTAAATCTTCAGTAGTTTCTTCTTCTTTAGCAGGTACGCCATCAGATACATCCCTTACATCTGCAATAATACCTTCTTCTTCTACGATCAATAGCCTACCATCTTCAAGGATATATTCCCCTACTGGCATTGCTACTTTTTCATCATCGGTAACGATAAATACTTCGTTTCCTTTTTCTAATGATTCAGTTGTGATAACTGTACCATTTTCCAGCTTCATTTCCTCAAGTTTTACCTCGATGTTTAGAAGCGTTTTTATGTCATTTAACATTTTGGTTGCTTTCATAATACTTATATAACGATTTTTAATTTATTTTTTGCGTTTTCAGTCTGTTCTTGTTATTACACCTATGCCTTGTGCGTGTATAGAACCATCACAACATTCAATAGAATACTTGTTAGTATCCCAACATAAACAAGCACGTGATGAACCAGCAGGTGGTGATGTTCTACTTGGTATAAAGGTTTTATTTTTGTTGTTTCTTTGCATTAAATTTTTCCAGACATTAATAATTTATTTATTGTTTCTACTGCTTGGTCATAAATATCAACTGAATTATCGTACTGATTTAATTCGCTTGGGTTTACACCTAATTCGTTTGCTAAATTATTTGCTTGTTCTATTTTATCATTTAATTTTGAATTTTCGGATGCTAAATCATCTAAATCTACATCTAAACTATTTTTAACATTATCAAGTTCACTTTGTAGTCTTTCAATTTCTTCAAAGTCAATATCAATATTTTTAGAATATACACTAACAGATGATGCAATAGATATTAATTCATCAACAATTGATAAAGCTACTTTATGTGCTTTTAAATCTACCTTTTTATTAGGCATTTTATCATATACTTTTTCTAATCTACTTTTCATTTTAAATTGATTTTGATTCGTTTCTAAATTGTTCTTTGTTGCTATTGAATTTTTCTTCTAATTCTTTAACATATTCTATTTCTCGCATATGTTCTTCCCAATTTGGGTACACTTCATAAACATCAATTCCTAATTCTTCTGCTCTTGTTTTAATTTCTTTTAAAATTTCCATATCATCAACAATATCAGCTTCAGTAACAAATGATTCAGTATTATTAAAATAAACATCGTATATTTCTCTACCAATATCAAACCATTGATCGTATTTTTCATCCCAAAATTCATAAACTGCATAACTTAACCTACCCGATTCTTCTGCTAAATATTCAAAATCATAGTTAAAGTTGTCAAGCAACCCTAATGCTATCTTATGTTTTTTTAAATCAACTTTTTTCTTTGGTAACTTTCCGTAAACCTTTTCTATATTATTTTTCATTTTTTTATTTATTTAAAATGCAGTGTTAGCTAATATTGCATATTCTAAATCTTCAAGTTGTTTTTCTATAACAACACCAACATCTAATTCTATACCTAATTCTTTTGCTTTTGATTTAGCTTCATTTAATTCACTTAATATTATGCTTTTTTCATATTTAAGTGTTGAAGCAAGTTTTGCTTCTTTATCTTTTAGACTTGAATACTCAATACCCAAATCTAACCTTTTTTCGCTTGTTTCAACTAATTCTTCATATATAGGGATCATATCATAAACTCTATCTTCTAAATCTTGAACCAATCCTAATTCAATATTGTGCTTTCTAAAGTTATGTTTCTTTGGCAGCTTACTATAAACTTTTTCAATGTTATTTTTCATTGGTCAATATATTTATAATTTTATTTAATGTCTTTTGATCTTTTGAATATTCTTCTTTAATCTTGTCTTTAGGTGCTTCCATTTTGTCTGCAAAATACCCCTCAATAGAAAAACCTTTAACTTTATTTGTCTTAACATACTCTTGCCATATTTCATCGTTATTA
>WLWH01001632.1_pt1 | contig 14176 bp, 29 predicted proteins | sample 6712741 | NCBI WGS metagenome assembly WLWH01 (sample SAMN12718694, study PRJNA515312) | sponge metagenome | isolation source: marine sponge | host: Mycale hentscheli | place: New Zealand: South Island, Marlborough, Capsize Point | collected 2003-05-01 | reverse complement strand
ATGTATTACAAAGATATGAAACACCAAAATAATGTGCAAACAAAAAGCCGATAACATCAATCAAGAGTACCGACTTTAAGTTACTAACCACTAACTAAATAATTGAAGTAAATATACAAAAAAATAGGCTCAGTGACAAAGTGACAAAAATTTTCCCCTATTACCACTATAATATTTTACTGTTTAGAAAAAAAAATTTTTATTTTTTTTAGACAAAAAGTTGTCATTCTGTCACTTTTAATAGTAAAGTACTATAAATAAAGGGATTAAGCAGTGACGTTTGCAGTTTTGAAGTTGTCACTTTGTGACAAAAGTTGTCACGAATTGGCTATAAGTGGGAATTTATTTTCAAAAAAGATGAAAAGTAGGAATTTTTTCTCAGGAAAAAAGTTGCAGTTTTTAAGAAATTTGCAGTTTTGGAGTTAAAAGTGACAAAAAGTTGTCACGCTGTGACAGTTTTTTAAAAAAGTTGTCACGCTATATTTTACTATTTCCAGAGTCTAAATTTGAGTGCAATAAGACCTAAGAAAATACTAAGCTCTGAGTAGTCAAAAATATCATCCACTGGATAGTAAGAGAATCCAATTTGGAAGCCTATGAATAATCTATTTTCTATTTCGATCTCGAAGTCCATAAAACAAAGATACGATTAAATCTGTCACAAATGTTGTCTAAATTTGTTACAAAATAATTGGTTTAGATACTAGTAGTTTTTGGGTTATATATATGTTTTACAACTCTGTTGCCCTAAAAAAAACTAGTTTTTTTTAACTAGGGGGGGATCAGGTCTGAGGCTATAGCCTCAATTTTTTTGGCTTTTCTAACTGCGTAGCAGTTAGATCAGGTCGTTTCCAGGTAGCACAACCTTCGGTTGTGATCCTCAATTTTCCACGCAAATTTCTTTCTCTAAATTTTACGTTTTTTATATGCTTTAAAAAAATACATTTGAAAGAAAAAAATAAAAAAAAGTATAAAAAGCATTTAGACGCTTTTTGTAGTACCTACTAGATTAATTTTATAGCTTAATTTTTTATAGGGTTAAAAAGCATTAAATAATAAAAACTAAAAAAAAATTTGCAGTTTTAAAAAATAGTTTTATATTTGTCAAACGTTCATTGAAATAAGCGGTTTTTTGCTCAATACATTTAAACATGAAAAAAGCAATAAAATCAAACGGAAAAAAAGTAGTTAAAAACACTAAAAACACTAGAGTTAAAGTTAATTCTGTAACTAAAGTTTTAAGCGAAGAAACTAAACAAAAAATAGCTTTAAAGCGTAAATTAAACCCGCAATTTAGTCATGTAGTATCTAGGTATTATAAAGACGAATTAAACGAGATTAAAACAAGTTTTAAAGCAAGTTTAATTGAAACCAATAGACGCGCTAATTTAATTGAAGACAAAGAGTTAACTAAATTGCAAAACTTAACTTTTGTTAAGGACTGCAAAAAAGCTATTAATTATATAGCTAAAAATAGCGACAAAACTCTAACTAAATTATTTAGTGAAAATGTAACTAAACACTATAAGACGCAAAATTTTGTAGTTAGTTATAACTTAAATTTAATCTCTAAAATAGTTAAATTAATCGATAAAAATAACGGTAAGTTGACTTATTTAGAAGCCTTAAATCAAATAATAATAGCAAAAAATTACAACAAATTAAACAAGTAAAAAACAATTTTTAACCGCAAAAAACCGCAATTTTCAAGACTAACAATAACCTATGTTTATTGATTTAAATATAGGTAACTAAAGCCCCAAAAAGTTCTTAAAATAGGCTAAAAATAGCCAAAGTAGGTATACACAAAAGTGTATAGAAACCCTATAGCCTTAATTGTAGCTAGTCTCAATAAGGTAGGGCGGTTACTAATGCATTAGCTAGACTATGCAGTAACAATTCTATGCAGTATATCAAACGCTCATTGACATATTGAAAGCAATTCAAACCATGCGAAAGGCATGGACTAGACAGACGTATCTAGTATTGACCATTAGAGGTGCGACAAGACTTTAGCACAGTCCGTTATTAAGCATATGTTATGACTCAGCACGACAATTGCCTCTATTTATTGCGAGACGAGACCTTCGGGGGAAAGCGCAACGACAAGGGGGTTATCCTACCTCCAGGACACGCCAACATTGGTGTGGCAAAAATCAACAAGAGTAGTCGGTAAAGTTTGTAAGACCAATCCATGACATATTATATAGCTAGGTATGGTGTATCTCATGGACTTACAAAAGTTAAAAATACGCAATGGTTAATCCTTGCGAATCATAAAGCAACGGGGCGTATGAGAATACGTCACAGACATACACACACAACTAACGGCATGAGGTTCGACTCCTTGTGCCGTATCTATGTTTAATTTAAATCAATTCAATCATGGGAAAAAGACCAAGAGTGAAAGCTCAGAAGTTCAGTGAGTTCATGGTGCAGCAGTATCTTGACCAAGAGAAAGCAGACCGCCAGGCTCATGGACAACGAGTAGTGCAACGCCTAAACGACTTAGGACTAGAGCACACATCTGATAACTTCAAGAGGGTTTCTAGAAGTATCAACAACGAAGCGAAATTGGCTCAGCAGCAGGCAGAGGCAAGGGGATTATTACAAGAATTCAAATCTAAATTAATGCAGTTATGACACTAGCACAATTAACTGAACTATTGATGTTCATCGACACGACAACCAACCAAGAGCACAAGTCTTGGGGTAAAGAAATCTTCGAGGAAAACACCGAAGAGGTAGACGGATTTATAATCTTAAAAGAATAAAGAATGGGGTTTTTTAGCTTCAAAACACAAGACACAGACCGCAGCATACCAAACGTGCATAGCGGCAAACCAACCTTCAAGGTGCATATGATTGACAAAGAAAAAAACGTATGGACTGAAGAGAACTATGACGGATACGGAGTATTCGGTGGCAAAGACTTCTATGAACTCGTTGCTGAAATGAATGGCTTCGAGTCAGACAGAGACATAGGTATTGACATCTGTTGCAATTGGAAGCCTGGCACTTTCTATTCGCCAACACTTGCAGAGAACAAAGACTGCGAGTGGATAGGTACACCACCTAAAGATTGTGAGTATCAAGGTTACTTTTACGGAGACGCATTTGAATTCTTAGAAGAGTTATGAAGACACCGTACTATCACCCAATAGAGAAACGATTTGTAACCAAAGAAGAGTGGTTCAAATTCATACATTCAGACAATTACTTCGAGGACAAAGCCTACGAAGATCAGGCACATCTAGCATTCGCAAACAAACACTTAAAAAAATGACACAGACAGACACAAGACCTATGTACTTATGCCAAGAGTACGATGAGAGGTTTACTATCAGAGCATCCAACGACAAGGAAGCCAAAGACTCAGCAATGGGATGGGGCGCATACGTTATTGGAGTATGCAACGACATCGAAGCCATTAACAGAGGTGACACTAATCTAAAATTTACATTAATATGAGTACACTTAGAAACAAACTTGTTCGTCTAATTATAGAACAAACAATGGACGAGTTACCAAATTATCCTCCAGAAGTTGTTGAAGAACTAATGAAAATGTATGAGTTATCTGATGATAATTTAATTTTCGAATTAGAAAGCATAATACAATACTGCAAAGACAATGACTAAAAAGAAGTATATCATACTATCTCCCGATGGGATAACGATACACCCGACAGACACTTACAAATCAAACGAGGTGTTAGACGCATTCCGCTCATGGAAAGAGCGATACCAATCTCAAGGCTACTATAGCTCAAACAGATTCGGAAGGATACCACTAAAAGACTTAGACGATTATTGTGAAGTTAAAGAATTATGAAACCATTACAAGTAACATCAGTACGGTACTTTGAAACTCGCAGAGGTTTAGGGTACGAATGCAAGACAAATGTGCGTGGCATAGCTATATGGAATGATGGCAATGGCGGTGCAACATTTGTTGACGGCAATCAGTACACGCAAGACTATTCTGTTGTACACAAGTACAATGCAGAGTATTCAGACGACCAACTAGAAAAATTAATCGATAAATACGAGAACATATGCAGAGACTAACCGCAAAAGGTATCGAGAGATACTTAACAGAAACTTATGGAGAGTGCAGACACAATCCAAAAGCAATGGCACACGCAGCAAAGCAGGTAGCCAAGACAATTAAATGTAAACCCTCAGAGGTATTCCATTTTGTTATTGAGAACGAAGACATACCAGGTCTATACCTTAAGTCTTATGGATTCCACACTAGAGGTGGAAGAGAAGTAATACATCAATTTGAACATTATTATTATGGCTTTGAGAGTTAACGAATATCTAATTATTGAGACATGGAATGGCGAAGGTTATTCCTACAAGAACGATGCATCGATCCTCAAAACAGAGGATACTGCCAAACGCATTGCAGAAAATAGTGTAGTAAAATTATTGACATGGATTAACTTATCAATAAATGAGTACTTTCCAGACGGACTTGAGATTAACTTCAATAGATATTATAAAGCTTTCGTCATAGAATACTCCTTTGCAGCAGACTCCGGATCTATAATGATATCTCCATATATGAAACAGTATGGTGTGATGATAAAGTGTGAGATAAACGAGTACACAATCTTCCGTTTCAAAGAAGAATATGACAAGGCGTACCAAGAAGCGGTAGAACTTGCTGATCCGGAAGACTATCAGCTTGGCGACATGTTTATTCATGCTCACAAAGACGATTACAGTAGACAATTTAAAATACTTAGACCATGAATGACAACACAATTATTAAGTATCAACTACCATTTGAAAAGAAGTACACCTTGTTCTTCAGTGAACGTGAATTCGCAAAGACCTTAAGACGTAGACTAAGTGAAGATGAATACTCTTCAGATGATTTTCTAATACAAGAAGCATACATGCATGACGAATGGGAGCATGTCGATCCAAACAAAGTGTTAACGCTTGTAGATCAGGACAATGTTACTGCTACATTTGAAGATGAGTACGCTAGAAGATATTACATCGACTATGAAGTAGTGACAGAATATTATTGGCATACTGCAACAAAAAGAAAACAACAGAAAATATGAGCAACGATTTCAAAGACGTAAGGATTGAAGCCTTAGAACGTGAGTTAAAAGCTTACCAAGACGACAAGTATTTAGTGTGGGTTGGTGGTGTCCAACCTTTTGACAGACCATTTAGCATTGACGATGCTAAAGACCTAGCTAAAGAGTACATCGAAGACGGATACGATGATGTTAAAGTAGAATTATTAATCAATTAAATTAAATACAATGGTAAAAGAACAATTATTACCCAAGTGGTTCACCAATCAAGGCTATACGCTTTATGAAAAAGGTGACAGAGTTACAAACATTTTCAGCGGAGAGTCATACGAGCTCAACGCAGTAGAACTATCCATGTATGACTTCATCATGGGAACACAATACTTGTTGGAGGTAGCTCCACATGTGATGAATAAAAACCGAATGGCTCAGTTTCGCAAAGGGCTTGAGTGGTTCAGACGTAATAACGCAGATGCTTACATGGTACTATTAGATTAATAAAAAGAACAATAACAAATTAAATTAAATTATTATGGGAACAAGATCCTTAACATTCGTGAAAAACCAAGACAACGAACCAATCATTAACATGTATCGTCAATATGACGGATACCCAAGAGGTATGGGTGTAGACTTATTAGAATTCCTAGACGGATTACACATGGTAAACGGCATAGGTTTTAAAGAAAAAAGACGCATAGCCAATGGCGCACATTGTCTAGCTGCTCAACTTGTAAGTCACTTCAAACAAGAAGCAGGCGGCATATACTTATATCCGACAACTGATACAAAGTGTTGGCAAGAGTACGAGTATCACATACAAGTTGTTGAAAACTCAAAAGGCAAAGAGGTGTTACACATACAAGTGTATGACAACTACGAAAACAAGTGGCTATTCAAAGGCACTGTAAGAAGATTTAAAAATTGGATTAACAAATTAAAATAAATTATTATGAGATATTCAGTAGAATTACGAGAGCACACCGAGGATGGTGACTACATAGAGAACCATTACGATTTTGAAACAAGAACAGAAGCAATGGAATTTGCATACAAATATGCAGGTGACGTTCACTCCGTATTAGATTACGAGGATAGAGATTATAATCCAATAGATATAACACCATTTTAAATTAAGATGAAAGTATTCAGAGTAATAGTAATAATGCTAATAGCAAGTATTGGAATAATATTAATTATAAATCAATTTATATGACAAGGTTACTAACACAAAACGGTAAACTCAAAAAGACTAGCAAGAAGCTAGGTCTTAGAGTATTCAACTTCGGACTGCCAGCTTACAAATCTGTGACTGGCAAGATCATTTGTCCTATGGCAGATGCGTGTATTAAATTTTGCTACGCTAGAAAAGGTGCGTATATTTGGAGTAATGTGAAGCCAGCGTTTGAACGTAGGTATCAAGCAACACTTCAAGATAACTTTATCGAGCTAATGCAAGAAGAGATTGACAGACGCAAACCAGATTATGTACGAGTGCATGACTCTGGCGATTACTATTCACCAAAGTATTTACAGAAGTGGCTTACGATTGCTAACAACAATCCAGGTATACGCTTCTACAGTTACACCAACATGGTTGATATGTTTCACAAGGTGGAGTTGCCACACAATTATGATGTGATATTCAGTGATTCGGGCAAGCAAACACACCTAATCAGAACCACTAAAGACAGATACACCAACATCTTTTCTTCAGAGCAGAAGCTCAATGACGCTGGGTTTGTCAATGCATCAGAGATTGATTTGTATGCAACCAAGTGGTTCAATCCAAGTAACAACAAAGTCGGATTAATATTTCACTAATATGAAAACAATGAACAGCCTCAGTGGAGGCAAAACATCAAGCTACATTGCTGTCAACTATCCTGCAGACTACAATGTATTTTCTCTTGTAAGAATTGAAGATCAGAACTGCAAGTTCAAAGACGAGAAGATACGCAAGGAAGTAGAAGATAGGATACAAGCTCCGTTCATTGCGACTGCTGAAGAAGATACCATTATCTATACCATGCTAGACTTAGAGCAGTACATAGGACAGAAAATAGATTGGGTTACTGGCGATACGTTTGATCAGGTTACAAAGCGTGGAGACAAGACGTACTTACCTAATGTAATACAAAGGTTTTGTACAGTGCGCATGAAGATTGATCCTATCGCAGATTTTTGGCGGCAGAATATCAACGAGCCTATTGAAACTCGTATTGGATTCAGAGCCAATGAAACCAAGAGAGCAGACAGAATGATTGCTCGTACAGAAAACGATGGCTTCTTGTGGCACAGATTTGTAGTAGGACAGAACAAAGTCTACAAGAAATGGAAGGCGTTCAAGTATCAGAAACCTCGGTTCCCTTTGATTGAAGATGATATCTACAAGGATCAGGTAGAAGACTTTTGGAAAGGTAAGCCAGTGCGCTTTGCCTATATGAACAATTGTATAGGTTGTTTTCACCGTAACGAGTTGTTACTCAAGCGCATGAGTGAGAGACACCCTAATAAGTTTGAATGGTTTGCATCCAAAGAAAGAAACATGGGGTACAAGAGTAACTCTGGTGGCTTCAAGAAAGGTGTGACCTATGACCAAATAAAAAATAGCTTCAAGCAAACAGACTTGTTTGACGATGATTTCAATGAATGCGATAGCGGATATTGCGGATTATAATTAAATAAAATAAATAAATATGAATGTACTAAGTTTATTCGATGGAATTTCTTGTGGGCAACTTGCCTTACATAACCTTGGCATCAAGGTAGACAATTACTTTGCAAGTGAGATAGATAAATATGCTATAGATGTTGCAAAGAAAAACTTTCCCAATACCGTACACGTTGGGGATGTGTGTAATTTAGCTTACTCAAAATACAGAGACTTCTTAGTTCAAGAGCGTGAGTCGGGATACATAGGAGATATACCTAACTCAAGGGGTATTGACTTGGTTATTGCCGGATCTCCATGCCAAGGCTTCAGTACTGCTGGCAAGCAACTGAACTTCGCAGATCCTCGCTCAAAATTATTCTTTGAGTTTGCTAGGGTGCTTGATGAATGCAATCCTACATACTTCTTACTTGAGAACGTGAGAATGAAACAAGAGTGGCAAGACATCATAACAGATATACTTGGCGTAGAACCAATAAATATTAACTCGTCACTTGTATCAGCACAAAACAGAAACAGATTGTATTGGACTAACATACCACAATCAGAAGAACTTATAGACCATAACATAACACTGCCAGATATATTGGATAGCGGAGACACTTGCGATCTGGTAATTAATCAAGGTAAGGAAGCTAAAGTAAAAGAGATACTCAAAGGTTCTTGTCTGCTTGCTAGAGACTACAAAGGTTTTGGAAACCAAGGACAAACAGGCGTTAGAATTATCGATGGAGCGAAGGCTTGGAGAACATTAACTCCTACAGAATGTGAGAGAATGCAAACAATTCCCGATGGATATACATCAATGGGAGCTACAAAGCCGATCTCAAAAACACAGAGACTAAAAATGCTAGGCAACTGTTGGACAATTAAAGTAATTGAACATTTATTCAAGGGTTTAGTCTAGCAGTTTGTTAATAATTATAAAAATAAATTTGCATTTTATATTTTAATTTTGTAAATTTGTCAATCAATTTAATTTAATACAATAACAATGGGAAGAACAAAGAGATTGTATGAGGATACTTACAGAAGAGAGCGTGAAGCCACATACAACCACATCACAAACACGCAGATCAGGCTTTATCCTGACGTATTAGAATCCATATTTACAAACTGGAAAAAAGACATCAATGAAGACAATAGAACAAAGTAGAGAATACTACCTATTCAATTCTTGTGTTGCTAAGACAGCTGAGATAATGGGTATAACAAGAGAAGATATAATCAATAATAAAGGCACGCATTTTTCTAAGAAAATAAAGTCTGTGTTTTATTTTGTATGTAAAAACAATTTACTTAAACTAAGAGACATACATAAAATGATGGAGCACTATGGTTGCAAGACATCTTTGTCTTCAATCTCCAGGTCTGTCTCTCATTACGATAAAGCCACACGAACATTTCCGCACCTAAAAGAATCAATAGACAAAGTAATAGCTTTTTAAATGTACACCAAAGAACAACTATGGGAGCAGGCATCGCAAGATTTCACTGCAAGGCGAATACGCACTAGGAATTATGACTCATATGTGTACAAAGGACTAAAAATTATAAAAGATAAAGACGGTATATCGCTCTATAACACAAGGGTTTGGGGCGACATCGGAGAAGAAATTACCATTGATAATGGTTTGTTTGTTTTTTTCAAGTACGGATTCCGAATGGGTTGCTATCGCTATTTAAAGAATAGTTATAGTGACTCATTGGAGTCTATTACTAGGAACATTCAAAGAGAACTAGACACAACTAGAAATAAAAAGTCCTTAGACTCACTCAAGGTGAGACGAGAGACCTACCTTAAAAAGTATTCAGAAATAAATCGTTTAATTCATAAATCAAATTCACATGAAAACAATTAACATCAAAGGGAAAGAGTATGTTACAGTTAACGAGAGACTAATTTACTTTAGATCCCAAGATCAGTATGCCAATTGGCAGATTCACGAAGACGTTGTATCTATAGACGACAACGGTGGAATATTCAAGGTCACAATTTGTGATCAAGATGGTGTAGTAAGAGCAATGGCTCACGCTCAAGAAGACAAAGGTAGTAGCTATATCAATAAGACTAGCTTCTTAGAGAATGGATTTACTTCCGCACTTGGTAGAGCTCTTGGTTATTTAGGTATCGGTATTGATACATCTATTGCTTCAGCTGATGAAGTTAATATTGCTGTCAAGAAGCAAGATAATCCAAAAAGACAAACAGCTTCTGCTGAGAGTGCCAAGATAAAACTTATTGAGGATAGTGATAATTGGAAGAAGGTCTTAAGTTATTTGGCGGCTAACGCTAACAAAGATTATAAAGGCTTACTTGATACACTTAGAACCAAGTACACTATCAATAGCACCCTTAACTCTAAACTTAAAAAGTATAAAGAGGAATTAGAATTAAAAGATATATTTGTAAATCCAAGTAAGTAATGACAAAAGATCAGGAATCAAAAGTGCTGCAAAGTGTATTAGAACACTTGACAGACGACAACAAGTATTATGGCGAGTACGGCAGACAGTTTTTATCTAACTCAGATATTTACTCTTTGCTAAACAATCCATTAAACTTTAGAGCAAGCAACCAAGAAAGCAAAGCTTTACTTGAAGGAAGGTATTTCCACACACTAATGCTTGAGCCAGATAAGCTTGATAGTTTTCATATTGTAGATGCTACAACAAGAAACACTAAAGTATACAAGCAAACTCTAGCTGAGCAAGGTGTTCAAATGTTACTTCTTAAAAGCGAAGTAGACGAGATAAACTTTATAGCAGATCGCATGAGGTCTAATCTTCAGTTCTTCGATTTAATTTATGAAGAGGGAAACCAATTTGAAAGACCTGGCATCAAAGAGATATCTGGTCATATGTGGAAAGGTAAAGCCGATATCATTGGCAAGGATCATATCCTAGATTTGAAAACCACAAGTTCACTTAAAGATTTCAACTACAAAGCTAGAGTCTACAATTATGACAGTCAAGCGTATATCTATAAAAAGATATTTGGCAAGGATCTTAGATTCTTGGTAGTAGAAAAGAGAACAGGGCTACTTGCAATACGAGACGTAAGCCCGGACTTCTTAGCAAGTGGAGAGCACAAGGTATTACAAGCTATAGAACAATACGAAAAGTTTTTTGGCAGTAATCCTTTAGAAGACATAACCAATTATTATTCATATGAAGTTCTTTAAAAAGAAAACTAAAAAGCCTTCGCTTTGGATTAATGTTCCGCTAGAATATAAATCACAAGATGAAGCACTAGAAGCAATTTTTAAAACAACTCAATTACTAGAAGAAAAAATTTTATTTAACTTTAAATCTTTTTAATTATGGCGACAGAAAAAGTATTCGCAGACGGTTTTATTTACAAACAACCAAGAGAGCAGGCTCCAGAATGGGTGCTTGGATCTATTAGTGTAAAGGTAGAAGATGCTATTGCATTTCTACAGAACAATCAAAAGAATGGGTGGGTAAACCTAAACATTCACAATAGTAAAGCAGGAAAGCCTTACATTGAACTTGATACATTTGTACCAAAAGCTGGGAACAATACAGCTAAAGCAGCTGCAGCACCAGGGGTTGACTTTTAAACACTAAACTTTATAAGCCGTAGGGTTTTGCTCTGCGGCTTTTAATTTAATTTAATTTATGATAACAATTTTTAAAAACATTAAGGAAACCTCAACGCCTTTCTATATTGACATAGGGGTTTCGTTAGCAAGAATTAAAAATGGTTCATCAAAAGACAAGGTAAAACTTATCCGTACAGAAAAAGATAAGACATTAAGAAACAGACTAAAACAAGATTTACCAGCAATATGTTTCTCAGGTACATTTACCAAGAGAGCAGATAACGCACTGCAAGAGCACAGTGGAATTATTTGCTTAGACTTTGATGGATTCAAGACAAGAAAAGATATCTTATCCTACAAGGAAGAGTTATCTAAAAACAAATATGTATTCTCTGTATTTATATCTCCTTCAGGTAATGGTCTAAAGGCTCTAGTCAAGATACCTAAAGATCATGAAAACCATGTAGGTTATTTCAGAGCACTTGAAGAATACTTCAACAATCCACATTTCGATAAGGCATGTAAGAATATTAGTAGGGTATGTTATGAATCATACGATCCGCTGATACATATTAATCATGACTCTAAGGTATGGGATAAAGCTGAAGAGCATGAGTACAAGCCTATTGACAAACATACTTCTAGACCAACCATTCCTATCAATGATGAAAACAAAATCGTTGAAAGACTTATGGCTTGGTGGACAAGAAAGTATGGTATTGTCGATGGTGAAAGAAACAATAACGTATACATACTTGCTGCGGCTTTTAATGACTTTGGCGTAGCTAAGTCGTTAGCTGAATATGTAATGAGTGGTTTTGCTAGTAGAGATTTCAATCGAAATGAAATACAAACCACTATCAATTCAGCGTATCAGAAGACAGAAAACTTCGGCTCCAAGTATTACGAAGACGAGGAAAAAGTATTCCAGGTTAGGCAAAATCTAAAACGTGGAGTGCCAAAAAAAGAAATACGTTCTCAGTTAGTTGACTCCGGTATTGAGGACATTGTAGTAAGTTCTGTTATTAGTCAAATCGAGGAAGATGAATCCAATAAAAAGTTTTGGACTAAATCAGACAAAGGAGTTGTTAATATTGTTCACTATTTATTCAAAGAGTTTTTGGAGGACAATGGGTTTTATAAGTTTGCTCCAGAGGGCTCTAAGAGTTTCATCTTTGTAAAAGTAACTAACAACCTGATCGACCACACCAATGAAGAAGAGATTAAAGATTGTGTTCTTAACTACCTAGAAACAATAGGCGACTTACAAGTATACAACTACTTCGCTGATAAGACTAGGTTTTTCAAAGAAGACTTTCTTAATCTTCTAAGTCCTGTTGATGTTTATTTTGTATCTGATACTAAGGATGCTGCGTATCTTTATTATCGCAACTGTGCAGTTAAGATAACTAAGGATACCAAAACAATTATTGACTATATAGATTTAGGTGGCTACGTTTGGAGTGATCACGTTATAGATAGAGATTTTGTTATGTGCGATGTTATTGATTGCGACTTTAGAAAGTTTGTTGGCAACATTTCAGGTAACATAGAAAAGAACATAACGTCTCTTGAAAGTACTATTGGGTATCTAATGCATGGGTATAAGAATTTTTCTTATTCCCCTGCTGTGATCCTCAATGATGAAAACATAACTCCTAATCCAGAGGGTGGTACAGGTAAGGGGTTGTTTATGAATGCTCTTGGACAAATGAAAAAGCTTGTTGTGATTGATGGAAAGTCTTTTAATTTTGAACGTTCTTTTGCTTATCAGCTAGTGTCTGCAGATACTCAGATACTTTGCTTTGATGATGTAAAGAAACACTTTGATTTTGAAAGACTATTCTCAGTTGTAACAGAAGGGCTTACTCTTGAAAAGAAAAACAAAGACGCTATAAAGATACCTTTTAGCAAGTCACCTAAGATTGCAATAACAACCAACTACGTTATAAAGGGTGAAGGTTCTTCTTTCGAGAGAAGGAGATTTGAGTTAGAGTTCAAACAACATTACTCTCAGTTCCATACTCCTTTCATGGAGTTCAAGAAATTATTTTTTGGCGATTGGGATGAGAATGAGTGGTGTCAATTTGACAACTACATGATTAATAATCTAATGTTTTATTTAGATAAAGGTCTTGTTAGGTGTGACGCTAAGAATTCTAAAATTAAAAAACTGATTGCTGCTACAAATGCTGACTTTATAGAATGGTGTGGGCTTATTGATGATGTACCAAATGACAAGCTTAAGCCTAACGTTCTAATACCAAAGCAAGATTTGTATTTAGATTTTGTAAAAGAATATCCCGATTATGCTGCACGCTCCAAGCACAGTATATCTAGGAATGCATTTTACAAATGGCTTTCAGCATATGGGTTATATTTATACAAACAACCACCTACTGAGGGAAGGTCTAATGAGTGTAGGTGGGTAAAATTCATAGATGAAGAAACAGAGAAAACTATTAAGGACAACCAGCCAGACATTGAGTTCTGATATGCAATGGTGCATTGATAACGATTGGCAAGTATATGTTGTTCCACACCAAGTGAAGAAGGCTAAGATCGCTATACGCAAAGGCGGTATTTCATCACAAGGTAAGAACCGATATGTAGATCCTAGCGGAGTGATATACACCTCAACTGAGGTGTTAGGTCAGAAAGTTTGGAACTCTCACAAGGAGGCTTGTATTGAGCTCTCCTATGTACTGAAACAATTAAGACAAAAGTATTCATGATTAAATTTAGAGATTATCAAAAACAAATTATAGATCAGGGAGTTGATATACTCAAGAGACATAAGTTTGTTTATCTAGCTATGGAAGTAAGAACTGGTAAAACACTTACCAGTCTAGGTATGCTAGATAAAATGATGAG
>WLWH01001631.1_pt1 | contig 14183 bp, 20 predicted proteins | sample 6712741 | NCBI WGS metagenome assembly WLWH01 (sample SAMN12718694, study PRJNA515312) | sponge metagenome | isolation source: marine sponge | host: Mycale hentscheli | place: New Zealand: South Island, Marlborough, Capsize Point | collected 2003-05-01 | reverse complement strand
ATCAGCGCGTCTAGAGCACTCGCTTTTAGAAACTTTATTTCTCTTTTTCTTTTTTGTAGGCGCACCACCTGTACTCATTTTTTTAGGAGCTATTCTGGCTTGTCCCTCTTGAAGTGCGTTTTGAGCTTGACCTTTTTTAACCATGTCTACTACACCACTATTCATAGGCCTTGCAACTGCTTTTTTCTTTTCCATACCTAGCATTTTGGCTACTGGGCCAGACTTATTAACGACACTAGCTACTGGACTTACTGCGTTTAATACTTTTTTAAACATACCCATATCACACCATCCTTCCTCTAGTCTTACCTTTAACTGCGCAACCGTCGCCTCGACGTTTTGTTACTTTTGTGGTTTTCTTTTTCTTTGTAACCATCTTACCATCAGCCATCTTCATAGCTTTACCGCCGTATGCCATCTTCTTGACTTTACCACCGTAAGACATTTTACCTACACCGTCAGCAGCAAACGCGGGAACCATTTTTCCGCCTTTTTTTACCATAGGTAAGCTACCACCTTCAGCCATCTTCATAGCTTTACCGCCGTATGCCATCTTCTTTACTGAGCCGCCTTTAGCTTTCGTAGGCATATCCATACCACCATATTGTTCTTTATCTTTTCGATCTTGTTTCGCAACTATTTCAGCCAGTTCTCGGGCTTTTGCTTTACCTAGCCCAGGGCCTTCATACATCCCATCTTTTGACTCGGCTCTAATTTTTTTCTTTGCTTTTCGGTTTTGTTTATCTTGATAATATTGCTGCTGCTCTGCTCTATTTTTGTTATCGTCTTTCACCGCATTTATAATTTTTTTAACAGACATATTAAACCTCGTTACGTTTAGCCACTAAGTAGCATGTTGAAATAAAATAATTTTGATCGTATTTACTTTTCATAACATTGACATCTTTATGAACTAGTTGAATATTACTCAAAACGTATCCTTTGTTGCTATCTATTCTATCTATCGAGGCAGTATGGTTTCGTCCTATGTCTGCCCAACCTATCGGTAATCCCGATAATTTACAAACTTTGTCTTGCTTTTCGTACAACTTCCAAACGTCTTCTACTTCTATATCCCACTTAATTCCTCTTGCCTCTGCGCCTCTTTGAAATCCGTAAAACCAAGAGAGCTTAAGTTGATTATAAGTATAATGTGGCTTTGTATTATTTACTATTGTTGAACAAGCTCTACAACGTTTATTAAGTAAAAATGAATGTATTGCATAATTCCTACGTAAATAAGATTGTTCAACACCACAATGACCACACTTCTTATACCATCTTTTGCCCCTTTTGGTTACACCTTTGGGGGCGATCATTACATTACCACTTTACTTTATCAGCCCAATAAGCGGCTGACATCTTACCCTTCTTTATATTCTTTCCATGTCTGGCTTTAAACGATTTACGCTTAGCCTTCATACGCGCAGATTCCCCAGCTTTGGGTTTCCCTGCGGTACTAGCGCCTTTTTGACCAAACCGAATGATTTTTTCTTTACCACCCTCGCACGCTTTGACGGCGTGAGATTTCTTTGGGTGCTTTGGAGTGCTTCTAGGCTTGTTGCAAGCCATAGATTGTTTGTTAAGTTTTCTACGCATTATTCACTTCTTTCTAATAAATGGACACGAACTTGAAGATCATGAATATGCTCTAAAATTTCTTCTTTGAGTTCTTGCCGTGCAAACGCGTTGCCTGGACTAGGAACTATAACCCCAGACGGACTTATAAGTTGCATTTGGTTTGCTCGAATTAACTGTATGCTAGATTGAATCTCACCGATAGAACTAATGACCCACCACATAGCCGCCAGCAAAACTGGAACTAAACTAGCCAGTGCTTTGGGCAGGTCAAAGTTTCCCACAGTTTTATCCGAAAATTAAAGTGACAGCTGCACCACCGCCTATATCCAAAAACACACCGTTTTCGCATAATATTCCTTCACCTGGAATACCTACGGTATGTTGGCCTGCTACAGAAGCGGGTAATTTTAAAACAATCTCACCTGAAGCTGCTGAAGCATTGTCATGGAAAACTAGAGGGTCGCCAGGAGTAGCTACAGCGTAAAAGACACCTTTAATTCGTGTCCTAAAGGCAGCCATAGCCCCATCACCAGTAGCAAACGCCGATTTAACATCGTATTGCATGGTTTACCTCCTAATTAAGATCCGCTACCGTCTGTTCCGAAAGTAGTATCGTATACATGGTAATGAACACGCATGGTGATATTTCCGCCAGTTGCAGCAGAAGCACCTACACCACCAGTAATTTTTACTGGGTAGTCAGAACTCATAACGAAGCCAAAGTCATTACCTACAGTTGCTGTAGCAAAATCAAATACTGTATGACCTGCATCCGCGTCACCGTCATCAATTAAACCATCAGGGTCTGAAGCAGGTGTGTCTGTTTTAACTTCTATCCAACCAAGGTCAAACGTAGGGTTTGTACCGCCTGTAGCGTCCGCTTCTACTTCAATATAAGTAACGATAGCGTTCTTAGGAAGAATAACTGAAAGAGCAGAATTGCCTGTTGCAGCTGAGCCTCTACGAAGTTCTGTAGTTGTAGCTGCTGTGGGGTCTGCCATAAAAGCAGTTGCGACTAAAGAAACTGCTCCGGCAACTTGAGCGTTTGTCGATCTTTGGGCCTCACCGACTCTTAATGGGCCGGAAAAAGTAGTAGTAGCCATTGTAAATCCTTTCGTGTAATAGCACTTCTTATATCGTCTCTATTAAGTCTGCTAGGTCAGTCGATATAAGTTATATGTATCCTAGTACGTACAGTATAGATTAAAAAAGGGGGGCTTGTAACCCCCCTCCCTTGTTGCTTTGTTATGCGCCTTGTGAGCCAAACATACCAAGTGGATCAGACCACCCGAATGAATAACGTTCACGAGCCTTATAACGGACATTACCTGTATCAAAGTCCCCGTCCATAGAGTTAGCCATAGGCGAACGAACGAAGTGCTTCATACCATTAGGTACGTCAGTTGAAAGGAACCAAGCATCGGTATCTGTCAAGAAGTGGTTAACTGTGTAACCCTCTGGGATAGAACCGTTGTTTGCAAGTGCATTGATATCATTGTCTGCCGTACCAACTCGTCCATCAGTCTCTAGGAGTCTGGTAGCAACGAACATTAGGTTTGGTGGAACAATGAGTTTACGGGGCTTAGCAGCGATCAGTAAACCACGCTCGTCTGTCCATGCAGCAATTTGAATTACTGCGGCCTCTAGAGAAGTCTCATTAAGGTCAGCTTGGACAGCTGGAGTGTTACTGTTTGTGCCGCCACTTACTAGCGGGTGTGCAGTAGAGAATAGAGGAACTCCGTCTCCACCGTTTTCACCAGCAGTAAAGCCGCTGTTAAGAACTCCTGCTGCTTTGGTCTGCTTAGTGAATGCCATAGCACGAGCCAACGCTTTGGTGTAACGAGATGACAATGAGTCATACAAGTTATCCTCGATGGCTTCCTCAGTAAGAGAAAAACCAAGCGAAATGGTTTCGTGATTGTAGCGTGCAGTCCAAGCCTCTTGTGCATTATCGTAAGCGATAGAGTTACCCTCATCCTTCACAGGTGCTGCCGCGAAGCCGGATAGCTTTGTCTCTTCTTCAAATGAACGCTCAGAAGTTTCAGTTTCAAAAATCTCCTTATGCTCTTCGCCGTATCGGCTGTATTCCATACCGAAAAGGGCGTTAAGACCAGGAAGGAGTTCTTTTAGTAGTTGGGCGCGTGAAATAGCCATTTACATATCTCCTTATAATCCAACGTTATTCAAATATGAATGAGCGCTGGGGTTAAACTTTACCAACACATCTGTAAATGCGTCTCCAGGTTCGGAAACAAAATCTACGATGCGGAAGGCAGCGGCTGCTGTTTGAACAGTAGCATCCAGAGCACTAGTAGAGTTACCAGTAGCAGTACTACCAGTAGATGTACTTTGTGCAGCAGCGAAGAATGTATTATTACCCAAAACTGTTTGTGCACCAGAACCATCTAATTGAGCTTGGAAAGCTACAGATGGGTCAGTAATCACTTTAGCTTTAATTTCTCCACCATTAGCAGTACCTGATGGATAATATTGAGCATTGATGACTTGACCTTGAGCATTAATATACTCGCAGCCAACAAACACACCAATAGCACCTACACCAGAACCGCCAAGGTTATTGGTAGTAATGTCAGCACCAGTAGCGGTTGATAGGGCGATATACCCGTCAGCGCCAATGATGACAACTTGTCCATAAAAAATGTTGGTGGCTTCACCAGCTGGATCAATCAGAAAAGTATCTGTTGCACCAGCATAAGGCATGCCATCAACCCGATTAATAGGCCGAAGCCCATAAGGGGCAGCTGTAGTAGCCATGTTATAACCTCTCTAAAAAATTATTTACCTTTACCGAATGACGTAGTAGAACGCTTTTCTTTAAACAAAGGCATTCGTTGATCATTCTCTCTCATAAAATTGTTGTCTACAGATTCCATTTGAGACTCATTTTGCTTCGTAAAGTATTCTCTACGTTGCTCAACCATCTCGTCAGGCATCGTGCAAAGCAACAAACCCGCGACCTCAATGTTGTCTTTGAAACGACTATTGGGATCAACAAGCATTTGTAAATGTGGTTGTTCGCTAGCCAGAACAGGTTCCCAGCCTTCTCGCATTTTGGACGAGACGTTACGTGGGTCTTGTTGGCCTAACATCGCAACCCGAACCCAGCGGTACGTAAACCCAGGTTTTCGGTTTGGTTCTGGGAGTACTTCAGGTCGTACCCATTGTTTTGGTCGTTCCTGTGTATCGCGTGATTCTAATTCGCGTGCAAGTCTAGTATCTTTACTATTATTAGCCATTTTGGTTCTCCAATCTCCTAAGTTCTTTAGCGTATTGTTCAGGTGTCAAGCCAAGTTTTTTAGCTAGCGCTACCTGTGACTGCTTTAGTACGATCCGTTTGGAAGATGTACTTCGGGATGCTGGTGCAACCACTGTGGCGGGTTTGTTTTCTGCACGAACAGGCTTGCCGCCCCCGTCCGTAGAATTGTCTTCCCCAAAATATTCAGGGAATCTGCGGCGCATTGTGTTGTCAACGTCCGACCAATAATCATCTGAACCTACGTAAGCATCGCCTTTTTGTCGAACTAACTTTTGGTGAAACCCTAGGGCCGCCGCAGTCATTTCTTCATCAGACCCGTACCAAGTATTGCGCTCTTGCCACGCTATCGTCTTGGAGTCTAGTTGAGGCTTAACAGCTTCAGTTGATGTACTATTTACACTATTTTCTTCCTCTTGTCTAGGAGGTCGATAACTTTCAATTTGTTGTCTTCTGTAGTTTGCTTCAGAAAGTTTAGTTTGAGCTTCAACAATAGAGTCTGTATCACCTGATTCATACGCATCTTTATAGGCTCGTTTAGCCATTTCAGTCTCGTATTCAACAGATTTTTTAGCTGTATTTAAATAGGCTTCACGACCTTTTTTAGCTTCTTCTTGGAGTTTTTTGTTTTCCTCCATAGCTTTTTTAGCCATTTCTACCGCTTGTTGTTGCTCACGTTGCGCAGATTCTTTAGCACGGCGTTCATCATGCCACACCTTTTTCATCTGTTTAAAACGTTCTTTTACACCATCCGAATAGCTATCTAGTTCATCTTTCTCTAGATCTTCAACTATTTCTTTAGGCATTGGAGACCTATTACGGTCTGCTTCAGGAGTATCATCTTCAACTTTGAGTTCTACTTCTTGCTCTTCACCTTCTATTTCAAAGTCCAACTCTTCCTGTTCTACTTCTTGTTTCTCAGCTTCTGCCATAACCCTCTCCTAACTACGCGATATGCCACGAGGATCTTCTACAACCCCCTCAACACTATCGTCGTTAATGATCCGAAATTCTTTACCATGAATTTTTAAACGGGTGCCTGCGTGTGGTCGAACAAGGACAAAATCCCCTTCTTTACACCAAGCCCCACTTGGGAAACGGTCTTTGTCTCTATAACAATCCGGCCCCATCTTCATAATAAATAAAACAGTAGTCAGTAAATCCTCGTTAGTCATAGTAATGTCTGCTTTAGCGAGGCCACTTTCATACTCTTGTTCTTTGTCGGGGATTGCGCACAAAATGCGATAACCAGAGGGTTCTGGTAGTTGCTTAGCTTTACGCTCCGCAGTATCAGGTAGTACCGTTGCTTCTTCTGGATTATCGGGGTTCGTGCCGATAAGAAGTTCACTCATCGTTGTTTTCCATCCTTTCTGATGTTTCAGTTAATATATTTTTTGCTAGTAGTAACCCTCTATAGATGCCACATGAGTGTTTATACTCAGCGTAATCTTTAGCATGCCCTACTGCTAAGTCCTGCTCTATGGTTGTTAATTCTCCATCTACCCTAGTAATAAGATAATTCAGGAGGTCGTTGCTCACTCATCTTCCTTTCTTGGTTGTTGCTGATTCTGTTGCATTTGCTGCATTGTTTGATCTTCTTTAGATACTTCTCTAGCTAAATCAATACCCATACGCAGCTTAGCTTCTTGTTGTTTAGCAGTTAGATTCGCTTCGTCTGTAGCAATCTTTGCTCCAACTTGTAGCCCCGCGATACGTTCTTGAGCTGCAATACGTTCTTTTTCGAGTGCCAAACGATCCATTTTTTCTGACGCATCCAGAGCGACTTTCTGTTGTTTCGTTTGAGCTTCTTGTTGTTTGATCTGCAACTCTTGTTGTTGCATCTGAACGATTGGATCTTGCGCGGCTTGTTGCGCTTTTTGTTGAGCGACTTCCGCTTTGTTTCCTTGTAAGACTTGTTGAGCAGCTGCCGCAGCGAGCCTAGAAATTTCAACTTCCGTATCTTCATCCATTTCAGCGTTTGGAGCAGGGTATGGAACACCCGCAGCTTTTTCAATCTGTTTGCGATATTCAAAAGCTAAGTGATCTTGTATGTGTGCGGCTAGAGCAGCACCCATTTGTTTTGCCATAGGGCTTTGTTGTACTAAAGCCATTAGTTTCGGATCTTGCATAGCCGACATATGAACCGTAATATGGGACTCGTGATCTTGATAAATAAATGCTTTAACAGGCTTCCCTCTAAGGACATCCATGTTTTCTGAGACTGGATCACGCGGTTCCTGGTCATCTTCCATTGGTACCAGCTTCTGGGCATTTTTAATTCCTAACACTTCGAGCATCTGACGATGTAGGTATGGTAGGTTGTATAGCTGTGGCGCTTGAGCTGCCATCTGTAATACGGCTTGATACTGCGTAACTTTCTGCGCCATTGTCGCTGCATTAGGATCTGACACAGGAATAACATCTACCTTGTCATAGTCCGAACCCTTTGCACGGGCTGACCCTTCTATTGGCTCATAAGAATACTCATCTGGCGTGTAGTCACGGATAATACCTTTAAGAAGTTTAAACTCCTCTTTCATAGCGTAGTGTATCCGCGCCTGTACCGCACTCATAACTTTCAACGTGCGCTCTAGTATGGCTAGTGTCGTACCCACAGGAGCTTGTCCTGACATGTCACTGAGTTTGAGGTCAGCGGCGGAAGCGAACCTACGTCCTTCTTCCACAATGTTACCTAGCAGTGTGTACAGCACCTGACTTGGCTCCTTGTATGGGAGCGTCATAATGTTATCTTTTATTGTTCCACTGGTTACATCAACATCTCTAAACTCAGCTGGGGCTATCGGCGTATCATCGCCTTTAACTCTAAGGCCTCTAGTTTTAAAACCACCAGGCAAATTGGAGAGAGTGCCAGCATCAACAAGCTGCCTAATAATGCTAGTCCCAGATTTAGCAAAAGCACCGATAAGGTGAATAAGACCAAAAGCGTAAAAACCAAACCCTGGAATATAAGGGTAGTGAACGAAATGATTTCTCTTCTGCTTGGTATCATCAGTTGATCTCCAGTTACGTCTAATAGCTAGTATCTGTCTGGTTTGCTTCTCAATAGTGACTACGTACGGTAGCGCAATACCTGTTTCTTTCCCGTCATCTACATCCTCGTGCCCAGCTAGGTCGAGGTCACATTGTATTTCAAGGACTTTGTATCGATCATCAGATGACGCACGGAAACCCATCTTTTCAGCGATACTTCTCTCAATCTCATCGAACGTATTCTGTGGTTCTGGTAACTCTATATCTAGGTAGAACCCTGCATGCATCAACCGTCGCATCTCGTTAGGAGTTTTGCGCATGACATGAGTTACACGAGGCGCACTCTTTAAGTCAGACACTCCATAAGGCACCACAACATCTTCTGCTGGGACGTAAATAGAAACTTGCCGTTCAAGAGACGGATCGTAGTACACCTTCTTAAACGCATTACCCGATAGTCCTAGACCCCATAACATTCTTTCATGCTCGGCTCGATACTCAGGCATTTTGTCGGTCAGCTGATAATTCATATCATCCTGTACCCGTATCGCTGCCGCTTTGTTCTCTTTTGTTTCTTTCCCTATGATCTGTGTTTTAACTGGGCCAGCCGCTGGAAAGGTTTCCATCATTGTTTCGGCTTGGAACTTAACCAGTGCTTCAGATAGGAGTGGGTGATACACACCACAAGCACCAGGCCAAGGTTCCGTACGCTCTTCTACTTTCATACCTAGTAGTTCAAGCCCGTCAACGTATGTTTGTATCCAGTCTTTCCTAGAAGCTAAGTCTTCTTCAAAGTCTCCTAGTAAATCCCCAGATATATTCTGTAATTCTTGCGGGTCAAGTTCCTCTGCTAGGTTAGCGCCAAACTCATCATCCTCCATCGCATCAGGATCAATAACAATCTCCATATCTGGAGTCGATATCGTCACACTCTCAGGATCTTCAATCTCTATTTCAAGATCAGCCTCCAAGTTCTCCGGCATGGACAGTCCACCCATACCATCTGTGTCTCCTATACCCATTGGTGCTTGGTTTACTGCTTTATCTATAGAGTTTGTAGCCATTTTTCCTATCCTTAATAATATCCTGGTGAGAACCTTCTAAACGTACGCTCTTCATCTTCTTCATCTAATGTCGCACGGAGATATCCACCTTTTCTGAACCGCATTAGTGCCAAGGATACCGAGTCAACATAGTCATCATGTTCCCCTGCGGGGAATGACGCAACTTCATCAATTACTTCTTCTGCCCAATGCGTGGGCGGTGCCCATACTCTACCAGACGCAAACATATCTGACACTGCGTTGAGTCTAGTTATCTTGTCGTTACCTTTTACAGGGGTGAACTCCTGCACGGGTATACCCATTGCACGCATTTCATAGATAAGCGGAGCACCGGACGCTTTCTTCTCTATAATTATTGAATCAGGATTAAATTCATCAACCTGTTCTAGTGCTTTGCGTTTAAGCGCTGGAAATTCCAGCCTATCTCTGAATGCGTCAAGTAAAATTATATTCGTTTCTGTCTTTCCTGTGTCAGGATCTTCTTGGTAGAACACTCCCCACGTTGTACACGCAGAATAGTCCGACCTAGTTGTCTTTTCAAACGCCGTATCCCACGATTGTAGTACAAAATCACAGTAAGGTGGCCCTTCTTCTTCCCATGTCTGCCACCATTCGCGTTTTACGATGGCTGAAACCTCTGATGTAGGGGCTTGTTGGTACTGAGCTTGCCATTTCGGGTTAGGAAGCTCTTCTCTTAGGGCTGAAAGCTCATCCATCGACCAAAATTCAGGCCAAAGTGGGTTACCAGAGGGCAAAATAGCCGGAAACTCAATAACTTCCCACTCTTCACCACCTCTTAGCCCCGCTGCCTTGACTACTTGACCCGTTAAATCACGTTTTGACCACCTTGTCATCACTATGACGATGGCTCCCCCAGGCTGTAGTCGCTGTCGAGGGCCGGATGTGTACCACTCGTACACCTTATCGTAGATATCTGGGTTAATATCGGCTAATGCCGCCTCTTGCTCCGAGTGGGGGTCATCAATAATGAGGAGATCCGCACCTTTACCAGTGACAGCACCTCCCACACCAATAGCAAAATAGTCTCCACCGCTGTTAGTCGCCCACCGACCAGCCGCTTTTGAGTCTGATTGTAAGCCAACCCCCGGAAATAACTTGCTATAGACTTCCTGATCAACAAGGTTACGTACCTTTCTACCAAACCCCACCGCCAACTCAGCTGTGTGGGACGTTTGAATTACTTTTTTATGTGGATACTTACCTAGGAACCACGCGGGTAACAGATAAGACGCGAACTCTGATTTAGTGTGTCGAGGGGGCATGTTAATGATCAGGCGTTTAGTCTTACCTTCTGCCACTCTCTCGAACGCTGATGCCATCTTGGCGTGGTGCCTCCCACTTATGAACGTAGGCCACACTTTATTAACAAACGGTATGAACTTATCCTGCGCTTGCTGCTTTGTCCGTAGCTCATCCAGCTTCTCCAACTCGGCTAGAAGTTTCTCCTGCTCTGGTAGCGAGAGCATCGGCAGTATCGCCGGAATATCCTTTATGGATATATTCTCAATCGCTTCTTTGGCTGTCGTCATCTTCTGGCTGTTCTTGTACGGTAGCTACACCTAACTCATCGTCGAGGTTAGAGTTTAGTGGAGTGACGTCTATCACATCTGCGTTTAGTAGGCGTTTGACTCGCTCCTTAATAGCATTCTCCAGATCATCAGGGTTCTTATAGTTGATTGTAATCTCGGACTTTTGCGTGAACAGCCCTATATCACTATGCTTACCAAGTAGCTCTAGTGCCTTTAACTCAAACTTAGTATCCCCACAGTCAGCGATCTCCATTAACTTGTTTGTTATAGCAGCACGCGATTGGGCTGCATCAAGTCCTAACTGAGATCCGTAGGTTCGTAAGAACGTTGCCGCCGCAAACGCCGTATTTGGCTGAGTGAGATTATCCTTTTTGCGTTCCGTGATAACCTCGTCCAACAACTTCTTCTCTTGTTCCGCAGTGGCTTCATCGACTTCTAGTGTAGCACCAAGTTCGTGTTGAAGCTCTACCGTATTCGCGGCGACTGCTAACTCATCTAGAAGTGTGTTGGGTTTCTCGTCTGAGGTATCAAACGGGACTTTGTGTTCTGCTGTAGGATCTACTTTGACGGTTTGAGGTCTAGGCATTGAGCGGTTTGTGGCTCTTGGTTTTTGTTTAATTGGAGCCTTTATATACTAAACTAATCACAAAAGCAAGAAAGGATCATTATGGCAAAGTTTGAATGTATCTATCTAGAATGGGAAGACGCAGTAGCTGAGGCTGATTGGGGTGAGGTTACTGAAGCAGGTTTGTTTAAATGTAAAACTCTGGGTTTTGTTGTATCAGAAAATGATAAAGCCATCTGTGTAGCAGCCGTAGTGTCCGAAGAAGATAACCAATGTAACGCAAAGATCCACATACCCAAAGCATGGATTACTGTAGAGAAACGTTTGAACATGGATGATCAATAAAAAGAGGGGCACCGAAGTACCCCTTAAAAAAGCACGGGAAACAAAAGGAGGAGAAAAACCGTGCTTCGCTTTTACTATAGCATACCCAGCCGTTGCTTTAATATGTAGTTAGTTGTGCGTGTGTTATTAAGTTGCGCGGTCGCGCGTCGTCGGCAGTACTCAGACCAAAGTGTCATGACACCCTCCTTCAAAGTAAAAAGAAAGATGCGTTCCTTCGACCCATGTCTACTTCCGTCCCTTTAGTTGGGATGAACGATGTGCAAACCATACCACTCTATAAACTGAAGTTCAATACGTTTTGCTTCGCGCTCTCTGGCATGCCACTCCGTCCAGGTCTGTGCGGGTTTCCCTCCGGCTCTTTGCCATTGACAATCGTGATACAACTCATGCACCAGGATATGAGGTTTGTTCTGGTCTGGCCTTAGATACACCACACGAATATTGTCTACACCCGCTAAATAGAAAGTAGCATTCGATGGCGTGATGATTACATCAGGTGCGCAGTGGACGGTGAGTAAAAAGGCAAGTATGAGATCCATACGCAATATATATCATATTATGAAAAAAGATGTTAGGTACCATAAAGGGGGGGTTTCTGTGTGCGAGCCGTACGCATACTGGCTGGGAAAAAATAGGGGGTGGGGGGTCAACGATTTGGTTTTGTTACGGGGGGTTTTCTGAAATGGGGTTATTCAATGTGCATATTATTAAGTAAGAGGGGTAGGGTTAACAAAACTACACACAGGGGGGGTGGGGGTTGACATCTAGCCCCATTGTGGTACAATATGGGTGTCGGTCGGGGATGACCGGCAGGGTTACATTTAGTAACCCTCTTTTAATGTAGTACAACACAAGGAAATTACCTTATGTCTAAAAAGACTAGCAATACCGTAGTATCTACCAAATCAACTAATTCGGTTGATTTATGTGTTAGCGCTGTTCGTAAGGCTATAGCGCCAGTATTCTCAGCTCAGAAAAAACTTGATGGCTGTAATGCTACTCTGGCTGAGACCTTCGACGCCTTAGCTCTTACGCTGTTACCGGTAGCGCCAGACCCAGACGCCGTCTGTTGGGTTAACCTATCTACTGATGATCGGATGACCCATAATGAAGCATTGAAGGTGGCGGAATCAAAGATATTAATTAACCTTGCTCAAGAAGCAATAGGGCAACACTGTAAATATCAACTCGGTAAAATGAAAGTTAAAGCCGAGATAAAAGCCGCCGCTAATGACAGCGCCAAGCTTAAGTCTATACAAAATAGACTCAAGAAAAACGCTAACAAATGGTGGTTGACTATTCGGGAGCTATCTAATGAGTTTATCGTCGAGAAGAATAACGACGGCAACACTAACTCCAGAAAGACCACTGCTGACAAGCGCAAAGCTGTTGGAAAAAATGCCGTAGCACTTAAGAAGAGTATCGAAGAAATTACTTCTTCGTTAAGAAACAAGGACGAGAAGGCAATGTTAAAAATACTTGCTAACTTCCCAATCGTTCAGTAATACCTCGGGTGCCTTCGGGCACCCTTTTTTTCGCCCAGCTTTTGGCTGGGTTTTTTTTCGCCTTTATAAAATGGCTTAGCCTTATTTGTTTTTGTTTTTGTTTTTATATTTTTGATGATAGTTATGTCGAGCCTACTAGGGTTACTAAATGTAACCCTCCTTCTACTTTGCACCTACTTTGTTATCGTGATGACAGTTATGTCGAGCCAAGGTGATAGTTGTGGCGAGCCTACTAGGGTTACAAAAAGTAACCCTAATGTTATTTAATTTGCGTAATGTTATGAAATTAGAACGTAATGTTATTAGTAAGTGTTTGATTTTATTACAATGTTACAATGTTATAATGTTATGAAGGTATAAAGAGAGATTTTTATATTTTTAGTCTCTTACGTCCCCCTCGGCAAGTGCAAGTTAAAAGTGGCGACTTCTATTATATAATATTATATTTGATAACAATATAACAATACACACAAAACATCCCGCAAAACCGTTTGCTAGAGCCATTTATAATGTTATCTAATGTAATAACATTACCCCCCAAAACCGTAACAAAGTAACAATCAAAACCATAACAATACCAAGCACGAACTGAAACCCTCACTGACTTGACAACTGTACCACAATGTGAGATAATGATTGTGTAGTTAGGTATATGTAACTACATACAGCAGGGTTACTTTTTGTAACCCTCATTTCAACACAAGGAGAGCGACAATGTTAAAACCAGAGCAACGAGAGCAACTAGCACAGCTCAAGAGTTTTATACGTGCTAAAGCAATAGCAGATGCACCAAAGACTAGGGTTACTAAATGTAACCCTCAAAGATCACCTCATGTGATCAACCACGATTCGATATTAGCGCAGTATCCGCCCAAGAGTCTGACTAGTTACAACATCAATTACAACGCCATTATTGCTTGCGGTATGGTGGTGGGTGGTAAACCCAAGAGACACGACACATTCTATTATGGCAAACGAGGGAGAAAGTAATATGGTTACCTTACATGACGCACACGTAGGTATTGGCAAGATGTATCTACTTAACGCAGAGGTTGACAAGCTAGTTGAGGACACATTATCGGGTCGCATTTCCGAGGGTCTCACCAAACGTGAAGCATTGCGGGAGCATAGAAAAACAACACACCGACTAATACAGCTACACCAATTAATGATGGAGGGAGTATGAACTGTATTGAATGTGATGACCGCGTGCAATCCGCGCGGTGGTTAGATGGACACCGCTTATGTGTACCATGTCAGGAGAAGTACGAGTATGAGTATCGGGTTAGGCATAAGCGACTACCCCAA
>WLWH01001629.1_pt1 | contig 14197 bp, 17 predicted proteins | sample 6712741 | NCBI WGS metagenome assembly WLWH01 (sample SAMN12718694, study PRJNA515312) | sponge metagenome | isolation source: marine sponge | host: Mycale hentscheli | place: New Zealand: South Island, Marlborough, Capsize Point | collected 2003-05-01 | reverse complement strand
ATGTCTGACGATACTATGGTAAAAGAGTACGGTACAGACCAAAGACTTGCAATATGTTCTGCAAGTTATAGAGACAACCTACAAAAAAACGAAAAAGACAATGGCAAAAAGAGGTAGACCAAGAAAGATAGAAAGCACAGAACAAATGTATGATATGTTCAAAGCTTATAAAGTAGAAAGAAAAAACAATCCACGTATAAAATACCACCTAAACCAAAGAAGCGGTGATATGGTAGGAGAACCTTTAGAAGTGCCTTTAACAATGGAAGGTTTCGAAGTATTCTGTTGGAATAAATACGACTTAACAATAAGCAATTACTTTAATAAAAAAGAAGAATACAAAGAATTTTATACCGTCTGTTCACGTATACGCAAGGAAATACGAGAAGACCAAATTACAGGAGGTATGGTTGGACAGTATAACCCAAGCATTACACAACGTCTGAACGCACTAAAAGAACAGATAGAACAAACGAATATAGAGCAACCACTTTTCCCAGATGTTAAAGAGAACGACAGCGATCAATAAAATACTTGCGTTAAAAAAACGAATCAAAATTATTCAAGGCGGAACTTCTGCTGGTAAGACATTTGGCATACTTCCAATACTAATAGACAAAGCTGCAAAGAAAGGTGGTTTAGAAATTAGCGTAGTAGCTGAAAGCATACCACATTTAAGAAGAGGTGCTTTACGTGATTTCTTGAAAGTTATGAAATGGACTAACAGGTTTGTAGACGAACGTTACAATAAGTCACTACTAAAATACGAATTTGCAAACGGCAGCTTTATAGAATTTTTTAGTGCTGACGATTCAAGCAAGTTAAGAGGTGCAAGACGTGATATTCTATACGTGAACGAATGTAACAATGTAAATTTTGAAGCTTACAACGAATTAAGCATACGAACAAAACACGAAGTATATTTAGACTTTAACCCAGCTAATGAATTTTGGGTAGAAGAAATCAAAGAAGACAAAGAAGCAGACTTTATTATTTTAACGTACAAAGACAACGAAGCACTTGACAAAGGAATAGTAGACCAAATTGAAAAGAACCGTTTAAAAGCAGAAACAAGCACTTACTGGCGTAATTGGTGGAAGGTATACGGTCTTGGTGAACTTGGTATGTTAGAAGGTGTAGTCTTCAGCAACTGGAAACAAATAGACACAATACCGAAAGAAGCACGACTTGTAGGCATAGGTCTTGACTTTGGTTATACAAATGATCCAACAAGCTGCATAGAAATCTACAAGCATAACGAAAAACGAATACTAAACGAAATAGTATATCAAACAGGAATGTTAAATAGCGACATAGCAAACAAACTACCAAAAGACGTACCTGTATACGCAGATAGTGCAGAACCTAAAAGTATTGCAGACATTCAGCGCTACGGAATAACGATAAAAGGCGTAACAAAAGGCAGAGACAGTATCAACTACGGAATTGATGTTATGCAACGTGAAAACTATTTAGTCACTTCTAATAGCACGAACTTAATTAAAGAGTTAAGAAGCTATTGTTGGGATACAGACAAGACAGGCAAGAGACTAAACAAACCTATCGACAATTACAATCACGCAATCGATGCGGTGCGTTATCACGAAATGGAAACGTTAGGAATGAACAAGAATTACGGTTCATATAACGTTCTGTAAAGTACAAAAACACGAAAAAAAAGTTATTACTATATGAAGTTAGATATTTTACTACCTACTAACCTTTCAGAAATACCATTATCAAGGTATCAAGAATTTATTGCTATGAAAGAAAAAAGCAACGATGAAGAATTTATAGCACAGAAAATGATACAGATATTTTGTGGTATGAAGTTAGGCGAAGTAGCAAAGATTAAAATGAAGCACTTGAACGAATTGATCGCACACTTTACAAAAGTATTTAGTGAAAAGCCACAACTGATAAGAAAGTTTAAAATTAAAGACATAGAGTTTGGCTTCATACCGAATTTTTCCGACATAAGCTTTGGCGAATACGTTGACTTGGAGAACTATATGAAAGATTGGAAGACGTACCACAAGGCTTTAAGTGTTATGTACAGACCGATTAAAAACACGAACAAAGACAAGTACGAAATAGTAGACTACGAACCTAACGAAGATATGCAAGACTTAATGAAGTTTGCACCTTTAGACGTAGCTATAAGCAGCAGTTTTTTTTTGTCAAGTTTAGGAATAGAATTACTGAAAGCTACCCAGACTTATTTGAAGAAAGAACTGAAGAAGATGACGGATTCAACCAATTTAGCGAAAGATACCAATTTGGCAAAAACTGGGGTTGGTATGGAAGTATCTATGGATTGGCTGACGGAGACATTACAAAGTTTGATGAAGTCACAAGCTACAGACTTACTAAATGTCTTACCTATCTCACCTTCAAAAAGCAAAAACACGAAATCGAAGCCAGAGAAATTAAACAACAAATGAAACGATGAATTATTTTGATATTATAGACAAACTGAAAACACACTTTGACGGTGACGTTTTAGTAAACACAGTTACACAAGGCAACCTGTTCGACATAGACTTGTCAAAGCAAACTATCTTTCCTTTAGTACATATCATTGTAAACACGGCTTCACTTGAAGGCAACGTAGTACGATATAATATTTCAATACTTGCAATGGACATCGTAGACATAACAAAAGACGAAGATGTAAATAAGTTTGACGGTAACGACAACGAACTATATGTTCTGAATACGCAGCTACAAGTATTGACACGATGCTACGAACTTTTACTACGTGGTGACTTATGGACTGACAAATTCCAAATAGACGGCAACCCAACTTGTGAACCTTTTGTTGATCGTTTCGAAAATAAGTTAGCTGGTTGGACAATGACAACAGACATATTAATTCCTAACGGTATGACTATTTGCTAATGGCAGAATTTGAAAACATACAAGACGTTTTAAATAACTTTCGTGATAGCGTAATACGTGATGCACAGAAGAACCTTAAAAGCCAAAACACTACAGGCAATTTGAGTAGGTCTTTAAAGTCTTATGTTAAAGAATCTAAAAATAGCATACAAATAAGCTTTGAGATGGACGAATACGGATTCTTTCAAGACAGAGGAGTAAAAGGTACAAAAAGTGGTAAGAGTTTAGACGGCTACAAATACACGAACAAAATGCCACCACCTAAAGCTTTTGATAAATGGGCAATAAAAAAAGGCATAGCACCACGTGACATAAAAGGTAAATTCAAAAGTAGAAAAGGTTTAAACTTTGCACTTGCAAGAAGCATATTTGAGAAAGGTATAAAACCAACAATGTTTTTTACTAAACCTTTTGAAAAGTATTATAAGAAATTGCCAGAAGAACTAATAGAAAAATATGGTTTAGATATGGAACAACTATTTGACCAAATAACGAAATCAAACTTTAAACAATGATACCTTCACGATCACCGTACAATATTGAAATAGATTTAACAGGAGATACAGGCGTAACTGGTTCTAAAGTTGAAGTGTTTATATGGCAGACAGGTTCACAACCAGCGTCACCACAATACACTTTAAGTAAACTTATACCAGCTTCTAACAATCTCAAAATGTATTATAATATTTCGCCTTACGTAAACGAATATTACACGTTTACAAATTGGCAGAATTTATACAATACTTACGATGTTGACATAAACACGAACTATAAAGTAAATGTAGTTTACAAAACATACAAGAAACTAACCAACGGAACATACACACTTATAGCGACAAGCACTACAAAAGAATTTATGTACGGCTTCAACTATTATATGGAAGGCTTCAACACTTTTAGTAGTACAGTTTTTTTAAGTGAAGGCACATACTTCTATAATTACGATACTTCTTTGTTGTCTACTTCTATAATAAATATGGCTGGAAGCTTTGATGCAGAGTTAGAAATTGGTGACGCAATTAAATATACGAACCTTTCGACAGGTGCAACACATACGGTAACTTTAACAACTGCTGGAATAAAAACTTTTAGCAGAGTTTATTTGCCTTACATTGCAGACGGTAACAAAGTAGAATATTTAGGAGGAGGAAGCGCAGTACGTTGGACTGCAAACTTTAAAGCACAATGCGAGCCTAAATATACACCTGTTGCAGTGGACTTCATAAATCGTTATGGAAGTTGGGCAAGAATATTCTTTCTAAAAGCAAAAACACGAAACATAAACGTAAAGGCAGAAACCTACAAAGTAAACCCAAGCGTATTACCTTATGTGCCTACAAGCGAAGGACAAGTAAAAGAATTTAGCAAGAACGGTACAGAATCAATCAAATTAAATACAGGTTGGGTAAACGACTTGTACGGTGAATATATACAAGAATTGTTGTTAAGTGAAAAAGTTATGGTTTATGATCCAGACCAAAAAGACGGATTATTTGCAGCAGCTTACACACCAGCAAACGTTCAAACAAAAAGTTTACTTAAACAAAAAGGCATAAACAAAGGCGTTATGAATTACGAACTTACCTTTGATTTTGCTTACGATATTATTTCAAACGTAGTATAATGAGAACGGTACAAGTTTACATAGAAGGTCAACGTTTAGACTTATTTAAAGACGAAACTATAAGCGTCACAAGTACACAACAAAACGTTCAAGACATAAGTAAAGTATTTACAGACTTTAGCCAATCTTTTAGCGTACCAGCAACGGCAGCAAACAATGCTATATTTCAACACTTCTACCAAAATGACGTAGATAGCACGTTAGACTTTAACCTACGAAGAAACGGAACTATAGAAATAGAATCTACTTCATTTAGAACAGGTAAAATAAGTTTAGAGAAAGCAGAAGTAAAAAACAATCGTGCTTATAGTTACCAAATTACTTTTTATGGCGATGTCGTAAGCTTAAAAGACAAATTCGGTGAAGACAAACTTGTAGACTTAACACTTCTTAACATATATGCACACCCATACAATGCGACAGAAATTAAGAACAGAATAACAGACGGTGCAACTAATTACGTTGTGCGTTATCCATTGATAGCACAAAGGCGTTTGACTTATAATGATGCTGGTGCAAATGACATAAACACGAACACAGGCGCAATACAATACACAGAACTATTTCCTTCTATAAGATTAGCTGCTATTCTTGGTGCAATGCAAGGCAGATATGGTATAACTTTTAACGGTACATTTTTAACAGACAAACGTTTTCAAAATGCGTTCTTATATTGTATGAATGCAAACAACTTTGAATACTATACAAGTACAGAAGATATAAGCTTTGATACATTAAGTGAAGGTTCATTAAATGAAAACCCATTACCAGCAAGTGCATACTTTGACACAACAGAAAACACAGTAACTTTTGACCGTGTAGAATATGCAGACATATTTCCAACAACAGGAACAGGTAATAGCAATTCAATAAGACACAGAATAAGCACTTTAATTTATAATGCAAGTGTAAGTGGTGCAAAATTTTATATAGATGTTTTTGTAAATGGTGCTTTTTCTACAAGCTATGAAGCAGAAAACAACCAACTACTTACTGCAATAGATACAATAAATTCACCAAGTCTACAAAGCAGAACGGTAAGCTTTAGAGTTAGAGCAGATATAAACTGCACTTTTCAAATGCAAACACGTTACCAACAAATAGACACGCCTACAATTACAAACTTGTATACAGGTCTAACAGCTTCTACAACTTTAGCTGGTGACATTGATCCGTTAAGCTATATTCCAGATATGAAAGTAGCAGACTTTTTTAGTGGTTTACTAAAAGAGTTTAATCTTACGTGTTACGGAACAGAACAAGACGTTTACCAAGTTGAACCGTTAAGCGATTGGTACGACAAAGGCGCAGTTGTAGACATCACCGAATACACGGACATAGAAAGTATAAACATAGACAGAGTAAAGTTATTTCAAAACATAAGCTTTAAATACCAAGAAAGCGAAAACATATTAAACCAAGCCTTTCGTGATTTATTTAGTAGGAACTATGGAGACGTAACGGCAGAATTTAATTATGACGGTGGTGACTTCAACGTTGAATTGCCTTTTGAGAATATGATGCAAGAAAGGTTTACAGGTACAGACTTGCAAGTTGGTTTTACAATAGACCATAGCTTAAATACATACGTACCAAAGCCTATGATTTTGTATATGTATGACGAAACACCAGCAACGTTTAAATTTTACAACGGTAGTACATACGACACAATCACGGAGTATATGCCTTTCGGTCAAGACTTAATAGACGGCACAGACAATTTTACGCTAAACTTCAATGCAGAAATAAGCACGTTATTAGGTCAAGTGGTTACGAATACTTTGTATTCTGTTTATTACGAACCTTACTTACTTAATTTGTTCAACTTAAAGAACAGAGAAACCACCGTAAAGACGAACCTACCAATTAGCTTACTTACAAACCTAAAACTAAACGACAGACTTATAATACGTGACAAACGTTATATGATTAACGATATGAAGTCAAACCTAACAACAGGTGAAGTAAACTTTGTTTTATTAAATGACTTTACAGACGTTATAAGTCAAGGAGGTGGCAAACCTATACAACCTTTGCAACCTTCAGACCAAGCGCAATGTTTAGACGTTAGAATACTATTTCCGAATGGTGCAGTAAGTGCGACAATAACTACAAGTGATGCTGGAGTAACAATAACGCCAAGCACACTAACAACAGACGGAGTAGTAGAAGTTTGCATACCAGCAAATACAGATACGGTTGGATTGATCACAACGGAAGACGATGCAGACTATATAAACACGGAAGACTTTATAAGATTAAGAACCGAAGAAGGTAACGTAGCTATTTACACTTTGACTGTAACATACGATTATGCAGACGGAACACAAGTAGCAAACCAAATATTTATACAACAACAACCGTAATGTTAAAGAACATAATAGACTTACTACAAATAGACGACTTTATAGAAGAAAGCTATAACATACAAGTAGCAAAAGGATTATACGCAATGCCAAAAGGAATTAAGGAAACTTACAAGCAAAAGAAGCGAGAGCAGGTTATAAAAAAACGAGTAAAAAAAATTCTTAAATAATGGCAACAAATAAGACAGTTACTTTAGAGGCAAAAACTAAAGGCTTTGATGAGGCAGAAAAGCAAATTGAGGATGTAGCAAAAGCAGCAGAAGTTGCAAACGATTCTGTAGAAGGCTTAAACAAAACATTTGAACAAGTCTACGGTGAACTGCAACCGCTTACGACAAGAATGGGCGAGGCTGAGGATCGACTTTACGAATTAGCTGCGGCAGGAGACACCACAAGCAGAGAGTACCAAGAACTTTTAACAAAAGTTGGAGATTATCGCAAGGTACAAATACAAACAGATTTAGCAGTAGACCAAGCAGCAACTACTATGTCTGAAAAGTTAGGAGGTGCGCTTACAGGCGCTGCAAGTGGCTTTGCAGCAGTACAAGGCGTTATGGCTATTACAGGTTCAGAAAGTGAAGCTTTAGAAGAATCACTTTTGAAAGTACAAGGTGCTTTAGCTTTTCAGCAAGGTGTTGACGGTGTCTTAAAGTATGCAAAAAGCGTAGGTTTAGCAAGTAAGGTGCAAAAGGCATTTAATTTAATTGTTTCTTTGAATCCGTTAGCATTGTTGGTTACTACACTTGTTGCTATTATAGGATATTTTGCGGTGTTTACAGATGCTATTGACGTAGCAATACAATCTTTAAAAGACTTAACAGATTGGATTGGCATTACAGGTTTTGCAGAAGAAAAACGTGCAAAGCGCCAAAAAGAAATAGCAGAAAAACAAGCAGAATACAGAAAAGCGGAAATAGAATATTTAAAAGCACAAGGTAAAAACACGGCAGAACTTGAAAAGCAAATATTAAAAGAAGCACTTGCAATTAAAGAACGTGAAAAAGAAAGATTTGCAGCTTGGAACAATAGACAACTTGAGATTGCAGCAGACATAGAAATTCTTGAATTAAAAGGAAAAATTGCAGCAATAGACAAAGCTGAAGCCGAAAGACAAAAACAATATGCAGCAGACAGGCTAAATGCTACAAGACAAATACAAGACGCACAAGTAGAATTGCTTGAAGAAGGAAGCAAAAAAGAAATAGTAGAAAACAAATTAAAATTTGATAGACTACGTGAAGACACTTTAAAAGCTACTAACTTAACACGGAAAGAAAAACAAAAGCTTATTGATTTATACGATAAGCAAGAAATGGATTCTCATAAAAAGATAGTAGATAATTTTATAGCGGAACTTGAAAGACAACAAACAGAAACAAAAAACAGAATAGATGCTTTTAACAATGCTTTCCAAGACGAAATAGAAGCACTTGCAGAACAAAACTATCAAAACACTTTAACAGAACAACAACGTGAAGTGCTTGCCGTGCAAGATAAATATTTTAGACTTGAAACTTTAGCAGAAGGCAATGCAGAAGCTTTAAAGGAAATTGAAACAGCAAAAGCTAAAGAGCTTGGAGTTATTCAAAAGAAATTTGATAAAGAAGCAATCGAAAATGCTAAAATAGTATCAGATGCAAAAAAAGCAATAAGAGACGCAGAGTTTGCAAATATTGAAGCAGGCTTAAACCTTGCTAAGTCTTTATTTGGAGACAATAAAAAACTACAAGCGGCAGCATTGATTGCAGAGAATGCAGTAGGTATTGCTAAAACTATTATAAACACGCAAGCAGCAAACGCAGCAGCTGTCGCTCAGGGTACAGCTTTAGCTATACCAACAGCAGGCGCATCAGTTGCAGCAGCATCAGCAGCAGTATTACAAAACAATATATCAGCAGGAATTAGTATTGCGGCATCTATAGCAGCAACAGCGCAAGGTCTTAGCGCATTAGGAACAGGAGGCGATACAGGAGGCGGAGATTTGCCTGCAGGAGGCGGAGGCGGAGCGCAAACGCCTAATTTTAACGTTGTCGGAGACTCAGGCGTGAATCAACTTGCTGAATTACAGCAGCAGCCAACACAAGCCTATGTCGTCAGCGGAGAGGTGACAACTGCACAGGCGTTAGACCGTAACCGTGTTCAAAATGCAACACTTTAACACTTTAAAAGTTATTATAATATGAAGATAGTAGAATTGGTTTTAGATTTAACAGACGACCAAGCTGGAATTGAAGCAATATCTGTGGTAGAATCACCAGCAATAGAAGAAAACTTTGTAGCACTAAATAAACACGAAGTCTTACTAAAAGAAGTAGATAGCGAAAAGCGAATACTTATGGGTGCAGCTTTAGTGCCTAATAAACAAATTTACAGACGTAACGACAAGACAGACGAAGAGTATTATATTTACTTTTCAGAAGACACAGTACGCAAAGCTTCAGAACTATTTTTTAAGAAGTCTAACCACCACAACGCAACGTTAGAACACAACGAAAATGTTGAAGGTACTTATATCACAGAAAGTTGGATAGTAGAAGACTCAAAGAAAGACAAGTCTGCACTTTACGGTTTAGATTTGCCTAAAGGTAGTTGGGTTGTAAGTATGAAAATAGATAATGACGAAATCTACGAAAAAGCGAAGAATGGCGAAGTAAAAGGTTTTTCAATAGAAGGATATTTTGCAGACAAGTACGACTTAAACACGGAATCTTTAGAAGACCTTGAAGAAAGGTTTATAGTAGAAGAACTAAAAGAACTTTTAAGCAAAGAAGAATTAGAAAGCTATAGCGACTATCCAGAAAGCGTAAGCAACAATGCAAAACGTGGCATAGACTTAAACAAAGCGGTAAACAACAAATGTGCTACACAAGTAGGTAAGGTACGTGCGCAACAATTAGCTAACGGTGAGCCTGTAAGCGAAAAAACAATTAAGCGTATGTATTCGTATTTAAGCAGAGCAGAAGTTTACTATGATCAAGGCGACAAAGAAAGCTGCGGTTATATTTCTTACTTATTGTGGGGTGGTAAAAGTGCGAAGACTTGGGCAGAATCAAAATTGAAGCAAATTGAAAAGCAGTAGAACAGGTATTTTAGGAGGCACACGTGCTTGTCTATGTAAAAACGGAACATACAGTATAGACTGTTGTGACGGTTCTATATGGGCGCAAGGTATAGGCAAGACAACTAAAGAAGATACTAACGGTGCTTACAAGTATAAAATAACGCATTGTACTACAGGTCATCACCACAACGTACATATACACGGAACAGAATTAACAATAGGCAACGTTTATTATTTCGTGTTTGAAAACGGACACCATAACGGTTGTTACACGGTTACAGAAAGTATTTCTGGCGAAGGTTTACATATTAATTCGGTAAGTCTTTATGCAGACTGCACGGCTTGTATAGCAGCGAATTAAAAACGAAAATGCAACAAACAATTTAAAATAAAGTTATTATAGTATGAATCCACAATTAAACAAAATTTTTAGCAAACTTGCTAAAGCTGAAAAAACAGAATTAGCTTCTGAAAAAGTAGAACTTGCTGGTATAAAAGACCTTGAAAACGTAATTAAGCAATATACGGATTTAAAAAAACAAAATCAAGACGCATTGAAAGCTTTGAATAAAGCAAAAACTGCTATTGAAAAAGTTGAAGATATTGTAGACGATGCAAACGGTAAGCAATCTTCAGCAGTTAACGCTATGAGAAAAACAGGTAATTTAGAAAATATACTTGCTGACTTTGAAGATGCGGCAAAAGATTTAGGTATAGATGCTAAAAAAATACCAGCATATACGAAAGCTTCTAAATTATTTGACGAAGTAGAAAGTTTAAGTTTAGACGTAGAAGACTTTGAACTACCAAAATTGTAAAAACACGAATAAATAAATAAAATGAAAGATAATTCTATATTAAACAAAGTAAGAGAACTTCTTGGAATGGAAGTTAAGTTAGCAGAAAGACGTCTTGAAGACGGACAAACACGAATTGAAGCAGAAGAATTTGCTGCTGGTTTTCAAGTTGTAATCGTTACAGAAGACGACCAAAGAATACCAATGCCAGAAGGTGAGTATAAACTTGACGGTGAAGAAAGAGAAATTCTTGTAATAAAAGAAGAAGGTATAATCTTTGAAATCAAGAAAGAAGAAGTCGTTGAAGAAGAGGTTGTAGAAGAAGAAGTAGAAGTTAAAGACGAAGAAGTAATCGAAGAAGAAATGACTGCTGAAAAACCTGTAAAGAAAACTGTTGAATCAATCGTTAAAGAAACTTTCTTTTCTGAAATCGAAGCTTTGAAAAAAGAGAACGAAGAACTTAAAGCAGAAGTAGAACATCTTTCTAAAATAAACAACAAAGCTGAATTGTCTGAAGCAACTTCAGAAGTAAAAGAAGAAGTAGAACTTTCTAACGAAGAACCTTCTACAAAACCAATTACACACAATCCAGAAAACAAGACAAACACGAATGACATTAAGTACGGTCAAAGCAGACCACAAACTACAATGGACAGAGTATTTGCAAAATTAAGTAAATAACAAATTTTAATAAATAAATAATTTCAATTATGGCAGAGCCAACTATTACAACAACGTATGCGGGACAATTTGCGGGGAAATACATTTCTGCGGCACTTTTGTCACCGTCTACAATCGACAACGGTGGAGTAACTGTACTTCCTAACGTTAAATTTAAAGAAGTTTTACAAAACGTAGCAACTTCAACTTTATTAGCTAACGCAACTTGCGACTTTGACGCTGCTGGTTCAACTGTTACGCTAACAGAAAAAATTCTACAAACTAACGACTTGCAAGTAAATATGCAATTGTGTAAATCACAATTCTTCAATACTTGGCAATCGGCTGAAATGGGAGCATCTCAATTTTCAGACTTACCAAAATCTTTTTCAGACTATCTTTTAGGTTATGTTGCTGGAAAGGTTGCTGCTGAAATGGAGACTACACTTTGGAGTGGTGCTGCTGGTGCTGCTGGTGGTCTTACTGACGGTGGTTTCACAGTATTAGCTGCTGCACAATGTCCAGCTGCTAACATTATCGCACCAGCTGCGGTTACTGCATTAAACGTGATTGACGAACTTGGAAAAGTTGTTGATGCAATTAACGCACAGACTAACATTTACGGACACGAAGATACAAGAATCTTTGTTTCAAGAAATGTAATGGCTGCTTATGTTCGTGCTTTAGGTGGCTTTGCTGCTACAGGTGCAAACGGTGTAGACAACAGAGGTACAATGTGGTATGCTGACGGTGGCGGTGTTTCATTTGACGGTATCAAAATCTTTATGGCTGAAGGTCTTGCAAATGACAGAATGTTAGCTGCACAGATTTCTAACCTTTACTACGGTGTTTCTTTATTGTCAGACACACAAGAAGCAAGAGTAATTGACGTTTCTCAATATGACGGTTCAGACAACGTAAGAGTTGTAATGCGTATGGCTGCTGGTGCGCAAATCGGAGTTGCTGAAGACGTAATTTACTACGGAGCATAATAATAAACCAGAACTATACTAAAGGAGGAGGTAAAGCGCCTTCTCCTTTTTTTGTTCATAAAACTAAAAACAAATGGCTTGTGATATTAGCAATGGGCGTATTGAACAATGTAAAGACTCCGTAAGTGGATTAAAGGCAATTTACATAATCAATTACGACAAATTAAACTCGGATTCTGTTGTTTATTCAACAGGAACAGGAGAAGAAGACGAGATAGATACTTGGGTACCTATTGACACGGCAACGGCAATGAACTTATACAAGTTTGAATTAAAGTCTACACAAAATTCTTTTACAACTGCAATCAATTCTTCACGTGATAACGGAACAACTTTCTTTACACAGACTTTAGTAGCTGCACTTAAAAGACAAGATGTAGTAACTACTAAAAACGTAAAGCTTCTTGCATACGGAAGACCAAGAATTGTAGTTAGAACAATGACAGACCAATTTTTCTTAATGGGACTTGATCAAGGTGCAGACGTTTCTGCTGGTGAAATTTCAAGTGGTGCAGCGTTAGGTGACTTTAACGGTTACTCTTTAACGTTCACGGCAGAAGAAGAACTTCCAGCAAACTTTATTGATTGCACAGACGAAGCAACTTTGAAAGCAGTATTCAATAATGGTACTGACGATGCAGTAATCGTAACTTCGTAAGTTTCCTTCCTTTCATAATGTAGATTAAGCAGCTTTCGGGGTGCTTTTTCTATTTAAATTTGTTTATACAATACTTTTTACTATATTTGTATACACAAACACTTAAAAAATAAATTATGTGCGAAAGCGAAAAAATTACTTTTACAGAAAAATCTTCTTATGTAGGTATGTTTAACTTCTTACAGTCTGAAGGAATTGTTAATTCTAAAAATGAAATAGACATTAAGTTTTATTGGGTTTCTTATGACGGTAAGAATAAAAAAGAAATTACAGACAAATCTGTATTATCTTCATACAAACTTTCTTTTTATGTAGATCGTATTTTACAAAAGTATAAGGATTATTCCAAGAGTTTAAAACTTGTTTAATAGGTAGTTTATTGCATACTAAAGAGCAAAGGTATCTTAAAGCAATAAAGAAAGAGAACGTTTGTTCTCTTTTTTTTGTATTGCTATTTTCAAAATGAAACAAAAAAACACTTTTTAAGTTATTATAGTATGAATACATTAAATAAAATTTTTAGAAAATTAGCAGAAGAAGAAAATAAAACACATTTAGCTTCGCATAAAATTGAACTGAACATAATTAACAATGCAGAACAATCCTTAAAAATTATTGAAAAAGCAAAAAAAGATAGTTTTAAGGTTCTTGAAAAAACAAAAAAGAACGGTAAAAAATATGCGGATCAAATAAATAAAATTATTAGTAGTTATCAAGAGGAAATGAACGAAGTAAATAATGTTTTATTAAAAAACTTACTAAAAGCATATATGTTATTAATAACATTTGTTATATTGTAGTTTTCAGACATTCCTGTATATCGGTCATAGTTTTTTAACCATTCTTTATATGATCTATATTTTAAAATTTTTTCAGCAGCTTCTTTGGTATTAGCTTTATGATTAAATAAAATAGGTGCATAAAGGTACTGGTCCGACGGTTCCATAAAATTCCACCAGTGTCTATTAATGTCAGACATAAAAAATATCATATTGCTTTGTTTAAGTTTTGAAGGATCGGTATTTTCAATAGTATCGATTAAACAATTAAGTTGGTATTGCGGACCTGAACCCTTTATAGAAAAATTATGTACTTCAAAATATTTTTCTAATTCAGTAATCCAAAAATATGGTTTTAC
>WLWH01001626.1_pt1 | contig 14241 bp, 9 predicted proteins | sample 6712741 | NCBI WGS metagenome assembly WLWH01 (sample SAMN12718694, study PRJNA515312) | sponge metagenome | isolation source: marine sponge | host: Mycale hentscheli | place: New Zealand: South Island, Marlborough, Capsize Point | collected 2003-05-01 | reverse complement strand
AATCTAATGCAAACCCAGCACCAGGATCTACTTTAATTTCTCATGCTACCACTCGTTATACCGCAACTGGTACAACAAGAGTTGTTCAAACAGATATTAGAATTACTACACTTGAAACAACCACAATTACCAATCTTTCCACGATTGATATTAGAGGAACGATTCCAAATCCTCCTCCACCACCACCGCCAGTAATCATCAATAATACTAGAGTTATTGATAGAACTAGAACGGTCATTAGAAATCGTACTAGAATTATTAATAGAACTCGTGTTGTTAGAGTAAGAAGGAGAGACCCGCTGGCACAAACGATTGTGACTGGACCTGAGGGAGCATGGATTACCTCTCTTGACTTGTTCTTTGCAACTAAGAATGAAGGAACAACACCCGTAAGGATTGAAATTAGAACAGTTGAATTGGGTACTCCAACTCTGTTTGTTATTGATAGAGCTGCTCAAGCAACTATTCGTCCTTCTGACATTCAGACATCTGCAGATGGTTCTGTTGCAACTAATGTTAGATTTGACACTCCATTCTACTTAGATCCAGACGAGTCTTATGCCATTGTTATCTTGTCAGATAGTGATGAGTATGAAGTGTACTGTGGAGAGATGGGTCAGAAGGCCCTGAACGCACAGTCACTGCCTTCTGCTAAGGGTAAGATTTACTCTCAGCAATTTGCTATGGGTTCATTGTTCAAGTCACAAAACGGTGCAACTTGGACACCCACACAATTTGAAGATCTTACATTCACTCTATACAGAGCGAATTATACATCTGAGCAAGGTCTATTAACATTCTTCAACCCACCAGTTGAACCAAATAACGGTTTTCTTCCCCCATTATCTTTTGATCCCATCATTGGTATTCCTAAGAAAGGAAAACTTGGTATCGTTACTACTTCAACCGCTGGTTTGATTGGCACAGTATTTACTGCTGGTCGTAAGATTAGTGAACAAACCTCTCCATATCGCTATGGATATATTGAAGATAAGGGCGGTCCTGTAGCGGGAGTAGTCGGTCTTCTTACAGGTGGTTCCAATTATGGCAGTTCCAACGGGATACCAGTATCGACATACAACATCAATGGTAACGGCGAAGGTCTTACCTTAAATGTTACTACTGGTGCTGGTATTTCAGCTATCACTGTAGTTGCTTCTGGTAATAACGGTAGAGGATACAAAGTTGGTGATGTGGTCGGATTGACAACTGCAGATGTTGGTGGATCTGGTTCTGGCGCTCGTATCGGAATTAACTCGATTGGCGGTATCGATACTTTGTATCTTACAGATGTTCAAGCAGAAACTTTCGATACCTCAGCTGGAAATGAGGTTACTTATGCCCATGCTGCAGGTTCTATAATCGCAACTGGTTTAGATATTACTAGTTTTAATGCAACCGGAAGTGTATACACTGGAGAATACTTTAAAGTATCTCATCGTAATCATGGTATGCATAGTCCTTTGAATAAAGTAATTCTTTCAGATGTCGAATCTGATGTTATTCCTACGGAATTGTCCGTAGATTTAGCATCAAATGAAACTTCTATCTCTGTTGCATCAACTACACAATTTAGCACATTTGAAGGTGCTGTAGTTAGTGCCGCAAACACTGGATATGCATTTATTAACAGTGAAATTATTTCTTACACTACTGTTGGAGTTTCAAGTCTTGGCGGTGTTGTAAGGGGTGTAGATGAATCTAACGCATTGAATCATCTCAAAGATGATGTTGTGAACAAGTATGAATACAATGGCGTTTCTTTAAGAAAAATTAATACTGAGCATGATGTGCAAACTATTCTTAGAGGTATTGACGAATATTATTTAAAAATTGACAGAGGATCTAGTAGATCTGTTGATGATAACTCTAATAACATTCCTCAGGTATCTTTCCTGGAAGAAGCCGCTGGTGGCGGTCAACAAGTACATGCTTCTAAAAACATCCAATTCGACGCTGTAAGACCATTGTTAGATGCTTCCACCTTTGGACCCACAGACTTCATTTCTCTGCAAATGAGAAGTGTTACAGGTACTTCTCCTGACGGTTCAGAGACATCTTTCGTTGATCAGGGATTTGAAGATTTAAACCTCAATAGAAATAACCTTCTTGAGACAACAAGACTTCTTGCTGCTAGAACTAACGAGTCAGCTAGACTTGGATCATTACCAAGAAATAAGTCATTTACATTCACAGTCGAACTTGCAAATAGTGGAGACAAATTTAATTCACCTACAGTGAATCTTGAAGGTGCTAACGCATTATTCTATGAGAACAGACTCAATAATCCTGTTCAGGATTATCGTACTGATCCTAGAGTTAAGTCTAGATTCAATGATCCTCATGCTTCTTATTATATGTCGCAACCGATCTATACTAAGAATCCTGCAACTTCAATCAAACTTATTTTTGAAGCTCGTAGACCGATTGAGTGTGAATTTAGAGCTCTGTATAGCATCATGAAGACAGACTCTAGTGAGGTAACACCTGATTTTGAATTGTTCCCTGGATTTAGAAATCTTCTTGATACTGATGGAGATGGTATTGGTGACCAAGTAATTGATCCAAACCAAAATGATGGTATGTCAGATTCCTTTGTTAGTGCTGACGAGACCCAATATAGGGAATATACATACTCTGTAGATGACTTGCCAAGTTTCAACGGATTGCAAATTAAAATTGTATTCACAGGAACTAATCAAGCAAAACATCCCGTAATTAAGAATTTGAGAGTAATTGCTGTAGCATGAGTTTGATTCCCGTTGAAGGGCATTCTAATCTTTGGAGAGATTCTGATACCGGAGCCATCGTTAACGGCGATGACTCTGCTTATCATGCTTATCTAAGAGAAAAAAATGCCAAGAAAAATGATAGGCAAGAACTTGATAGTATGAGAAAGGATATTGATGATATTAAATCTATGTTAGTTAAAATTGCGAATAAATTATGAGAAATCCACACTCTGAGTTTTTGAAGTATCATGGATTTGCTTCCGAAGATACTCAAAGTATTCCTCCTACTGATATGGAAATGCTGAAAACAGATGTTTTGGAAATTAAATTAACCCTCCAACAGGTATTACAGGAATTAAGGAAACTAAATACCTAATAGGATAATCCGTGATGTAAAGAATGGCAGTTTACATTGCTAATCTCTCAGTCGATACAGGTGTTGATTTTCAACATGGGTTTAGTCTAGGAGATAACGACACAGGCACATTTTTGAATCTAACAAACTATACCGCCACATCTCAAATGAGAAAGTGGGCGGGGAGTACTACTGCCGTATCATTCGCGTCCACAGTTACCGATCCCGAAGTGGGTCAAATTCAGATCTCTCTGGGTTCGACACAGACAGCTGACCTTAAGCCAGGTAGATACCTTTACGATGTAAATCTTGAAGATTCTGGCGGATTCAAGTATAAGGTAGTTGAAGGAATGGTCCTAGTCAGAGCAGGAGTAACAAGGTAATGCCATCATTACGAATAGGCACATCAAATCAAGTAAAAGTTATTGCCAGTGGTGCCCTTGGGGGTGGCTCTGGCGGTAGATTGTCATTGCTTGCTGATGTTGATGCATCAAACTTACAGGATGGTTCAATCCTGGTATATCAAGCGTCTTCTAACGCTTTCATAACAACAAAAAATTTCCCTGCTGCCATCATTGACGGAGGTGTCTTCTAATGTCCGCAACGATTCTCTTAAAAAGGACACTTGGAACATCGCCACCGAACATATCTCCAGTTGGTACTGGCGTATCGTTTGGAGAACTTGTATATGCATACGATAGTAGCGATGTTGGTGCTGGTAAATCGTACAAGAAATTATATATTGGCAACCCTGCTGGTCCTGGTTCAGCTCCAATTCCTATTGGTGGCGAATACTATACCAGTCTTTTTAATGACAACCCTGCTGATTACGGCAAACCTCAAGCATCCAAAGTCCTTATCCTTGATTCTCAAGGACAAGTTGCTTCTTGGACTGTTGTAGATGATTTCTACACTGCTGGTGTTGGTACAGTTGCTGGCAACTTTAGTGTTGGCGGAAACCTTAATGTAACAGGAGACCTCGTTTATGACGAGGCTAATGCTAGAAACTGGAATGTATCTGGTATTGCAACTGCTGCCACATTAGATGTTGGTGCTGCTGGATTCTCTACCCTAGGTGTAACCGATTTCCGTGCAGTTGCGGGTGTTGTAACCACTCTTAGTGGTACAAATGCTGACTACTACGAAGTAAATGTAGGGCATGCACTTACTGCAAATAATGTAGAAATTACTGGGGTATCATCCTTCAGTAATATTACATTCTCCAATGATATTATTAGAGTTGGTCGCGATGCTGCTGTAGGTCTTAGCAGTGCCGACTCTTCAATCTTTATTGGTGACTTTGCTGGTGCTGGTATTGGACAAACTGTCCTTAACCGTCGCAATATTGCGATTGGTGCCAGTGCAATGCAATATGCTGGTATTCTTTCCAGCTTTGACGAGTTAGAATCTAACATCGTCATGGGTAACTTTGCAGGCTATCGCTTGCAAGGTACTAAGAACTTGATGATTGGTGATAAGGTAGGTTTTGCCTTATCTTCCAGCGGTAACGATGAGAACATCGCTCTGGGTAACCAGTCGATGTATGGCGAGACTTTCCCTGTTGTTGATGGGGTATCTCTCAGTGTAAATGTTGGCGATCAAACTGCTGTTGCAGATTATGATCAGACCGAAGATGTAACAGAAACCAGTGGATCTGGTGTTGGACTCTTAGTTAGATTGCAGACTGGTTCTACTGGTCTGATTACTAACATCGAAATCATGGCCCCTGGCGATGGTTACGAAGTTGGTGATACATTCACCATGCCATTTGGTTTCCAGACTCTCACAGGTAGCGTAACCAGCAAGGATGGTCGCTTCCTGAGTGGTGGTACAGGAACTAGACAGCAGAAACAAAACATTGCGATTGGTCCATATACATTATTCAGTGTAGACGGTAGCAGAAACATTGCTATTGGTTACTCTGCTGGTAACGATACTCTTGGTAGTGGTAATGTAATTATCGGTTATGAGCGAAATGTTGCTATCGGAGATAGTGACGATCAGCTTGCAATTGGTAATTCCTCAATCAATTGGATTGACGGTAACAAACTTGGTTATGTCGGCATCGGAACCACACGACCCTTCGGGTTGCTAGATGTTGGCGGTGTAGTAATTGTTGACAAAGGCACTGGTAACACAGTAATCGCTGGCGTAACATCTGTTCCACAAATCGATGCTAATGATATTGGTGTTGAGGATATCAAGGTCACTGCTGGTTTAGCAACTGACTTTGCAATTACTAACGCTAAGATTCAGTCAGGTATTATTACTGACATTGTTGGTACTGCTGCAACTATTACGAATGTAGATTTCGTAAATGTAGACATTGAGGCAGCTAAGATCACTGCTGGTGTTGTTACCAGTATGGTCGGCACCTATGCCACGATTACAACCTTTGATACTGAGATTGCTGATCTCAAAGATATTAAAGTAACCACAGGTTTAGTCACCTCTTTGGTTGGCACCTATGCCACAATTACTACCTTCGACTCTAATGAAGGTGACATCAACACTCTCAAAACTGTTGCTGGTGTTGTAACATCTATTGTTGGTTATGGATTAACATATACCGTTGGCGATTTTGCTAATCTTGATGCACTTGATGCCAAGATTACTACAGGCATCATCACCTCACTGACCGGTACATATGTAACCTTCCAAGATGCTGACTTCCAGAAAGATGTCAGAGTTGGTGGAGGTCTTACCGTTGTTGGTGATCTGACCGTCAATGGAACTACAAGTTTCGTTCAGAGTTCAGTTGTTCAGATTACTGATAAGAACATTGAACTTGGATTCAGTTCTACTGGTGGACATGCTGATGCTACAGCCGACAACGGCGGCATCATTCTTAAGGGTACAACAGATAAAGAATTTTTATACGATCAATCTAGAGAAGCATGGGAGTCTAATCTCAAGTTTACTCCTAGTGCAGATGGAACTCTTGATATCGGTACTACCGATCGTGAGTGGAAAGACATCTACATCGATGGTACGGCACACCTTGATGCTGCTGACATCCTCGATGCCAAGATCACCGCTGGTATTATTACTAGTCAGGTTGGTACTTATGCAACTATCACAACAGTTGACATTGAGACTCTTGATGCCAAGGATGTAAACATCACTGGTCTTGCCGTTACTGATATTGTCGGCACCGCTGCAACAATCACAACGATTGATGCAACAGAAGGTGATATTGTTAATGCTAAGATTACTGCTGGTATCATCACAAGCTTGGTTGGCACTGCTGCTACCATTGGTGATGTTGAGATTACTGGTGACCTCAGAGTTGGTGGAGCTACAACCTTTACTGGTAATGTAACCTTTAACGGTGGCACAATCGGTCTTGGTGACTCTACTACAGACAACATCGTCTTTACTGGTGAAGTTGACTCTGATATCGTTCCTGACGATGATGACACCTTTGATCTTGGTAGTGCTACTAAAGAGTGGCGAGATATCTACATCGACGGCGTTGCTCGTGTTGATGATCTGATTGTTGATTCAACAGTTGGTACATACGCGACAATTACAACTGTTGATATCGATGTACTCGATGCAAGACAGACAAATATTACTGGTTTAGCTGTTACCGATATTGTTGGTACTGCTGCAACAATTACAACGATTGACGCCACAGAAGGTGATATCGTTAACGCTAAGATCACTGCTGGTATCGTAACCTCTCTGGTTGGCACCTACGCTACGATCACCACGGTCGATATTGAGACCCTGGATGCAAAACAGACAAGTATCACCGGATTAGCAGTCACTGATATTGTTGGTACTGCCGCAACTATCACTACAGTTGACTTTGAAGTTGCGGACATTCTGAATGCAACTGTCTCGGTTGGTATTGCAACCTCTGCATTTGTTCAGGCAGGTTTCATTACCTCTCTGTATGACTCCACTGGTGTTGTTGGTCTGAACACTCAGCACATGCTGAGTACCAATCCAGATGGCACGATCACCTGGCGTGAACCTGCACAGATTGGTATTGCAACTATCAATGCTAAGTTGGATACATGGTTTGTATCTACCAACGGTGTTGATGATGGTGATGCATCTCGTGGTAGAACACCCGAGAGACCATATAGAACTATTGCATACGCTCTGTCTCAGATCTCCAACATTGGCGTAAACGATATATTGAATATCGCCGCTGGTGTTTATGAAGAAGTATTCCCACTTACTATTCCTGCCGGATTAACGGTTAAGGGTGCTGGTCTCCGTGCTACCAAGATTTGTCCTACCGTTGCTACTAAGCAGAAGGACTGCTTCTTGATGAACGACAGATCTGTTGTTGAGGATGTCACGATTGCTGACATGTTCTTTGACACTGCTGGCAACCAGGGTTATGCATTCAAGTTTGCTCCTGGTATTGCGATCACAAGCAGATCTCCTTATGTACAGCGTGTAACTGTATTCAACAAAGGTAGTAATACTTCTACTGCTGACCCATACGGTTATAATTCTGCAGATTCTGCGCCTTCATCATATAAAGCTGGTGGTGGTGCTTATATTGATGGTTCCGAAGCAGCTGTTGGATCACTTGAAGCAGCATTCCTGTTCAATGAAGTTACATTCATTGTACCAAACAGTAAAGGTCTGATCATGACCAACGGTGCTCGCACTGAGTACCTGAACTGCTTCTCCTACTTCGCTGCTGAAGCGATTAAAGGTACATCTGGATCTGTTGGTTTATCTTCTGCTGGTGAAACCAGACTGAGATTGACTGGTATTACAACCGTTGGTGTTGGTAATACAATTACTGTCTTTGATACTGACGGAACAACTGGAGTTGCAACTGCTATTGTTGCATCTTACGACGGAACATATCTTGGTGTAACTGGTAAGCAAACTGGATTTGAACTTCTCAATGCCAGAACTGCTAAATCTATTACATTCAACGATGGTGCTCAACTAGACACTACGGTTAAGAAATTTGGCACCGCATCGTTAGCACTTGACGGAACAAATGATTCTATCAGTGCTCCTTCTAGCGGTGACCTTGGTTTCGGAACCAATACAGATTTCACGATTGAATTCTGGGCATATGCAAATACAACTGGTCTGACTAGCGCAACTCTCTTCGATTTAAGAGATAACGGTACAGATGCTGAAGGTATTAGTGTTGCATATCGGGCAGCTGGTGAAGTTGATATGCGGGTTGGTACTACCACCGCTATTACTGGATCTGGCGCAGGCATCGCTACAGGCGTCTGGAAGCACTATGCACTTGCTAGAGACGGCACAAACACTAGATTGTTTGTTGATGGTACTCAGAGGGGCATTAAGACCTCTGATACAACTAACTACGGTGCATCTAAAGGTATCATAATTGGTGCTGACTTTGACGGAGCAAGTCAAAATGTTACTGGTTGGATTGACGACTTCAGAATTGAAAGAGGAGTTGCCAAGTACACCGCTAACTTTACTGCTCCTACTGTCGCACATACTGGCGATAAAGACACAGTTCTCTTACTCGACTTTGATGGTGCTAGTGGAGTAACCACAACTACTGATAATGTAATTCGCAATCAAGATATTCGCATTACCCAAGCGGGTGGTGGTATTGGAACTGCAACCAAGGTTATCCTTGCTGATTACAGCGAGTTCGGTGCCGACATGCGCTCCGTTGGTTGTGCTGTTGAGTATGGTCAGAAGGGTGTTATTGCTGATGGTGATGGCGTATCTCTGAGACTGTTCGCTCTCAACTTCAACCATGTTGGTTCTGGCGGTGACTTCTCTAATGATCCTAACCTAGCAATTCAAGCTAATGAAGTTACCGAAATCAATAACGGTGATGTATCATTCGTTAGCATTGACCAAAGAGGAGACTTCAGAGTTGGAGATGCATTCTTCGTTGATCAAGAAAACGGTACGGTATCGTTCTCACAACAAGTAACCAGCCTCCAAGCACTTTCATCTCTTCAGATTACTGACGGAACTAACAGCAGCACTGTTACTCCTACAAGTGGTACATTCGGTAACATCCAGATTGCTGGAAATAATATCGAATCAACCTCTGGAGATATCAACATTGATCCAGCTGGTGCAGGTTCAATCAACATCACTGGTGATGTCAATGTCCTGGGTATCCTGACTGCGACAACCATCCAACTTGATTCTTTCCAGAAGAATGATACTTCTATCGCTCTGGATGACTCAGGTGCTAACGGCACTATCAGATTCAACACTGATAATGTTGAGGGCATGCGCCTTGACGCTAATCAGAAGTTGGGTATCGGCACTGCCGCACCTAGACAGAGACTTGATGTCCTCGACACTGCTAAGTTTGAGAGACTCGATGTAACTGGCGTATCTACATTTGCTGAGAGAGTTGACTTCAACCTTAGCATCGACGCAGTTGACGCTAAGATTACTGCAGGTGTTGTAACCTCGTTGGTCGGCACATATGCCACCATTACTACGGTTGATATTGAAACATTAGATGCTAAAGATGTCAACATCACTGGTCTTGCGGTAACAGATACTGTTGGTACTGCCGCAACGATCACCACAATTGACGCAGAATCTCTTGATGCCTTCGATGCCAAACTTACTGGTATTGCTGTTACAAACGCAGTATTCACTGGTATTGCAACCTTTAAGGATGATGTCAAATTACACTTCGGTGATGATAATGACCTCTCCATCTATCATGATGGTAATAACTCATACATTGATGATTCAGGAACTGGCACACTTGCGATCCGTTCTAATCAAATAGAACTTCAGAAGTATACTGGCGAAACTCTCGCTAACTTTACTGCTGATGGTCGTGTCACCTTACACTACAATAATGGCATTAAACTTGAGACACTAGCAATTGGTGCTAGCGTTCGTGGTGTAACTCAGACTGGAACACTTGATGTTGCTACTAATGCAAACATTCATTCAACTCTAACTGTTGATCAGGGCACAATCCTTACAGGAATTGTAACCAGTTCTGCTGGTGTTGAGGCAATCAACATTAATGTTTCTGGTATCCTTACCACTAACAACTTCAGAGTTACTGGAGTTTCTACGGTCGCAGACATTACAATTGGGGCTGGTTCTTCATCAACAAAAATAAATACTAACAGTGGAGAACTTGTTCTCGATTCTGCTGCTGGTCAGGTAACTGTCCAAGACAATCTGAGTGTAATCGGTTACGGTACATTCCGTGACGGTCTATATTACAGATCAGATCAAGGTGGATTAACTGGTATTGGATATAGCGGACCTAACGGTGTCGCATTCTTTGAAGCGGATGGAAGACTGGTCAGTGGTCTTAGTACTGTAGGGTTCTTAACAACCTCTAATTACATGCTAACCACGGATGAAAACAATATTCCAATTTGGTCTAATAGCGTTGACGGAGGTACATTCTGATGGCAAAACCAACTACTAGACAGGAACTCAAGGATTACGCTCTTAGACAACTTGGGTATCCTGTCTTAGAAATAAATGTAGCTGATGAGCAGGTAGATGATAATTTAGATGACGCTCTTCAATTATTTCAAGAGCGTCATTTTGATGGCGTAGAAAGAGTTTATCTTAAGTATAAGGTGACCGCAGATGACATCAAAAGAGGCCGAGCAAGGGGTGCTAGCGAATCTCTTGGTATCACTACTTCTACTACAACATCTGGAGACTTTGAAGAGAATACAAATTATCTGACTGTCCCAGATTCAGTTATTGGAATTGAGAAAGTACTTTTGTTTGATTCTAGCTTCATCTCCAACAACATGTTTAGTTTCAAATATCAGTTGTTTTTAAATGATGTAGCTTTCAATCTTGGATATAGTGGTCTTCTCAGTTATGCAATGACTAAAACATATCTTGAAGATATTGACTTCTTAATGACAACAAATAAACAGATTAGATATAATAAGAGAAATAATCGTTTGTATCTTGATGTCGATTGGGGATCTGTAACAGAAGGAACATACATAATTATTGATTGCCAAAGAATTATGGATCCTGCAAATTACGCAGGTGTTTATAATGATTCTTTCCTTAAAAAGTATTTTACATCTCTTGTTAAAAGACAGTGGGGTCAAAACCTCATCAAGTTTCAAGGAGTTAAACTTCCAGGAGGCACTGAACTGAATGGCAGACAAATTTATGAGGATGGTGTAATGGAATTGCAACGCATCGAAGATAGGATGCTTTCCACATATGAAGTCCCACCTCTTGATCTTATTGGATAATGGCGTTAAATCCCTTCTTTCTTCAAGGATCTCCTAACGAGCAAAATCTCATTCAGGAGTTAATAGACGAACATCTAAAAATGTTCGGACTTGATTGTTATTATATTCCTAGAAAAATGATTGTCACTGACGATGTTCTTGGAGAAGTGCAATCGTCAAAGTTTAATGATGCATATATTTTAGAAGCTTACCTCAATAACTATGAGGGATATGCTAAGGGTAGTGATATCATGACAAAATTTGGTATCAATCTGCAGAATGAAATTACGCTAACGGTTTCTAGGGAGAGGTATGAAGATTTTATTGCTCCCTTTGTAGTCACACACAACGCAAAAAACGCTGGTAGTGATATTGTTTTTGGAGAAAGACCCAAAGAAGGAGATTTGATTTACTTCCCATTGGGAGAGAGAATATTTGAAATCAAACATGTAGAGTTTGAGAATCCATTCTATCAATTGGGTAAGAATTATATTTACGAACTTCAATGCGAACTATTCCGCTATGAAGATGAATATATCGATACTGGTGTATCCACTATTGATGAGAGAGGAATGGCAGAAGGTGAGACATCTACTATTATTCTTGCTGGTATTGGTTCCACTGCAACTGCAATTGTTGACTCCTTTGCTAGCCAAGGTGCATTAGGACAAGTATTCCTTAACGATGATGGATATGGTTATACTTCCGCACCCTCTATTACTATCGAAGCATCTCCTGCTGGTGTTACTTCCTCCAGAGCGACTGCATTTGCTTTCACCACGGAAAGATCAGGTCTCTTTTCTGTTGATCAATTAGTATTACAAAATCCTGGTTTTGCATATACAGAGTCTCCTCAGTTTACTTTTGGTGGTCCTGGTGTAGGTGCAGCTGCAACAGCATCTCTTACAAACAGTGGTATCACATCTATTAGAATTACAGATCTTGGTACAAACTATGTAAGTGCTCCAATTATTACAATTCAACATCCATCTAATGTTGCTATCGGAACCACTGGCGTAACAGTCGGTAGTAAAGCGGGACAAATTCAAGCAACTGCAATCTCTATTCTTGATGGAGATAGCATCAATAGAATCTTCTTAACTAACGCTGGTTCTGGTTATGAAGCAGCACCTATTGTTTCAATTGGAGACCCACTTTCTCTTGGAATTGGTACATTCTTCTTCAACGAAAGAGTGGTTGGATCTCTGTCTGGGACTGAAGGATATGTGAAAGAATTTAATGAGACTGACAGAAAGTTAGAAATCTCAATAAATAATGGCATATTCTATCCTGGTGAATTCATTACAGGAACAGCATCTTCAGCCAGGTATCAAGTTCTAAGTCATAGTGGAATTGACACGACAACTAAATCCACTTTCAATGATGAGTTTGAAGTTGAGGCAGAAGGTATCCTAGATTTCACTGAAATTAATCCGTTTGGTACTTTCTGATGTTAGGCACTTATTTTTATCACGAGATCCTTCGCAAAACGGTTATTTCGTTTGGAACTCTATTCAATGAAGTACATATTCAAAAAGAAGATAAAAGTGGGAAAACTATCAGTGATATTAAAGTTCCATTAGCATATGGACCTAGGTCTAAATTTCTAGCAAAAATAGAACAGCAGCAAGAGTTAGCAAAGGCTACTGCTATCACTCTCCCAAGAATGTCTTTTGAGATGACTAGTCTATCTTATGATCCGACAAGAAAAACTTCAGTAACAAAAACATTTAAAGCAGTTGACGATAATGATAGGGTAAAGAAAGTATTTCTACCAGTTCCGTATAATGTTGGATTTGAACTTAATATTATGACAAAATTAAATGATGATGCCTTACAGATTGTAGAACAAATTTTACCATATTTTCAACCAGCATATAACTTATCAGTTGAGTTGGTTGAATCTATTAAAGAGAAAAGAGATATTCCTGTCGTCTTGGAAAATATTACTATGCAAGACGACTATGAGGGAGATTTTACATCTAGAAGAGTACTTCTCTATACATTTAGATTTACTGCAAAAACATATCTATTTGGTCCTGCGTCCAATGCAACCAAGGATATCATCAAGAAGGCTACTGTCAGTTATCTTACTGGAACAGATACTTCAAATACAACAAGAGAAGTTTCTTACTCCTCAACTCCAAGAGCAATCAAAAATTACACTGGGGATGCGGCAACCACTCTTACTGCAGACATAACCATATCTGTAAAAACATTTGAGGTTGCGGATGGTTCTACTTTGACTAAGGGAACTTATATTGATATTGATGGAGAGGAGATGTTCATCAAATCTATTAGTGGAAACAAAATCACCGTCAATCGTGGTCAAGATGGAAGCACCATTACAACTCATTTGGGTGGAGCATCTATTCATAAGATTGATGCTGCAGACGATGCTTTGATTGAGGTTGGAGACGACTTTGGATTTAGTGGTGGTATCTGATGACATCTATGACTAAAAAATTTGACGGACTAAACGAAACTTTTAATACAAATGATGATCTTCTTCATCCAGAAGTTATAGAAAAAAAAGTTGAAAAAATTAAAAATACTGTTGATGATGTAAAAAAAGATTATGATTATACGAGAGGTAATTTATATTCTATAATTGAAAAGGGGCAAGAGGCAATTAATGGTATTCTTGAACTTGCACAAGAAAGTGAAATGCCTAGAGCATATGAAGTTGCTGGTCAGTTAATTAAAAACGTTGCTGATGCTACTGACAAATTAATGGATCTTCAGAAAAAACTAAAAGATGTTGAGGAGGAGAAGCAAGTAAAAGGACCATCAACAGTTAATAATGCACTATTTGTTGGATCAACTGCAGATCTGGCAAAGATGTTAAAAGATGGACTTAAGGAAGAAGATAAATAAATCTGGGAGAGAAATCCCGAAGTACAAAAGTTACTAATAGAATGTCTAAAGAAGAATTGCCTTCTATTGATGATGAGATCATTAGTGATCTACCATCAGT
>WLWH01001625.1_pt1 | contig 14242 bp, 12 predicted proteins | sample 6712741 | NCBI WGS metagenome assembly WLWH01 (sample SAMN12718694, study PRJNA515312) | sponge metagenome | isolation source: marine sponge | host: Mycale hentscheli | place: New Zealand: South Island, Marlborough, Capsize Point | collected 2003-05-01 | reverse complement strand
ATATTTGAATTGTATCATGATCTAATTACGTTTGGAACTGCTGCAATGTTTATTGAAGAAGATGATGAAGATTTAATTAAGTTTTCAACAAGACATATTAATGAAGTATTTATCGCAGAGAATGACAAAGGTAGAATAGATACAATCTTTAGAAGATTTAAACTTTCAGCTAGAGCTGTTGTGCAAAAGTTTGGTGATAATGTTTCATCAGACATTCAAGGTATCTTTAGAAAAGATCCTTACCAAGAAGTAGAAATACTACACGCAGTTTATCCAAGATCAGATTTTGATCCTAAGAAAAAAGATAAAGCTAATATGCCATTTGAATCTGTTTACTTAGAATATAAAAATGGAAATGAATTATCTATATCTGGATTCAAAGAGTTTCCTTTTGTAGTACCAAGATACTTAAAAGCATCAAATGAAATTTATGGTAGATCTCCAGCAATGACAGCTTTGCCAGACGTTAAGATGCTAAATGAAATGTCTAAGACTACAATTAAAGCTGCACAGAAACAAGTTGACCCACCACTATTAGTTCCAGATGATGGATTCTTGCTTCCTGTTAGAACTGTACCAGGTGGATTAAATTTTTATAGAAGTGGTACTAGAGATAGAATTGAACCATTAAACATTGGTGCAAACAATCCATTAGGTTTAAATATGGAAGAGCAAAGAAGAGATGCAATTAGAGCTGTGTTCTATGTCAATCAACTTATGATGCAACAAGGTCCACAAATGACAGCAACAGAAGTTATTCAAAGAAACGAAGAGAAGATGAGATTGCTTGGTCCAGTATTAGGTAGACTACAATCAGAATTATTAAAACCATTAATTGATAGAGTATTTGCAATATTACTTCGTAACAATATGTTACCACAAGCACCAGAGTTTTTATCTGGTAGAGATATAGAAATAGAATATGTATCTCCACTTGCTAAAGCACAAAAATCTTCAGAGCTACAATCTATTATGAGAGCAATAGAAATATTAGGTAGCCTTGCAAACGTAGCACCAGTATTTGATTATGTTAACTTTGATAATCTCGTAAAACACTTGGCAGACATAGTTGGTATGCCACAGAAATTATTAAAATCACAAAACGAAGTTAATGCACAAAGACAAGAAGCAGCACAAGCTGCAGAACAACAACAACAAATGGCTCAGATGCAACAAGTTGCACAAGCCGCAGGAGATGTAGCACCACTAGCAAAAGCATTGCCAGAAGAAGCAAGAGCTGTAGCAAATGCTGAAGTGGAATAGTATGGAACCAAATAAACAACTAGAGAAGTTAATAGCAGGATTAAAAAAAAATTACGAATACATATTCAATACAGAGGAAGGCAAAGAAGTCTTACTTGATCTTGAAAAAAGATGTCATTATCATTCTACCACTAATGTAAAAGGTGATAGCCATGAGAGTGCATACATGGAAGGACAGCGTAGTGTTCTTCTATTTATTAAATCAATGCTACGAAAGGATAAAGGAAAATAAATATGTCAAGCGAACAGATAACACAGGAAACTGTGCCTGTAGAAACAACGACTACAGAAACAGTACAACCCACAGCAACACCAAATCCAGTTGCAAAAGCAGATACACCAGCACCACAAACATCTTGGAAAGATTCTATTAGTGAAGAGTATAGAGCTGATCCTAATATAGAAAAATTTACTGAGATAGATGCGTTAGCAAAAAGTTATATCAACGCAACTAAAATGATTGGTCAAGATAAAATTGCTATACCAAATAATAATTCAACAGACGATCAATGGAATGAAGTTTATGCAAAACTTGGTAGACCAGAATCTGCTGATAAATATCAAATAGATACTAAATCAGATGTTGTACCTTTTGATGAAAGTGCAATTAAATCTTTTACAGAAAATGCTCACAACTTTGGATTAAATAATAAACAAGCTCAAGGTATCTTAGAGTTTTATAAAAATGCTATGGAAGGTACTGCACAACAATCAAAGATTGATACTGAAACTGCACAAGCTCAAGCTGAACAACAGTTAAGACAAGAGTGGGGTAGAGACTTTGATGGTAAAGTTAAACAAGCTGGAGCATTAGCTAAAGCAAATATTAATCCAGAAGTTTTAGATATGCAATTACAAGATGGAACAAGAATAGGTGATCATCCAGAAATCATAAAAGGTTTTGCAAAGATTGCAAACATGATGTCAGAAGATAAAATTCTTGGTACTGAAAGTGAAAACGTAGATACTACTAAAGATATTGAATCTGAAATTTCTGCAATATCTAATGATAAGAATGGTCCATACTGGAATAGAAGTCATCCAGATCATGATAAAGTAGTACAACAAGTTTATACTTTAAGAGAGATGTTAAATGCCAAATGATAATCATCTTAATGATAAAGAAATTCGCTTAGAAATACTGCGGTTGATAAAGGAGACAGGTTCTGAACAACAGAAAAATAATCCCTTGCCAATCGCAGATATTTATTATAAGTGGATTAATAGTAAGACAATTCGAAAGAACCTTACAGACAAGAAGGAAAGACTCTAGTCTAACAGACTTTAAATGCAAGAGATGCCTACCTATTGGTGGAGAACCTTTCTGATTTTTTAAATCAACTATAATATGGAGACAAAAATATGTCATCACAAATAACTACAGCTTTTGTACAGCAGTATTCTGCTAACATACAAATGCTATCTCAACAAATGGGATCGTTATTAAGAGACAAAGTCAGAGTTGAAAGCGTTGTTGGAAAAAATGCTTTCTTCGATCAAGTTGGTTCAGTAACTGCAGTTTTAAAAACTAGCAGACATTCGGACACTCCTCAAATAGATACACCTCACTCAAGAAGAAGAGTATCTCTTGCGGATTACGAATTTGCTGATCTTATTGATCAACAAGACAAAGTAAGACTCTTAATTGATCCTACTTCATCTTATGCTCAAGCCGCTGCTATGGCAATGGGAAGAGCAATGGATGATGTGATTATAACAGCTGCAAGTGCTACTGCTTTCACAGGTGAAACTGGTGCAACTTCAACTGCTGCTCAAACTGCAATCGCTGCAGGTGGAGCTGGTTTAACAATCGCTAAGTTAAGAACTGCTAAGCAGAAATTTGATCTAGCAAGTGTTGATCCTTCAATCCCAAGACACATCGTTGTGGGACCAGAGCAAATCACAAATCTTTTATCAACAACTGAAGTAACAAGTTCAGATTTCAATACTGTAAAAGCATTAGTACAGGGTGAAATCGACTCGTTCCTTGGGTTTAAATTTACTGTATCAAACAGACTAAGCAAGACTGGCAATGACAGAACTTGCATAGCTTTCGCACAGGATGGAATCACTCTTGCGATTGGTAAAGACGTATCAGCTAGAATAGACGAAAGAGCAGACAAATCTTACGCTACTCAAGTTTACTACTGCCAATCAATCGGTGCTACTAGAATGGAAGAAGCTAAAGTTCTTGGTATAGTATGTCAAGAAGCATAATAGGAGGATATAATGGCTACAGTTTATTCAGTCCAAAAGACTAAATGGGACCAAAATGTTCCTTCAGAAAAAATAGATACTACAGAATTAGCAGGTAGAGTAAGAGTTGCTTTCGCAGAATACGAAGCAGCAACAGCTACACCTTTAGCTCAAAATGATGTAGTCCAAATGTTTAATTTACCTAATGGTGCAAGAATTGTATCTGGTAGATTAGCACATGATGCTTTAAATAGTTCAACTCAATTATCAGTTGGTTATGCAGCACATACTAGCTCAGCAGGTTCTACTGTTGCGTTAGATGCTGATGCTTACAAAGCTGCAGCAAGTTCTGCTTCAGCTTCAGCTGCTAATGTTGCGAACACTATTGCATTAGGCGAAAACTCTGTTGTAGATGCTAACAAAGATGGTTTACCTGTCTCTGTTACTCTTACAGGAGCAGACGCATCTGGAACAATTCAGCTTACAATGTTTTACGTTGTAGACTAATAAATAAAATTTTAGGGGGTGGAAGCGAGAGTGGAAACCCCCTAGAGTGCATGAAGAAGATACAAGATTTAAAACCTGTATTACATTTTAAAAAAGATAATTATGTATATAGGTATGTATTAGTAGATAGGTTTAAACATGATACTAAATATCATTATGGCTTTGATACTAAAGAAGAAAGAACTGAAGCAGAAATATTTGCTTTAGAAAAAGATAGACAAATAAGACGTAAGTATATTATAAGGAAGTAGTATGGCATCAACAGTAGAAATTTGTAATGGAGCATTAAACCAATTAGGTGCAACAACTATACTTTCACTTACAGAAGATTCAAAAAACGCTAGACTTTGTAATCAAAGATATACACAAGTAAGAGATAGTGTATTTAGATCACACCCTTGGAACTGCTTACAGAAAAGAGTTGAACTAGCAGCAGATACTACAGCTCCTGCATGGGGTTTTAAGTTTGCTTACACATTACCTTCAGATTGTTTAAGACTACTTAGAATATTAGATTATGATTCTAATTATAAAGTAGAAGGTAGAAAAATTTTAAGTAATACATCTAGTATGAAAATATTATATGTTTCTAGAGTTACTGATGCCAATGAGTATGATGAGTCATTAAGAGAAACTTTATCTGCTGCATTAGGTGCAGATATTGCTTTTGGAGTTACTTCTAATAATCAAACAGCTCAAAATATGTATCAACTGTTTCAAGATAAATTAAAAGACGCTAGATTTGTAGATTCAACTGAAGGTCAAAATATAGAACAAGATCTAGGTATGACAGACGCAATAGACGCAGGTAGCTTTATTAACTCAAGGTACTAACCTATGGCTAGAGTTGCAGTTCAATTAACGAACTTTACAGGTGGTGAGTTATCTCCAAGATTAGATGGTAGAAACGATTTAGCAAAGTATGCTTCTGGTTGCTCAACCTTAGAAAATTTAATTGTCTATCCACATGGATCGGCAGCTCGTAGACCGGGAACAAACTTTGTAGCTGAAGTTGCAGACAGCAGTAAAAAAACAAGATTAATTCCTTTTGAATTTTCAACAACACAAACTTATATGCTTGAGTTTTCAAACTTAAAAATTAGAGTTTACAAAGATAATGGTGCTGTATTAGAAGGAAATAAAACAATATCTGCAATTACAAAAGCTAATCCTGCTGTCGTAACAGCTACATCACATGGTTATGAAAATGGTGATGAAGTATTAATTAGTAGTGTTGGAGGTATGACAGAGGTTAATGGTAAAAGATTTTTAGTTGCAGACAAAACTACCAATACATTTGAATTACAAGACAAAGATGGAACTGATATAAATAGTTCTGGATTTACTACTTATACTTCTGGTGGTATATCAAATAAAGTTTTTGAAATAACAACACCATACTTAGAAGCAGAATTATTTGACATTAAATTTGCACAGAGTGCTGATGTTATGTATATCTGTCATCCTAATCATGAAGTAGAAAAATTATCTAGAACAGGTCATACATCTTGGACACTTACAGATGTTGATTTTACTAAAGGACCATTCTTAGATCCTAATACTACAGGAACAACATTAACACCATCTAATGCTTCAACAGGATCAAGAACTATTACAGCTTCTGCGGTTACAGGAATAAATGGTGGATCTGGATTTTTAGCAACTGATGTTGGTAGACAAATACATTTTAATGATGGTTATGGAGTTATTACAGCAGTAGGAAGCACAACATCTATAACTGTAAATGTAACTACAGCTTTTGCAAATGCTAATGCTATTACTAATTGGTATCTTGGAGCATTTTCAGACACTACAGGTCATCCTTCTTGCGTAACTTTTTTTGAACAAAGATTAGTATTCGCTGCAACATTAGATAATCCACAAACAGTTTATTTTTCAAAGTCTGGTGATTATGAAAACATGGATGCTAATCTTGGTGGAACGATTGCAGATGATGATGCAATTATTTATACAATCGCATCTAACCAAGTAAATGCAATTCGTTTTATGACAGCAACAAGAACTTTAATTATTGGTACAGCAGGTGGTGAATTTGCAGTATCTGGAGGTGGTACAGATAATGCTATTACTCCAACAAACATATTAATTAAAAAACAATCTAACCATGGTGCTGCAAACATAGATGCTATTTCTGTAGGTAACGCCACACTATTTTTACAAAGAGCTAGAAGAAAAATTAGAGAACTAGCTTACAACTTTGATGTAGATGGTTATGTTGCTCCAGACATGACAATCCTTGCTGAACACATTACTGAGGGTGGTTTAACACAAGTCGCATACCAACAAGAACCTAATCAAATTATTTATGCTACTAGAGAAGATGGAGAGTTAGTAGGATTAACATATCAAAGAGAACAACAAGTAGTTGCTTGGCACAGACATATTTTTGGTGGAAGATTTGGTGTAGCAACATTAACAGTTTCTGATTACGCAAACATTGCAAATGGAACTAAATTAACTTTAACAAAATCAGATGGCACAACTGTAGACTTTACGTCTACCACAGGAACTGCTGGAACAAATGAATTTAAAACTGAAACCAATAACAATACTACAGCAACTAATTTAAAAACTGCAATTAATGCTCACGCTAATTTTACTGCAACAGTATCTAGTGCAGTAGTTACAATTACTGAAACAGCACATGAAGCAACAGGATATTTAACCATTAAAAGTTTTGACAGTACAAGATTAACTGCAACAAGTGAAGGTAAAGCAGTAGTAGATAGTGTATCAGTTATTCCTACAGATGATAAAGAATATCAAACATGGGTAATTGTTAAAAGAACAATCAATGGTGTTACAAGAAGATATGTAGAATATTTAAATGAACTTGATTTTGATCAAACAGATAATACCTCATTTAATTTTTTAGATAGTGCATTAAGTTATAGTGGTAGTGCTGCTACAACTATTTCTGGATTAGATCATCTTGAAGGACAAGTTGTTTCAGTATTAGCAGATGGTGCAACACACCCGAATAAAACTGTTAGTTCTGGTTTAATAACTTTAGATCGTTCAGCAAAAAATGTTAAAGTAGGTTTATCATTTATATCTTTATTACAAACTATGAGACTAGATGCAGGATCACAAGATGGTACATCACAAGGTAAAACTAAAAGAATATATGATATAACAGTTAGAATGTTTGAAACAATAGGTATAGAGGTAGGACCAGACTTAAATAATATGGAAAGAATACCTTTTAGATCTTCTGCTAACTTAATGGATGAAGGTATACCGCCATTTACAGGAGATAAAGAAATAGAATTTAGAGGAAATTACGAGACAGATGGTTTTATTTTTGTTAGACAAACTCAACCTTTACCTTTTACAATTTTATCGTTATACCCAAGGTTAACTACTAATGATGGATAATATGTTATATATAGTACCCTACACAGCTGAACATGGAAAATTTATTTTATCTCAACAAATGAATCATAAAGTATTAGAAGCAGATAGACATTATATTAATGTTGATGGTGATGCTAAAAACTTAGTACAAGATCATTTAGCATTTACTGGTATTGTTAATCACAATCCTATCTTTGCTGCAGGAATGAAAATGGTTTGGGGTCAAGTTGCTGAAGGTTGGGTTATTGCAACAAGCGAGATGTGGAAACATCCACTAGGTGTAGCTAAAGCAATTAAAAAAGATTTTGCAAGAGTTGCTAAAGAAAATAATATTACTAGAGTTCAATCTGCAATCAGAAAAGATTTTAAAGAAGGTTTAAGATTTGCAGAGTGGTTAGGTTTAGAAAAAGAAGGTCTAATGAGAAAATGGGGATTTGATGGCTCAGACCAATATATGTATGCGAGGTTATTTTAATGGGATGGCAAGCAGCAGTAGTAGGTGCATTAGGTGTAGCACAATATCAACAACAAGGTGCTTATGGTAAATTTAATGAAGCAAAAGGTAATCGTGATGCTTTAGTTAAAGAACAAGAGGCAGAAATACTTGATAATAAATTAACATTAGATTTATCAACATTTGATAAAAAATTTAGAGAACTTGAAGGAAGTGTTATTGTTCAAACAGCAAAATCTGGTGTAACCCAAGGTGGTACTGCTGCTAGAATAAGATTAGCAAATTTAACAAATGCAGAACTTGAAAAAAATAAAATGAAATATGATACTGAAATAGGAAAAGCTAGAGCTTTTGAAGAAGCTAACTTTGCTAGAATTAGAGGTCAAATGGCAAGACAAGAATCAAAAATTGCACAATTAAAAACTTTAAGTTCTGTTGGAACTTCATTGTTAACAATGAGAGGATAGCTATGAGAAATTATAAATCAGAATATAAAAATTATCACTCTAAACCAAAACAAAAAAAAAATAGAGCTAGTAGAAATGGTGCAAGAAGAATTATGAAAAAAAAACTTGGTAATAGTATATTGGGTAAAGATATAGATCATAAAGATAGAAACCCTAGAAACAATAGTAGAAGTAATTTAAGAGTAAGATCTAAATCTTCTAACAGATCAAGGAATAGATAATGCCAAAAATACCTACATATGTTTCCACATCCTCTATGACAACAGCGACACCATCTGTTAAAACAAATGTTCAAGATTTAAATGTTAATCAAACTCCAGCAAGTGCATTACAACCTATTAGTAATTTTGTAAGAGACAGTTATATAAAAGAAAAAATAACTGAAGCTAATAATCAATCTTACAAAGCAATAAATAATTTTTATGAAGATCAACTAGACCCACAAGGTAATGTTGCTCAAAAAGGTTGGTTAACAATTCAAAGTGAAGCAAAACAAAAATCAAATCCAACTGAAGCATCAGAATATTATGATTTAGAAACTGAAAAACTTTACAATTATCATAAAAATAATAAATTAAAAAATTTAAATAATTTTGAAAAAAAAGCTATTGATGCAAAATTTTATGCAACATCTGGTTTATTAAAAACAAAAGCAATAGAAGAAGCTAGATTAAATTTAATAACAGAAAATAAAGAAGTTGATGATGATACTTTTGTTAAACAAAGTTTATTACTACAACAATTAGGACCAATGTATTTATCTTCTTTTAAAAAAATTATGGAAGAAAGAATAAATGCAAATCCAGATTATGATGATGGTATTAAAAAACAATTAATTAAAGGATATAATCAAAAAGGTGCTGAATTTTTAGCAACTTCTATGGCTAATAATCAACCTAATAATTTTAAATTATCATTAAAACAAGGTATTTTTGATGATGTACCTGCTGGTGAACTATTAAAATTAGATGGTGTAGCTAATGAAAAAATTAAAGAACAAAAATTTAATATACTTTTAAAACCTTTAGATATTCCTTTTGATGCTGATCCAAGAGATTTTACTTTAGCAAATGAAGAAATTAAAAATAAAACTTTTGGAGGTAATAAAGAATTACAAAAAATTTTTCAAACTTTACTACCACAAGAAAAAATTGAATTTGAAAAAGAATATCAAAAAAAAGCAAAAGCAATTAGATCAGATAGAAATATGGCAATACTTACTCAAAGAGAAGTTGTTAAAGTTGAAACTGCAATAGAAAGTAAAGGTATTTTTGATAATATGGAAAAAAATAAAGCAACTTACAATAAAGATTTAGAAAGAATTTTTGGTGTTAATACAGATGCTGTTGAACAATTTAATGTTGTTAATCAAAAAGTAGCTGATGGATCTGCTAACAAACTATCTAATTTTGATAAAAATGATGATATTGTTAAACTTATTATTAATGATAAAATTAATACTATTACAGACAAGTTTTTACTAACAGGAGAAACTGGAGAAGCAAAAAGTATTTTAGAAAGAGTTGGACAAGATGTAAATATTGCTGATGTAAAATATTTAAATAATCTTCTCGGAATATCTAATGAACCAAATTTTAAACAAAACCATACAGAATTTTTTAAATTTATAGATAATTTTAAAGATCAAGTTGCTGGTAGTGTTGCGTTACAACCTTTAGATCCAGACAAAGATGCTAGATTAAATAAATTTAAATACGTAATGTACAATAGATATATAGATGGTTTAGAAAAAGGTATAAATTCAGATGAATTATTAAAAGCAACTAAAGGAAATAAAAACTTTATTGGTTATGATTTTTATACTTTTTTACCAGATGTAAATGATGTGTTTAAAGGTATTTTAAATGAAGTTAAAAAAAATATAAATAACACATCTATAAATAAATATGGTGAAAAAATATTATATGAAGATGATACTCCAGAAATTCCTTTAATATCATTAAAAAAATCAAAAGAAAAAGAATTAGGTAGAAAACTTACAATAAAAGAATTTAGAGAACTTATAAAGGAAAAATAATGGCTTCATTAGCGGAGGAAATAAAACTTTTTGAAAAAGCTGGTTTTTCTAATACAGAAATTGAACAATATAAAAAAGAACAAATACAAGAATTAAGTTCTGCAGGATTTACTACTCAAGACATTGCAAAAGATTTGGGTTATAAAAAAATAAATTTAACTCCTATTAGACAAGCATGGCAAAATATTATTGATCTTGGCAAAGAAGAACACGAAAGTGTTTATTCAGAGTTAAAGCAATTAGAAGCTCAAAATGATGACACTCCTTTTATTCAACAAAAAAAAGAAGATTTAGTAGGTAAAATATTTGAACCTTCAAAATATTGGCAAAGAGGTTGGGGTGCTGGTATTTATGATTTACATCAATCTTATGTTAATAATGAAAAAACACCAGAACTTTACACAACAGGTCAACCAGATGATACGGGTTTTATAGAAAGAAACATTACTAACATTGCAAGACTAATTAAAGATTTACCAGTTTATGCAGTACCTACTATTGCTGCTGGTATTGCTACTAGAAAACCAGATGCTAGTTTAGCGGCAGGTGCATTTGCTGCTGGTTCTTTAAGAGAAACATATTTAAAAGCATTAGAAAATGATGAGGTAAATGGTTTTCAAGAATTTTTTGATATATGGACTAAAGAAGGTATTAAAGCTGGAGGAATAGAAGCGGCTCAAATTTATGCAGCTACAAAATCTGGTAATTTAGTTACTGGAGGATTAAAAAAAACTATAGCACAAGCTGGTGCTTTTGAAGGTGTTGGTGCAATTCTTCATGGAGAAATGCCAAGCAAGGAACAATTAACAGATAGTGTATTTTTATTTGGTTTATTTAATTTTGGAAGTTCTGCAATAAAAAAATCTAAAAAAATTATAACTAAAAACGACAGAACATTAACAGAGCTTGCGGATGATATGATTGTTAATAAACCTGTATTTGATGATGCTGCAAGTACAACTAATCAAAATCCTAGATACTATGGTGGAGATAAAAATATAATATTAAAACCAGATACATTTAAAGAAGGAATAAAATTTAAAACAGAAGCTGAACAAAAAATAAATAATAATATTAGATATAACGAACCAGAAGCTGTAGTAACTATAGGAGAAAAATCTTTAGCTGTAAAAGATTCTTTTGTTAAAAATTCTATTGATAGATTACATCCTGTTAAACAATTAATATCTAAAGTACAAAATACAAAAAATACTAAAGATGCTTTAAATGTATATGAAGAATTTAGAACATTACTAGGTGTAGAAAATTTAAGTGGCACATTTATAGAGGTAGGAACTCAAAATGCTAAATTACAAACTAATGGAAAAGGATTTAAAGAAATATTAGAACCCTTATTAGATAAAGATTTTGCTGTACCTTTATTACCAGAAAAAATTCCATTTAGTTTAAAAGCAAGAGATTTAAGAAATAAACAAGTTTATGCAGAATTTACAAATTATGCATCATCAAAAAGAGTTATAGAAAAAGAATCTCAAGGCATTAAAACTGGTCTTGATTTAAAAGCAGCTAAAGAAGTTGCCAGCAATCCAGAGCTTATAAAAAAATACGACAATACTGCAAAAGAATTAACAGCTTATAGCGAAAGAGTTTTAAGGTATGCAAAAGATAAAGGTCTATTAACTGAAGAAGCATTTAATGCTATGATTGAATTAAACAAAGATTACATACCATTTGCTAGAGTTGTAGAATCTACCTTAAAAGATAAAGGTTTTATTCAAGGAGTATCAAATCCTTTAAAAAGAATGGTTGGAACTAAAAAAGAAGTTAAAGAAATTTTAGATCCTATAGCAACTACTTACACTAATACATTTAATATTATTAAAAAAGTAGAAAGAAATACTGCTTTAATAAATTTTTTTAATTTAATTGAAGCTAATAAAAAATCTTTTCCAGATATAAATAAAAAAACTGTAACTAAATCTACAAAATTAGAATTAAAAGAACTAGAAGATTTAGGAATAGATATTTCAAAAATTAATTTAAAAGTTGCAGAAAATATGAAAGTTTTTAGAAAAGAATTTGATAAAGTTGGAGAAGATTCAGTTGCTGTATATCGTAAAGGTAAATATGAAGTATGGGAAGTAGGAAAAGAATTAGCTGAAGCAATGAAAGATTTTAATCCAAGAGAAGCTAGTAATTTATTTTATGGTATTGCTAGACATCCTGCTAGTTGGTTAAGAGCTGGTGCTACTTTAGCTTTTGATTTTGTGGGAGCAAACTTTCTTAGAGATACAGTTCAAGCATCTATTTATAGTAAGTATGGTTTTTTTCCTGTTGTTAGTTCTATGAGAGGATTATTTGATATTATTGCTGGTAAAACAGGTTTAAATAAAAATTCTCAAAAATATTATGAATATTGGATTAAATCTGGTGGTATGCAATCTACTATGCTTTCAGTAGACAGAGCTATATTTGATAAACCTGCTTTTGATATTTTAAATAAAGGACCAATAAGAAATAAAGCAGAAAATCCTATAGAAATATTAAGAGTAATATCTGAAACTTTTGAAAATGCTACAAGACTTTCAGAATTTAGAAGAGCTTATGACGCTTCTATAAAAAAAGGATTAACACACGAACAAGCAATTAAAAGAGGTGGTTTTGAATCAAGAGATATAACTCTTGACTTTGGAAGAATGGGAGCAAAAATGAGAGGATTAAATCAAATTTCTGCTTTTTATAATGCTATGGTTCAAGGTTTTGCAAAAGTTTATGATACTGCAAAACAAAGACCAACAAGAGCAATACTTACTATTAGCGGAGCTATTGTAGGACCAACTGCATTGTTTTGGTTTTTAGGAAAAGACGATCCAGCAATTCAAGCTCAACCAGAATGGGTTAAAAGAAATTATTGGTTAACAACAAGTGGTGAGGGTAAAAATAAAATTGTTCATAAAATCCCTGTACCTTTTGATGTTGGTGTTACATTTAAAGCATTAACTGAATCTTTTTTAGAATCAAATTTTAATAAAGATAAAAAAACTAAAAAAGAATTAGATGATTGGTTTACTGATTATTTGTTTCAAGTAGGTAAAGGATTTATACCAACACCACAATTTGCTATGCCATTTATTGAAGGTGGATTTAATGTTAGCTGGTTTCAAGGTAGACCGCTAGTACCACATTACATAGAAAAAAACTTACCAAACAAAATGCAATACACTACTTATACTTCTCAATCTGCCAAGCTACTTGCTAATGGAATTTATAAATTAATAGGACACGATACTAAATTTAATAATCCAATATATATTGATAATTTTATTAGACATTGGAGTGGTACAATAGGAAGATATTTAACACAACTTTCTGATGATGCTTTAATTGAAAATGGTATTATTGAAGATCCTATTTTACCAACTCAACCTTTATCAAAGATGCCAGTTATAAGAGCCTTTACAGCTCAATATCCAGACGCTAACTCACAATACATCACAGATTTTTATGAAGAATATAATAAAATTAGTAAAATAATAAATGAAGTAGATGCTTTAGAAAAAGAAGGAAAAGTATTAGAATCTCAAGAATTATTAGATAGCATTAAAGGTAAGAATAGACTACAATTAATTCCTTATGCTGACGCTATTAAAGATCTTAATTTTATAATAAGAAACATATATAATAATAAAAAATGGAATAAAGATGAAAAGAGAGAGCTTATAGATGCTCATTATTTAGTTATGATTAGAACAGCTAAAAGAGCTTTAGATAATATGAATATAAAGGTTGATAACACAGATGAATAATAATATAGAGATAATAACATGACAGTATCTTCAACTACAGTAAAGAATTCCTACTCTGGTAATGGGAGTACAACCCAATTTGCATATGGGTATAAAATATTTGCAGACTCAGACTTAATCGTAATTATTAGATCAGCAGCAGGTACAGAAACTGTTAAGACTTTAACTACAC
>WLWH01001623.1_pt1 | contig 14261 bp, 12 predicted proteins | sample 6712741 | NCBI WGS metagenome assembly WLWH01 (sample SAMN12718694, study PRJNA515312) | sponge metagenome | isolation source: marine sponge | host: Mycale hentscheli | place: New Zealand: South Island, Marlborough, Capsize Point | collected 2003-05-01 | reverse complement strand
TTCTTAAAGGCAAGCTTATACAAGCGTTCCCTGGACAAGAGCACAATGCACATATCATGTCACATGTGGCATTCTTAAAAACTCCTTTGATTATAGCAACGGCTCCGGCGCAAGGGGCTTTGTATGGTCACCTACAAGAGCACGTATCCTTGTTGGCACAAGAGCAGGCAATGCAACAAATACAACAACAGATGCAGCAGGTAGATCTATTGGTTCAAACTGGAGGTATTACTCCAGAAGAGGGTCAGATGCAGATGCAGCAATTACAGATGCCCACATCGCAAATGTAAACGGAACAAATACTGGGACAGCCGTAACTGTTCCTCTAAATCAATGGTGTCATCTTGCTATCACAAGAGATTCCAACGATGACGTAAAAATGTGGCAAGACGGCGTCCTCGTTGCGTCAGGATCATATAGCGGTGCGTTTGATTTCAATAGAAGTGTTGGGGCAAGGATCGGCGGTTCTGGCTGGAGCACTGAAGATTTTGGCGGGCATATGGCAAACGTAAGAATAGTAAAAGGAACCGCTGTCTACACCTCTGCCTTTACACCTCCAACAGAACGCCTCACAGCAGTCACAAATACCGAGTTGCTTACCTGTCATCTCCCGTACATAGCAGACGGCTCAACAAACGGTCATACAATTACTGTAAACGGCAACACAAAACCAGAACCATTCTCACCATACGACTATACCGAATACTCAGCCAGTGTGGGCGCGGGTTCCGCGTATTTGGATGGTACGGGGGATTATTTAAGCGTTGGGGGGTCATCGAACAATGAGTCCCTAAGCGGAGATTTTTGCATCGAAGCGTGGATTTACCCTACAGGCACGAATGACGGAACGATTCTCGGAAATTATCTCAGCAGCCCAAATAGAGGCTGGTCTCTAAGGTCATTCACAAGTAATAATTTATATTTGTATTTTCAAATTGATGGTGGATCTCAAATTATTTATCAAACCGCAAGCAACTCTGTAAACCCAAAGGAATGGAACCATGTAGTTTGGTGTAGATCGGGAACAGATACATCTGTGTTTATAAATGGTACTAGGGTGGATAATAGAACATTGTCAGGCACAGCGGCAGGGGCAGGCGGCGTTGCTGTCGGTAGTCTCAGCCAAGGCTTTGTTGGGTATCACTTTACTGGCTCCATAACTGACGCTCGGATAGTAAATGGTAGCGCAGTATATGACCCGTCCCAAACTACTTTAACCGTGCCAACAGCACCACTAACAGCAATTTCTGGAACTGGTTTGCTACTGCCGTTTGATGACGCAGGTATCATTGATAAGTCACAGTCCGTCGAAATCATCACGCTAAACGGCGATGTTAAGCCGTCTACGGCTCAGACAAAGTATTTAAGTTCGTCAATGTATTTTGATGGGACGGATGACTATATTCACATACAACCATTTTCTGACGGCTTTAATTTTGGAACTTCAGACTTCACTATAGAATTCTGGATGTATCTCACAAGTGTTTCAGGCGAGCGGATCATGTTAGACAGCAGAGCGGGCCATACTGATGCGGGGCTTCTGATAATGCTTAATAGCGGCGTTATGAAAAATCTCACCGCTGGGGCACCGCGAACTACGGGCGGCACAACGATTGCCGCAGATACGTGGTATCACGTTGCAGTGGTAAGAGACTCCACATCTTTAAGAACGTATTTAAACGGGACTGAGGAAACTGGTTCTGCGTCTTACGCCTCCAGCGTGTCTAACCCATCAGGTGTCTTCAGCATAGGCACAGGATTTAACGGCGCTAGTGATCTGGCAGGCTACATGTCTGATGTCCGCATCACCAAAGGATTAGCTCGTTACACAGCAAACTTCACACCACCTACTGCTGCGCTTGGGGGTTAATCATGGCCGCGTATAACTTTCCCAACTCACCTTCTGACGGCGACACGGTAACCTCAAACGGGATTACCTACACCTATAGCAGCAGTAAAACGCGCTGGGATGGTGCCGCCGCATCAGGCTCAAGCACCACGGTATATGCAACGATTGACCTGCTGCCGTTGTCTGGAGCATCGACTGGCGATCAGGCTTATGTGTCAGGCAACAACCGCCTGTACATTTGGAACGGATCTGGCTGGTATAACATTGCGCTGATCAACACCACGCCGAGTATCAGCGGCGCATCTTCGTCTTATGATTTAGCAATTGACGGAACCGCCACAACAGTCACCATCACGGCGACCGACCCTGAAGGCATCCCGATTACTTACAGCATCGCGTCGGATACCTCTGGCAACGTGGCGACCGTCACGCAGGGCACTGGGGCTAACACCAACGTCTTTACAATTACGCCAACAACCAACACGGCTAACGCAGGCACCTTTAGCCTGACGTTTAGGGCGAGCGATGGGGTAAACATTGCGACAGCAGTAAGCGAATTTACACTCTTTTTCTCAGTCGCAAATAGCAACTACACCACTGCGCTTATCACTTCAGTAGGTGCAAATAACGCTGTAAACAATTCGTTTGATGACGCCTCTACGAACAACCACACGATCACTGCAAACGGTAACGTAACTCAAAACACATTTAGCCCTTATAGGCATGGGGGGTATTCGACCTATTTTGATGGGTCGGGTGATTATTTTTCTGCCTCACTTACCTCAGATTTTAATGTAGGGACGAACAGTTTTACGGTGGAGTTTTGGGCCTACTTAGATGCTACTGGTCAATTTCACCCAGTTTTAGGTCTAGGTGCTGATTCTTCTAACGGCTATCTAGTTGACATTAACTCAAGCAATAACGTGAGATTTCTTGCCCATATTGGTGGTTCATGGGGTGCTGTGATTACCGGCAGCACTGCGCTCTCTGCTAATCAGTGGTATCACATTGCAGTAGTAAGAGATGGAAATGATTTTGATATTTATCTAAATGGATCAAGTGATGCAGCAACAGTTACAAACACAGGTTCAATTACCAACCCATCAGGAGGTAATCAGGTATCTGTAGGAGGCTATCAGCTAGCGTCAAATGCTTGGCGGTATTTTAATGGGTATATATCTGATTTACGATTTGTAAATGGCACAGCGGTATATCCAGCGAACTTCACTCCATTGACAGCGCGTCTCACAGCGGTTACGAACACAAAACTACTAACCTGTCATTTGCCGTATCTTGCGGACGGCTCGACTAACAGCCATTCTATTACTGTAAACGGGGACGCCAAAACAGAGCCATTTAGCCCCTACGACCACGCTGGCTATTCGACTGCCAACAACGGCGGCTCGATGTATTTTGATGGAAGTGGTGATTGGTTAAGCGTCTCTGATGGGTCTTGGATAACTCTTGGCTCTAGCGACTTCACTATCGAATGGTGGGCGTGCAACTCGGTAACATCTGGGAGTCGTCAAGATCTTTTTGGGCAAGGTAATTCCAGCGGTCAAGCGTTTTCAATAAGTACAGAGCTTTACATAAACTCTAATCGCACCGTTGGCGGCGGCGTTTATATTGGGGCGCAAGCATACTTAACGTCTACAGCGACTATTCCTGTAAACACATGGACTCACATAGCGCTTGCTCGTGACGGCACAACACTGAGGCTATATATAAATGGAGTTCAAAGTGCCACGGCCAGTGTCGGAACAGGAACGGTAACCGATCAATCTACAGATTTTTCTATAGGTAGAGTGGGAGAGTACAACGGCCTCTATTTCAACGGGAATATATCTGATTTCAGATTTGTAAAAGGAACCTGCGTGTACCCAAGTGGGACGACGTTTACCCCCCCCACAGCACCACTAACAGCAATAACTAACACCTCTCTGCTACTAAACGGAACAGACGCAGGTATTATCGATAAGTCTCAGTCCGTCAAAACGCTTACGCTAAACGGTGACGTTAAGTCGTCTACTACCCAAAGCAAATACCTTACTTCGTCTATGTATTTTGATGGCACTGGGGATTACATCAGCATACCCGTAGAGGATGGATTCGAGTTTGGAACTGGGGATTTCACTATTGAAATGTGGTTTTGGTACACAGGAACTATAGCTAGATATCCAATAATCCTAGGAAACGGTATTAGCGGATCGGGGATATATTGTGGGTGGGCAGTTTTTACCGCTGGCAATGTTCTAAAGCTAGAACGCTACACCGGATCGCAGACTACTGTGACTTTTGGGTCTTTCACTGCCGCCGCAGACACTTGGCACCATCTTGCTATAGCCAGAAGCGGCACAACTATAAGAGGCTTCATAAATGGCACTCAGGTTGGTAGCGATATAACGAATTCGGTTTCTTATAACGCTCATAACACCAACCCTTTAAACATTGGGTACGGAGTGGACGGAGGAGGCACCCATCAGTGGAGTGGTTACATGTCTGATGTCCGCATCACCAAAGGCCTAGCCCGCTACACCTCAAATTTCACAGCACCCACTGCCGCGTTACAGGGGTAAGACTTTGTGGATCCGCTTTCTCTTATGGTAATGGCTCTATGATTGATTTACTTATTGGCCCTGTCACTAACTTATTAGATAAATTTATCCCTGACGCGGATGAAAAAGCGAGGCTTGCCCATGACATTTCTTCAATGGCTACTAGACACGCCCATGAATTGGCTAAGGAACAAATATCAATTAATCGCGAAGAAGCTAAGCACGCTAGCATTTTCGTTAGTGGCTGGCGTCCAGCGACGGGTTGGATTTGCGTTGCCGGTATGGGGGCTAATTATATTGGCTTTCCTCTTGCTAACTTTTTTTGTGCTTTGGCTGACTTGAATGTCGTAATGCCCAGTCTTGATATCTCGGAAATGATGCCCGTTTTACTGGGGATGCTTGGGTTAGGTGCAATGAGAACCGTAGAAAAAACTAAGCAGGTAGCGCGAGATTGATGATCACTTCTGAGGGACTTGATCGCTGGAGAATTATTCCGCGATTGCTAATGTTATCAATGCTGCTTATGACCTACCGAGTTGTCGAGTGGTTTATGGATATTCCTGCTGATCAGGTAACGATAGCTCAAAGTGCATTGGTTTCCGTTATGACTGGAGCGCTTACAGGGTCGTTTGGGCTTTTTTTAGGAAGCGGGAAAAAAGAGTAATGGCAGAGATTACAATACAAGATTGCCGTGGGATGTCTGAAAAGATAGACCCAAAAAAACTGCCCGAGGGAATAGCTCAAGAGGCTTACAACATTGAGTTTGGCCACGGCCACATCAAGCCGTTTAAGATGCCTGACCTTGCATCATTCATATCGAATTTAAACTCGATTTCTGGCGCTACTGAGCGCATATACCTCACTCAGGGCGGCAAGTGGCTAGCTTTCGATGATTTTGTTTCGGTTATGGACAGCCCTGTCCCTGATGATTCTTTTGAAAGGGTATACACAACCGGCGAGGTTGCATCTGGAGTTGCTCTTGCGCCGAGAGTGCGAGATGGACAGTCAGATTCAAACTTATCTACGCCATACCAACTTGGCGTTCCAAGACCAGCTAACCCGCCTTCGGTATCTCTCAGCCCCGCGACGTCGGCTAACGTAGATTCAGAGACGCCGGTCTCCAGAGCCTACGCCATAACCTACGTCACTAACTTTGGCGAGGAAGGCCCGCCATCTACCGTTGCTGCCAGCAACATTATAGATGTCTATTCAGATCAGGCGGTGACGGTAGAAGTGGGAAACGCACCGTCAGGGCGAAACATTCAGACGATCAGGGTCTATCGCACTGACGAGGATGGGGTTTTTCGTTTTTTAACGAGCATTAGTTATACAGGAAATAGCGGCAGTGGATTCACAGACTCAACGTCAGATTCTGGACTGGGGGAAGAGGTTCCAAGCGCCGACTGGGACGAGCCGCCCGCCGACCTGAAAGGAATTATGCACGCTGGCAACGGCATCATCGCCGGTTTTTCTGGAAAGACCCTGTACTTCACCGAGCGCTACTTGCCTCACGCTTGGGTAGAAAAGTACGAGCTGACCACGAACTACAACATTGTTGCGCTAGCAAATCTGCCTAACGGCATTCTGGTCCTGACAGAGGGCAAGCCTTCTATCGCCACTGGCAATGATCCTGCTGGCATGACGCTTGCTGAACTGGATTTCCCTCAAAGCTGCATATCCGCGAGAGGCGTTGCCGAGATGGGGGATTCTGTTATCTATCCATCTCCTGACGGCATGATAGAGCTAAGCTCCTCCGGTGGCCGAAACTTGACCGAGATGGTTTTTAGTAGAGATCAGTGGTCTGGATACGCCTTTACCGCACAGGATGAGTTGCAGGGGTTTTTCTGGGAAGGTCAGTACATTGGCTTTAGGAAGACGAGCGAAACAGTAAACGGCTTTTTAAGATCCACTGGATTTGTCGTTGATCCGAGAGGAGAAACCCCAAGCTTCTCATGGCTAGAGGGCGCATACGATGACGGAACCAACGACGGGAGAGAGTGGGGCAGGATCTCGGCTGGGTTTAGTGATCTCAAAAGTGACACCCTTTATCTTGTGTCCAACACCTCCACAACAACAGTCTATAAGTGGGCAGAGGGAGCAGAACTAATGGAGGCCAAGGTGGTCTCTTCGGTTTTCTACACTCCGAGACCAGTTAATTTTGGCGCTGTGAAAATACATTCAGAAGGCGCGGGCGGTGCTTCCGGAGCTGTCACTATTTATGGGATGGGTCGATCTGGATGGGGCTCTATCCGATCTACAAGTTTTGATACTGCTGACAACACGCTTGGAATGGGGCATGAATCTGACTCTGAGCAAATTGAGCGCTTGCCCTCCGGCAGTAAGCACAATGAAGTTTACATAGAGGTTAGGCTAAACAGGGCAGATTCGGATTCACGAACCGGCGTATCAATGATCAAGTACGTGGAGTCTATGGCTGAGCTATGAAGCTAAGGTCTTTAATACGGAAGTCTTTGGCCAAAGTTCCTTCCAGCATGTCTGGACAGGAGCGGCGTTTTGCTGAGTCAGTATCAGAGAACTTAGACGTTCTCACTGGTCGTCGCGGGAACCTTATAGACAGGGCGGTCACATTTAGGGATCTGCTAGACACTGGAACTCTGCGGAAGGCATCTGGCCTTGTTACCGACAACAGCACTATCAATTTAGTAGCCAGCGACCCCACTGATCCTGACGGCGGCGTAGTAGATCAGCCGACACAACCCACAAACCTTGCCGCTAGTGGCGGCTTTGGAAGAATCCATCTGACGTGGAATCTGCCGCCGTACAGGGGCCATTCCCGAATTCAGATTTTCCGGCACACCTCAGACAGCTTATCGGCGGCGCAGGCGGCTGGTGTATACCAAGAGTATTTTGGGGACGCTCACTTCTGGTTCGATATTGGCCTGACAAGTAATACGACCTACTACTACTGGGTAAGGTCTGTTAATAAGCTGGGCGCAATTTCCGCCTTTAACAGCTCAACAGGAACGTCTGCGACCACGGCGATTGACTACCTGTACGTCTCCGGCTTGATCGACGACATTCTGGATGACGATGTAAACAACCTCGGCCTGAATACCGCGATTGATAACGCGGGCGGTGACCTTACTCAGATACAGCAAGACATATCTGATATAGAGAGTGACATTACAGATGTCGAGAACGATATCTCTGCCCTGAACTCTATTAATGCGTGGAGTTCGTCAACTACCTACTCCACAAACGACATGGTTACCCATAGCGGAAAGATCTGGAAAGCGTCTCAAGGATCTACCAACCAAACGCCAGCGACAGGAAGTTCTTACTGGACAGAGATAGGCAATTACTCGAATCTGGTGGACTTCGTGTCAGCCACGCAAGGCCAGAACGTCTCAACGCTTTCTGAGCTAAACACTAATTACTACACGATTAGCGGCGTAAATGGTGCTATTTCTGCTGCAACGACAAACCTAGCTTCTCAGTCATACGTGCAGACCGAACTGGGTGACTACACTACGACCGCGAGCCTGCAACAAAATTACTACACCAAAACAGGGGCTGACTCAGCAATTGCTGCGGCGACCACAAACTTAGCGTCCCAGTCATATGTTCAAACCGAACTGGGGGATTACACCACCACGGCCAGCTTGACTCAAAACTACTACACCAAGACTGGTGCTGACTCGGCGATTGCCTCCGCAACAACAGGTCTTGCAAGCCAGACATACGTGCAAACAGAGCTTGGCGACTACACCACTACCGCAAACTTAAATTTAAATTATTACACCAAGACTGGTGCCGACTCGGCGATAGCGTCAGCGACGTCGGGACTTGCCAGCACTACCTACGTCACCAATGCGCTCGGAAGCTACACCACCACGGCGTATCTAAACACGTACTACTACACGAAGACTGGTGCTGATAGCGCAATCTCTAGCGGGATCACAAATTTCACCACCACAGTTGGCAACGAAACCTTAACGCTTCAACAGCACCACTCATCCATCAACGGCATAGAGGGAAAGTACTCTATTAAGATAGATGATAACGGCAGTGTCGCTGGCTTTGGTCTGATATCAACTGCGAATGACGGGGTGCCATCGTCAGGCACTGGCTCGGCATTTATTGTCGCGGCAGATAGGTTCGCTATTACGTCTGACGCTGATGCGACTGCAACCGAGAACTCAAACGTCGGGGATAACTACCCGTTCAAAGTATTTACCACTCCGCACAACGTAACAGATGCAGACGGCAACCAAGCGCTTGACGATAACGGTAATGCAATCACGGTTCCTGCTGGCGTTTACATAAAAGATGCGTTCATTCATAACGGGCAAATTACTAGCGCGGAAATAGAACACGGAACAATTACTGACGCCAACATTGGCAGCCTAGACGCAGGAAAGATTAGGTCTGGCCAGATACAGATAGACAACCAAAACAACTTTGCAGTTTTTCAAGGTAAAACCCAAGTTGTCGGACAAGACGCCGATGGAAACGACATCATTGAGGGCGATTACGACTCAACGTCAAACGGATTCTTCCTTGGAAATGTCAACGGATACGCTGCGTTTAACATGGGGAACACAGCCAAGTACATAAAGTTCAACGGCAATACAGGGGTGTTCGAGGCGACTGGTGCCGTCATTAAAGACCTTAGCGTTACAACCGTGAAGATAGACAACGATGCTATTACCGTACCAGATTCAGAAGATTTTGCGGCCCCTGCTACGCAAATCATAATAGGCGCTAATTCTAGTGCGTGGACAGAGTGCGTCAGAATGAATGTTGATTGGGGTTCTGGCTGGCAGGACATAAATTCGGTTCTGGTTTTCGGCAGGCAAAGATTTGGCGGGATATTGGGAAGCCGTCACCAAGCCGGAATGCAGGAGACCATCTTCATGAGGCTTAACAGGATAAACTCTTCGGGGAACGCGGCATCTCCAAGAGGTCAAGTCTGGCAGGCCATAGACAGACCGGGGCGTGAAGTTCAGTATCAAGCATTCGCAGAGTTCCCCTCGCCGATTGCGCAAAATGAAAGTTATATCATCGAGGCTTACGCAACGTATAGCGGCACTGCCAGTCAGGGCTATTGGAATCGACAGCAGGCTGGCATGGTCGTACAGGCGAGCAAGAAATGAGATTTACGGCTGTATTTTATGAGCCTGATGGCCGGATTAGTTCTGTCAAAAGCAATGCCACCTCGAATGTTGTAGGCGGCAGAAACTATTTGCAGGTAGATTTTGATGGCGACCCCGAAGACTTTTACGTTTCTGAGGGAGAAGTCAGGCCGAAGGGTGATAAGCCCTCTGGCGCTCATTACTTCGATTATACGTCTGCGTCATGGGTGCTGAGCCTCGGTGAAGCAAAGAGTCAGGCATGGGATCGCATCAAGTCTTGTAGAAACCAAGAAGAGTTCAGCACATTTGAGTGGAACTCACACACGTTTCAGTGCGACGAGCGCAGCCAGTCTAGGATCATGAGCGCGGTACAGAGAGCGCAGTTAGATTCGACGCTAACAATGGTATGGACTTTGTCGGATAACTCCACGGTTAGCCTGAATGCCACAGAATTGAAGCAAGTAGGGCAGGCGCTGTCGTCGCATATTGACGCTTGTCATGTAAGAGCCAGAGGCCTTCGAGGTCAGATAGATGCAGCAGAAACCGAGGCAGAACTTGACCTTATAACGTGGTAGTTACATTGAGTTTTATGCGTATCACGCTATGATGAAGTAAGCAGTACCCCGCCCGTGGGGCAGATCGGGAAATACCTACATATATCAACGGATTGCGTGCGACCTCTGGTCGCGGGCTTTGCCGTGCGTGGAGAAAAGAATGGCCATGGAGCCAGCAGATATAAGGGACGTCTGGACGACTGTTAGAGAGGGTCTGGAGATAGTCAAAAAGACTACCAACCCGCCTTGGATTCCAGAGGATATCTACTCTTGTTGCGTCTCTCAGCAGGCCTTTCTCTACATGGATCCAGAGAGGACTCGGGACGGCTTTGCAATAGTTCAAAGCCAGTTTTGTCCTTTTGAACGGATCAGCAAGTTTTTGCTTTGGGTTGTTTACGACCCAGAGTTTGGCACCGCCGACCACTACGTTGATGAGTGGGAGGACATAGCCATGAAGACGGGTCATGACGCAGTCGAATTCGTCACGCCCATTGAGGCAATAGGAAGGTTAACGAGCAAGCATGGATACCAGAAGGTCTCCAGCCTGTACAGAAAGGATTTGTAGGAGAAGCTTATGGGCGGCGGCGGCGGCGGAGAAACACCAGACGAAACCCCAGCATACAGAGCGCTAGCGGAGCAGTCGGCTCAGTACTTCAACCGCTATAAGAGCGTGTTTCGCCCTCTGGAAGATATGTACATCCAGCAGGTGTTTCAGGCTGATGACGAAAGTCAGTATGCAAAGGCTATGGACGCCGGATCTAATGCGGCTCAGAGAGAGTTTTCTCCACAGCTTCAAAAGCTGTCGCAAGGGCTTTTGGGGAGGGGCGGAGTTGACCCCAATTCTGGTGCCTTCAGCGCCGGTTTGCAGGACGGCTACACCAATCTTGGAGCCGCTCGCGGATTGATTTCTGCTGACGCGGGAATTAACAACACAGACCGATACCTTGGCGGCGTTCAGAACGCAATAAAAATGGGGCAAGGCGTGGCGTCTGAGGCAATGCAGGGGCAGATAGGCCTCACTAGAACTGCTGAAGACAAGGCCAGATCAAAGGCCATGACCGATTTTGCCGATTCAATGCAAACCGGAAATGCTTTCGGCACTGCTGCGGGAATGGCTGGCGGGCTTGCCTACAACTACTTTGGCCCAAATAAAGACGGAGGGCCGTAATGGACTATGCAACGCTCATTGGAATGCTGGGTCCAGATGCTCGTCAGGAAGTGTCCCAGTTTTACTTCGGGGATGATGGCGTTCCGACCTACGGGGATACAGCGCCTGATATGACGCCCGTCATTGGTATTCAGAGCGGTGGCGATGGATTTATGGGTTTCTTGGGGAGCAAAGGGTACGACGACACAAACAACTACCAAAACATCAACCCAAGTGCGTATCTCAGCGACGACAAAGAGGGCGCTTCTAGGTTGTTTGCCGACATCATCCGCGCTCAAACCCAAGACTACCTTACTCGCTTCGCCCCAATGGAAGACTACCTAGCCGGAACCATTACCCAAACCGGAACGACCTTTCTTGAGGGCGATATGGATCGCACTAGAGAGGCAATCATGGGTGGCGCACAAAGCGCGAGAGACCAGTACACGCGGCAGTTCGAGAGATATGGCGTGGCGGGAAGGCAGCTAGACAACACAAACGCTACGACTAGCGCTCTGGTTGGCGGGATGAATGACGCCAGAGATCGGGACGTTGATAGAAAGATTGCAATACTCGGCGGCGGACTTGGGTCTATAGGAATGAAGTCTCGCGCACAACAAGGAGCAGGCTGATGGGACTTATTGCTACTGGGGACAATCTTAGAAACAAGGCAATGCTTGGCCTTCAGGCTATGTCTCAAGAAGAAGCGGAGCGGGAAGCAGTTCGTCAGCAAATGCTGCGGGCGGAAAAAGCTCAAAGGGCGCAGCTTGCGGGGACCGCACTGGGGGTCGGCGGAGGCTATGCCGTTAACACATATGGCGGTCAGATGGCTAATGCCGCTCGCGGCCTTTTTGGTGGGGGCGCTCAAGCGACTCCTTTAAATATATCTCCGATAACTGCTGCTCAAATGCAGTCTGAGGTCGCAGGGGCCACAAAGGCAGGCGCTGACGTTGGAGCCTACTTTGGGACATCGGCTTCGTCTGGCGGATCTGCGCTGAGTAACGCCAGTGTTGCCAATGCGCTAAACGCTCCAGTTGGTCAGTCTGCTTTTTTGCAAACAGGGGGCGGTCTTAACGCCGCAAGTCTTGGTAGCGGAGTTTCCAACACGGCGGCAAACATAGCGGCGGAAACGGCAGCAACAAAAGCGGCAACAGCAGGGGCTGGAGTGGCAAACGCAGGGGCGGCAACTGCCGCTACTGGAGCAGGCGCTACAACAGCAGGGGCTGGCGTGGGTGCCACAACAACCGCCAGCGGAACAACAGCCGCCACGGGCGCTGCAGGCTCCGCAGGAAGCCTTGGCACTCTCGGTGCGCTAGCCGGTCCCCTCGCTATAGGTGTGGGCGCATTCTTTTTACTAGACGCTTTATTCGACTTCTAAAGGTTCTCACATGGCTAGAAGATCATATTACCCATCATCAGTAGGCGGCTTTGCAGACGGGTTCGCGCAGGGCTTTGGGCTTATACAGGACGCCGAGAACTCTCGCTTAGATAGACAGATGGCCCAGTCTGAAATAGACGCTACCGCTAAGTACCGTGCAGACACTCTGGCTGAAGACCGAAGGCAGTTTGACGAAGGAACGCGCCAGTTTGGCATTACAAATAAAAGAGAACAAGACCAGTTTGATTCTGAGATGGAGCTTAAAAACAAAGAGGCAGACGCCAATGAATTGGTTAGGCAAGCCCAACTCACCGCCGAGCAAACCAGAGCCTCCGCCGCGAGAGTGGCAGAAGCAAAAAATAAGGAAGAGCTAGACGCGCTAGAAAGAGAAAGAGTAAATGAGGAGGGCTTGGCCGCAATGGCCCAGTTAGATCAGGTCATCAAAACCGCGCAAAGAACGGGGGTTATGCCCGACCTGCAGGTCATCAATGATCTTATAGAAAAAACTCGCCCGACAAAATTTGATCTTTCTGTTGCCCTTGGCAAAGACTTTCAAAGCGACATTGCAAACTTCGTAAACGCGCTTTCAACTCAGTTCCAAAGCGGCAACTCAGATCTTTCAGACCCAAGGTTAGAAATGGGGATTGACGCACTAATACATTCTCAAGGCGGAGCGCTTATTGGCTCGACAATAACCACAGCTAACGTAAATGCGCCTGAAGAGCTGCAGAACGGGCAGTACAAAATTATTTCCCGAGAAGCCGTCGATATCGATATTAAGGAACAGGCGGTTGGAGTAATGCCTGATGGCCGCGAACAGCAGGGACCGCCCCGACTAGCCGCCTCTGCAGATGTTCTTGTCACTGCAGAGGGTCCGGACGGGCAGCTTGTCCAGTACATAGCCCCAATGACTAAGGGCAGGTCTCCATCAACGGGCGAGCGAGTGGAAATCCCCGTCAACTCAATCTTTGATGGCGTTGGCGGAACAGCAGTCATGATTGACTACCTGAATAAAAACATGGCCGAACCCATCAAGGCGGCAAAAAAAGAAGCCTTGGGCGGAGAGGCTGCGTTTCAGCAAGCTGTGAGCGCTCAGACGGAAGCAGTGGTGAGCATCATTGCAGCGAACGAAGGGGCGAGAACCTTTAGGTCAGATAAAACTAACGGAGAGCTGGGGCCAGATGACATTCAGCGTATTGCAGAAGACAGGGCGCTTGGTCTTGGTAAGAAGCAAGAGTCTTTTAGGGACGACGCTAAGCGAGAAATCATGCAGACCAAAGCTGATCTTGGGCCGGAACTTAAAGATTATCGAGTTGCCGACGCCGACAATAACCCCACCAAGATGCCCGAGTTTAGTGATGCGGAGATTTTAAGGCTTTCCTTAACCTTAACCGGAGATGGAAAGATTACGAAGAAAACTCGTAGCCTTCTCAGAAAATTACTAGAGAAGAAAGGCGCAGTCGAAATCACACGCGGCCCTCGGGCCTATGTGAATACCACTCCAGATATTCCCAGCATCCCAAATTAAGCCATGAGTGCTAAATAGTGCCGCGTGACAGATACCGCATCGGTGACAGCCGTAACTACAGAGAAGAAGAAGAGAAGGGGCTTGTTTCAGAGTTTACTTCTGGATTTTCTTCTGGCGTAGATACAACTCTGGGCACCCTTGGCGGTGTCCGCTC
>WLWH01001622.1_pt1 | contig 14264 bp, 36 predicted proteins | sample 6712741 | NCBI WGS metagenome assembly WLWH01 (sample SAMN12718694, study PRJNA515312) | sponge metagenome | isolation source: marine sponge | host: Mycale hentscheli | place: New Zealand: South Island, Marlborough, Capsize Point | collected 2003-05-01 | reverse complement strand
AAAATCAAATCATTGAAGTAACTTTCAAAAATGGTAAGTCATTCACTTACAATCATGATAAAGTATATGAAATCATGAAAGATAAATTATCTTCTATGAATTGCTTCGAAAAGTATAAATCTTATACTTCTTCAACTTCAGTTCCAGTAATAGTTCGTGACAAAGTAGTAATATAATACTACTTGTCATGACATACTGTCACTTTCACCGCAATACCTTTACTATAAATTAAACTAATAAACAATTATACACTTATAAATAATACTTATATGAGAAAATTCATACACACTATCATACTTAAAATCAAGTCATTACCAATAGAAATTGGTGGATCCACTGATGTAACAAGATGGTAATTACAAACAAACTACAATATCCTTTGGATAATATAATAAAATACTAACTAATAAAATAATAATACTATGTCTAATCAATCTTACACTTTACTAAAAATATCTCTCAGAATCTTCAAAAAACATTACACTGAACTCACTGATGAGCAAAAGTCTGAAGTGTTAGACATATACTATGATTTCTATTAAACTAATTACAAATAAAATACAATATCCTTTGGATAATAATATAAAATAAACTATGCAAAATACTATTACAATACAAATAGATGAAGACAATGATATCTTTGAGCTCACTGTTGACAATAAAACTTATGATTTATATAATGTCTATGACTCAAAATATGGTGACTTCTTTGATGAACTAAATATACTAATTGATGAACTATGAGAATAATTAAACACTTCAACCCACACTTTCCAGATAAAGATATCTACAAGTGTACTATAGACAATATCACTCAATATGGTGACTTACAAACTGTCACTGAATTTAGAGATGACAGGCTAAATAACTCTGATTACTACAAAGAGTTACAACAACTTCATGATGAAGGGTGTAGACAATACTACAAATCTAAATCAACATTTAATAACTACACAGGTGACTAATTAAAAATATAATACTATGCAATTTATACAAATAACTAACAATAAAGAGATAGATATGACTTCTCTTATACTAAAACAATTACAAGGTGAAATCACTAGAGATGAAGTCTTACAAGTAATCAATGATAATATAGTAAAAAATTCAGATGAGATATAATATAATATATTGGAGCAATGGCACCTATGGACCAGAAGTAATAGACACTGCTTTAACAGAAAGCTCTGCAAGATATCTTGTGCAAGAGTACAAAATGGCTTTTAGAACTAACAAAATAAGCTATCAAAGAATATAAATTACAAACATAATACAATTACTATTGGATAATATAATAAACAAAACTATGCAACAAATAAAATTCTTACCAAATAATCACATTCGCCTCGGCACTAAAACTTACAAAGGTTATCATGTCGGTGAGCTACCACCTAAATTTGCTTTTATCTACAATGAAGATCAAGACAAAGATGGTGTCAGCGAATGGTTCAACTACAAAGGCTTAACTTACATTGAAAAAGTTGACTTACCATGGTAGTAACTAATATGAAACAACTGCTCATCTATGCAGAGCAGCAAAAGAAATTACGTGCAAGCGAGCATAGGCGCAAGCACGCACATGACGGGTTATGCAGTGGACTTACAGATGTCGAGTACAATCGAGTTGTAACTAGACAGAAATCTAACTTTCCAAAAGCTAGAAAGTTCACTCACAACCGTATGTGGCGAGATTACACAAAGAAATTTACAACAGAACAACTAAAACAAATAAAAACCCTATGACAAATTGGCAAACAATTAAACTAACAGAAAACGACTGCATTTTTGTACACTATGTACTACGCATGTACGCTCAGCAAACACCTGGGCTTGATCAAAAAGACAAAGATGAAATACGTGAAGTCGCAGCTAAATTTAAATAATATGAGTAAAATGAAAGAAATAGATTCGATAGCACAAGGTGTAGCGGATCACTGCTGGGAAATACTATATGATAGTGTTGCTTGGCAAATAGCAGATCAGCCTGTAAACGGTGATGATTACAATGATCTTCACGCTGATGTAATGAATCGAGCAATCGAATACCTTTACAAACAAAATACAAACGCTGTTGGATAATATAATAAACAAATATATGTATTGCAAATGTGGTCAAACCGTACACCCAGTACGGATCGAGTTAGGTTATAGAACGTGTGTTCAGTGTTCAACAACTAAAACGTACAGTTATGTACCTATCATCGAGCACAAGACAGGCAATACAATACAAATCGTCAGTCAAGAAGTTAGCGCATCTGTGCACAGAGCTTGGCGACGCAAGTAAACCTACACTCAAGTAACTTTAATACTTCCGGCAAGTGTTACAATTGAGGCCGGTTTGGTTTACTTAAAATAGCTACAAGTTAGTATCGAGTAGTAATGCGAGTGATAATGCAAGTACAGGCTTTGATGAGTCACACGTACTAAAAACACTCAATAGTTATTACCCTAGCTTGTAGCATATGGGGGTGATATGGTTTTGACGTAATAGAAAGCCTATATGGAACTATTACGGAAGACAGTTCGATTCTGTCCACCTCCACTAATTTTAAAACAAGAACAAATGCCAAATATGAGTTATTGTCGGTTTGAAAACACCGTCAGAGATATGAGAGATTGCGTAAACGCGATCGAAGATCGAGAAACAGATGAGCTTAGCAACTATGAAGTTAATGCTCTTTCGGAATTTTTAGATCTTGCAAGAGAAATTACTAACCTCGAATATGAAATCGAAGAAATACTAGGAGAATATGACAGCAAAAGTTAGACAAATGACAAGTAACAGCTCAGGTAACCCTGTAGCTAATCAATTCGTTATATACACTGACGAAGGCACTTACTTCCAAAGCTATGACAGCGTTATTGCTTTTATAGATAATAATCGTAAAATTATACTAGATAGTTACTACTGGGATTACTCACGCACTACAGGTAAATACCGCAATCAGTTTTTAGGTGAAGGTATTGAAGATACAAGAGCTAAAATTGAATCAGGTGAGTATGAACTAGCTGATCTTCAATAGTTACAAACAAAATACGAACACTAACGGATAATAATATAAAATAATTATGCAAAAACGACTAAATTTATGGCAAAGGCTAAAGCCTGAGTACAAAAAAACCATTAAACAAGAGAACAAAAAGTATTCTTACAAGATGGCTAACATCAAAGAAGAATTAAAATCTAAAGAATATTTTACAGAAGTAAGATACGGCATAGCTTTTGATATAATGATACCTAACAAGCTAACGTTTCTTGGCGATGCTTTTAATTCTAGTTATGCAGATGAATAAAGATATAAAAGAACGAGCTAGACATAAAGCTTTTGCTAAAATTAGCTTTATAGAACTAGAAAACAGAACGTATAAACGAGATATTAAATCAGGTGGCGACGGTAGGTTATCAGTTGATCTACTAAAAACTTGTTTAAGATCTAACGAAAGAGAATTACTAACATGGCAATACATTGCTAAACTAATAGAAACAGATGAGTAAAATAAAAGTAAAAACAGTTAAATACAACAGACTACCTTCTACTAAAAATGACTCATTAGGAGCTAGATACTATAATATAATTAAAGAGAAAATTAAAAATGAGTAAAATACTAACAGACGAATTAATAGAACAAAAAATGGCTGATCAAGGTTGGCTAGATGTTAATGAAGCCGATCAAGACTGGCAAAAGAAAATGGTACTTGAGCACTATGACGTAGAATTTACAGATAGATTTAGTAACAACTGCGGCTACTATATATACACAGAATCAACTAGAGATGGTTACGAGGTGTGGGTTGCTACTGAAGACATGGGTAATGTATGTATATCAGAAGATGTATACTACTACGACAGTGATCTTCATGACGCACTAGCTGATGCTATTAAAGATGAGTTATCACCTATTTATGTAGATGATGAAGATGCTGACTTTATTGATTATGCTATTGAAGAGTTATACGAATACTTGTATGATCGTAAGTTACAAGAAGTTGAATCAGAGCTTGAAGAGCAAGGCTATGAGTGGCCTGTTGTTGAGTCAGAAAAAGACTTTGCTAACGAAGTAAATAATATATTAGATTCATAATACTAAATGACAAACAAAGAAATAGATAAATTAGCAGAATTAATTGCAGATAAATTAATTGCTAAACAAAAAGAATATGACGAGCAGTTTCATATAGATCTGCAGGAAACAATAACCGATAAGCTTGGTAATGTTAGGCACGTAAGCGAAGAAGAGCTTTTACTTGCGGAACTTGCTAGGCTTATGACTCTATTGTCATCATATGAAAAATCAGAGCAGTATGAAAAAGCTGCAGTAATTGCAGGAAAAATTAAACACATAGAAGAAAAACTAAATAACTTATGATAAAACCAATGCTTGCACATAAAGTCGGTAAGAAAGAAATCGACTGGTCTGCAAAGAATTTTATACAACCAAAGCTTGATGGCGTGCGTTGTATATTTACTATGAAAGGCGCGTACTCTCGTACCGGCAAACAATTTAAAAATGTAGCTCATCTTGAAGAAGATCTTGAAGACTTCTTTGCTGCTTTTCCAACGGCCGTACTTGATGGTGAGTTGTATAATCACGATTTAAAGCATGATTTTGAAAAGATCATATCTTTGGTCAGAAAACAAAAACCAACTGAAGACGACAGATCTGAGGCTGCTAGTCTTGTACAATATCACGTGTACGATACTGTATTTTCACATAACAAACTTCGATATGAATATAGATACAATTGGCTAAGAAACCAACTACCTATCGCTAAGACTATGACGTTGATCGCTAATACTACAGTTGATAGTATGGCTGAAGCTAAAATGTTACATGACGTGCACTTGGCTCAAGGCTACGAAGGCTCTATGCTACGTACAAATGGCTTTTATGAGCAAAAGCGATCTTACAACTTACAAAAGTTTAAAGACTTCCATGACACCGAAGCAACTATTACAGGATATGAAGAAGGTAAAGGTAAGCGACAAGGTACGCTTGGTAAGTTTCTGATGACAGATGACGAAGGTATACAGTTCGGTTGTCCACCGGGCAAAGGCTATACTTACAAGGATCTAGCAAACATGTTACTTAACATTCATGACTATATCGGTCAGCGTGCTACCTTTACTTATTTTCAACGAACACAAGCAGGCAGCTACAGGCATCCGTTATTTAAAACATTACGTAATTATGAGTAAATTAATATGGAAATTATATCATCAAAATATGATATCAGAAGAAGTTGTAGGAATATTATTAGATAAACTATACGAATGAATATATTTTATTTAGATAAAGACCCAGTTGTAGCTGCAAGGGTACAATACAACAAGCATGTGGTTAAAATGATCTTAGAATCAGCCCAGATGCTTTGTACAGCGCATCATCATTATGGCTCTGGAGATAATGTTCCTTATAAAAAAGCACATTACAACCACCCATCAACAATATGGTGTAGAGAAAACGACAAACAGTATAGATGGTTGTTTAATCATATGTTAGCTTTAGGCGATGAGTATACTAGACGTTATGGCAAAAAACATTTATCAATAGACAAATGCTTCGGTCCATTATCTTTTTTACCACCGAATATACCTAAAGATAAACCATTTACTGAACCACCACAGTGTATGCCTGATGAATATAAAGTTGAAGGCGATAGCGTTCAAGCTTATTGGAATTATTACATTGGTGAAAAACATATAGTTGCAAATCCTAAAATAGAAAAAATATATGAGTAGAATAAAGACGTATAAGCATTTAGTATCAACTGATGCTTTTAATATAAAAACCAAAATTAAAAATTTTGTTAAACCAAGGGTGACAAAAGCCCGTAAAGATAATAAAGTAAGGGGCTAATGTCACACGACAGAAACATAAAATGGTTAAATAATAGGCATGTTATTTATAGGCGAGATCCTGTAAATGATATACCTACTATTGAAACCAAATTGTATAAATACTATAAAGATGGTACGCATGAAGCTTATCACCTGTTTAACAGCAGGGCTAAGATAACTACGTACAGGTCTTTAAAGTGGCATTTTTATGTTTTACATTATTTAAACCAAGATAATAACGTTGATATAAACTCTGTGTTTGAATTTATAGCTAACAAAGAAAACGGTTTTGTAACATTTTTTATTAGTGATAAAAAACTACAAGAAATGATTAAAGATGTTTTTGCATTAAGTGGTGATCCACCTGTAAATAAAAAACGTAAAATACTATTTAAAGACTATAGCGGGTTAACACCTGAACAAAAGATGAGTATTGTAGGTAAATTAATAGGCAGATCAAGTAGCATTGATCAAGAAACTATTTATCAATGCATGTTAGACTTAAATGAATTTGGTAAAAGAATTACTATAAGTCGTATTGCTGATTTACTTAACTGCTCAACTAGAACTATACAAAGAAAAATAGGTAACGAACTTAAGAAAGAAAAAGAATTATTAAATAATGAATTATGAAAATACAAGTATCATCTGAAAACTCTTTATATGTAGAACTAAACGGTTATACTTATTATATAGACGATTCAACTAATGAACAAATAATAGAAAAATATGAAACAGAAGTTTAACGAGTGGATGGCGAGTATTGGTAATATTTATTATGCTGATAACGAGCTAATGTCACAAGCATTTGAAAAAATAGAAGACAATGAAGAAATATAATGTACAAAATTATATTAGATATAAAGAAGATCTTAAAAAATCTATGCCTGCTGATAAGTTTTATGACTATTATAGTCGTGATGAACTTATAGTTAAGTTTCTGCCTCTTGTAGAAAACCTAGCACGTAAGTTTTCAACCACGCAGCAAGCATCAGGTGTTTTAAGTATTAATGATTTAATACAAATAGGTTCTGAAGCTTTAATAAAAGCTGTAGATAAACTAGATTGGGAAAGACTAATTGACTCAGAAGACATTGAAAAAACATTAAAGTCGTTTTTTTCAAAACGTATAAAAGGTCATTTAAGAAGACGTATTGATATGGCTCGCGGCGGTATGCGTATACCAGAGCATAAGCTAAATGAAATACGTAAAAATCCTAAAGACAAAAAGATGGTTGAAATGTTTTTCAACAGTATGTTTTTAAGCATTGATGCTCAGCCAAACAATGACGATGAAGAAAATATGATATTTCAAATAGCTGATAAATCAGAGCCTTATAACATACAAATACTTAATATTTATTTAAAAGGTTTAATGGAAAAATACCTTGATAAAAACGAATATGAAGTATTACGTTTGAGCTACGGTCTTGACTGTGATAAGCATTCAGCAAAACAAATAGCAGATAAATTAAACATAAAAGGTGTGAGCTCTTATGTACGTGTTTCTGAGCTAAAAAAGCAAGCTGTACAGAAACTTATTGATAGTGTAGATCACTCGCAAGTGCTTGATTTTCTGTAAGTTATAAATGTAAAAGTATAAAACAATGTGTAATTATAATAATAACAAAACCTTATAACCATATGACCTTAAATGACAAACTGGCTACGATCCAGACTAAGTTTAAATCGAAAAAAAGTAGGTTTAACTCATTCGGCAAATACAACTTCAGATCAGCCGAAGACATTCTCGAAGCAACTAAACCCTTTCTCTTAGAGTTAGGAGTAACAGTAACAATAAATGAAGAAGTTCAAGTATTGTTTGACAGCATGCCTGTAATAGAATCTACAGCTACTATAAGTGATGGCAAAAGTAATATACACGCCAAAGCTATAGTCGGTGTAGATCTAAATCAAAAAGGTATGCAAGTACCTCAACAGTTTGGTAGTGCTTCATCTTACGGTAAAAAGTATGCGCTTGGAAATTTATTTCTAATCGATGACACAGCCGATAGTGATGCTACTAATACACACGGTAAAGCACCGAAAGCAAAAAACACATTAACCTCTAAATCAGATCCAGCATTTACAAAAGCTAAGGATTATATAAAAGCAGGAGGTAAGTTAAATGCTATAAAAGCTAAGTATGCCTTGTCTAAAGAAATCGAGGCTGAATTAAATACCCTATAATGGAAGATGTATTAAAAAAGTTAGAAAATGATGAACACTATTACGGTAAATTTGGAAAACAATACCTTAGTAATTCTGATATTTCTACGTTACTTACAAATCCTTTAGCTTTAGGTAAGCAGCAAGCACCACGCCCTGCTTTTCTAGTTGGCGGATACTTTCACACAGCTATACTTGAACCAGATAAACTGAAAAAGTATAAAGTGATTGAATCTACAACTAGAAACACTAAAGCATACAAAGAGATGTCTGGTGGTGAACTATGTCTACTGCAGCATGAAGTTGATACAATAGAGCTTATGACTGAAAAAGTATTAGCAAATGATGTATGTAGAGATCTTATACGCGGTATAAACATAGACTATGAAAAACCAGGCATTGCAGAGCTTGAAGGCGAGATGTGGAAAGGTAAAGCTGATATTGTAAATCACGATGAAAAGTTAATCATTGATTTAAAGACTACAGCTGATCTTAACAAATTCAAGTGGTCTGCTAATAAATACAATTACGACTCACAAGCTTATATATATAGTCAATTATTTGGCTATGAGTTTGTATTTATAGCAATAGACAAAAACACACATCAAATAGGTATATTCGATTGCTCACCGCAGTTTTATGAGAGAGGAGCTGATAAAGTTGCAAGAGCAGCAGAACAATACCGACTATTTTTTAAATCAGAGGATTTTGATCCTCAACAATTTTTTATTAATCAAACCCTATAATTATGGCAAGAACCAGAAAAAACCAAACAAAAGTATGTACTGTATCAGGATTAGAAACTAGTGTAGATAATTTCTATGCTAATCAAAACCACGTTAAAGCTGTGGATAATCTAAGAAGAAACAGTGGTGCTAGTAAAGCACAAATTCAACGAATGTTTAATCAATTAAATTCTTACGTATAATGGCTAGTATTATTGCAACTAGTATTGACCTTACTAAAATACCTAAAGATAAAATTATCGACGGTAAAAAAGGTAAATACTTACCAATTACTATTACATTAAATGATGACGTTGATCAGTTTGGAAATAACGGTCCTGTTGTAGTTCAACAAACTAAAGAGGAACGTGAAGCTAAAGTTGATAAAGTTTATTTAGGTAATGTAAAAGTAGTATGGACGAACGGAGAAAACGTAGCTGCTGCTCCCCGAGATGGTGGGCCTGCACCTGCACAACCTGCTGCTGCTCAAGCGGTAGCTGATGATTTACCATTTTAAATTAAATTAAATGCAGACAATTGAGATCAATGGATTTGTTATTGACGAGTTCAATCAACATAAGCTAGAAGAAGGCAAAAAGCAGGGCGTATGCCCTGTTTGTTCTCACACTAGAAAACCTGAAAATAAGAAAAAGAAATGTGCGTCTTATGATTGGGAACGGGGTCTCGGTACTTGTCACAACTGTAATACAACTTTTCAACTGCATACGTATAAACGTAAAGGTGAAACTGAAAGAGTGTATGAACGACCTAAAGATAAGGTTGTAAAACCACCTGACAGTAAAGTTGTTGAATGGTTTAAATCAAGAGGTATATCTCAGAAAACTCTTACCGATCTTCGGGTCGGTGAGGGCTCTGAATATATGCCACAAACCGGTAAATCCGAGAACACGATAAAGTTCAATTATTTTATGGGTGGTGATTTAATAAACATTAAATACCGCGATGGAAGAAAGAACTTTAAATTATATAAGGGTGCTGAAAAAGTATTCTACAATATTGATAGTATAATTGGTTATGAATATTGTGTTATAGTTGAAGGCGAGATGGACGTACTAGCTTTACATGAAGCTGGTGTTACAAACGCTATATCAGTTCCAAACGGAGCTACGTTAAATACAAACAACTTAGAATACTTAGATAACTGTATAGATTATTTTGAAGACAAAGATAAAATAGTACTAGCAGTTGATACAGACGAAGCTGGTTTAGCATTACAAGCAGAACTTGTAAGACGACTAGGATCAGAAGTTTGTTATCTAGCATCGTTTGATGACTGTAAAGACGCTAACGAATATTTACAAAAATATGGCAAAGAAAAATTATCAGAGCGTATTTCAGGGGCGAGGCCCGTTCCACTTGAAAATGTCACGACATTTAGGGACATTGAAGACGAAGTCACAGACTTTGTACGTAACGGGTTTAAACCTGGATATCAAGTTGGCCTTCAAAATTTTGATGACATCTTTTCGACTTACACTGGTCAGTTTATTACTGTTACTGGTATTCCGAGTAGCGGGAAGTCAGATTTTGTCGATCAGATGGTTGTTGGCTATAACCAAAACTATGGCTGGAAAACGGCGTTTGCTAGTCCGGAAAATGTCCCAACTTACCTTCACGCACACAAGTTAATGCGTAAGGTTTGGCAAGGCATGCCAACATCAGCAGACATACACGGAGATAAATGGAATAAAGTTGCAGATCATTGTAATACAAACTTCTTTCATATTGATATGGAAAGATATACGCTTGAGTCAGTACTTAAAAAAGGTGCTGAACTTGTTAAACGTAAAGGTATTAAATGTTTAGTAATTGACCCATTTAATAAAGTTAGAGACGTAGACTGTAAAACAGAAGACGTTAACCGTTATACAATGGAATATCTAACTAAAATAGAAATGTTTGCTAAAAAGTTTGATGTACTAGTATTTATAGTAGCGCATCCAACTAAAATGTATAAAGACAAAGACGGTAAGATTGAAGAGCCTACAATGTATAACATTAAAGGCGGTGGTGAATGGTATGATGCAAGTTATCACGGTATATTAGTGCATAGAGATTATGAAAATAAAACTGTAAAAGCTAAGATACTTAAGGTTAAGTTTCAAAACCTTGGTGAAAACGGAGCTGAAGCTCATTTTAAATGGGAGCCAAAGTCTGGTTGCTTTATACCTTATGAACCAATTAGTATTAACGATGAACCAATGCCTTGGGAATAAATGGCTTGGAGTAAGAAGAGTAAGATAAATATGGGCACATATAATGCTTCAGAGTTTGAATTAGAAGCTTATAGATGGTGTATAAGAAATAAAATATATATTGCACCAAAAGCTATAAACGAAGCTAAATGGTCTATTGTTATAACTAATAACGGAAGAGTTTACGAAGATCCTAGTCATTACATCAAGGATCTAATATGGGAGAAAATTTACGAATACTATAAATATTATTATGAAAAATACATTTCAAAATGCGAATGAAGCATATGAATCTGTGCTTGACAATATCATAATTGAAGGTATAGACTTTGGAGATACAAAAGCTGTGTTTAACTGTGGCTTTTATATTATGGATCCGCTAGATAATTATATATCAAACAAACAGCGTAACTGGAGTTTAAAGTATGCAGAGGCTGAGTGGCAATGGTATTTATCTGGTGATCCAAACATAGATAAGCTTGGTGAGCTATACGGCAAAGTACCACCGATATGGCAGCGTATGGCAGACAGTCACGGTAATGTTAATTCAAACTATGGTTATCAGTGGAAACGTAATTGTCAAATAGATTATGTTTGTGCTAAGTTAAAGTCTTGCAAAGACACTAGACATGCTGCTATAAGTATTTATGATGCTAAAGAAAACAGCAAATACAAGAAAGATACACCTTGTACTTATGCAATTCAGTTTAGTATTATAAACAATGAACTTTGTATGTCAGTCTATATGCGTTCTAATGACATCTGGTACGGCTTCTGTAATGATCAGTATCAGTTTTCATCATTACAAAAAATGATTGCAGAGAGACTGAATTTAAAAATAGGTTGGTATTATCATCACGCGCATAATATGCACCTATATAATAACAAATTATAATTTATGTATTATTTATACCACATACCCGGTAAAAAGATTGGCGTTACACGTAATCTTAATAATCGGGTTACGCTGCAACAAGGTTATGCAGCAGATGAATACGAAGTTCTACTTACTAGCGATGATATTAATTTTATATCAGACAAGGAAATAGAACTTCAACAGTCTTATGGCTACAAGAAAGATAGAACATTATATAAAAATTTATTTAAATCAAATATGAAAATAAACCCAACAGAACAAACAAGTACATTTCCAGTTCCTGTAAATAAACTTAAAGGTCATTTAATGGACAACATAGGTTTAACATGGATAACACCACAAGGATATAGCTTTGTTATTAAAAAAGAATATATCAACTGGATTATGGCAAATGTATCTGAGTCTATGTATAACAAAAACAGATGTTATATTTACAATAAAGCTTTTTATGAAGCTTTCTTTAATCCAAAGCATATAGGTGAAGACATATATGATCCTTCGTTAAACGATCGATTTGGTTTAATAAGAGACTGGGCTAAACAAAGAGGTTTGTACGACAAAGGTAACTCACATACTCAGTATGTTAAGTTAATGGAAGAAGCAGGAGAGTTGGCTCAATCTTTATTAAAACAAGACAAGCCTGAAATAGAAGATGCTATTGGCGATATGGTTGTAGTATTAACTAACTTAGCACATCTTGAAGGCTTTACAATTGAAGACTGCATTGATGCTGCTTACACGCAGATAGCTAAACGCAAAGGTAAAATGATTAACGGAACATTTGTAAAAGAAACATTATGAAGATAAGAACACAAGACGCAATAGTTCAGTCTGTTTTAAGAAAAATGGACGAACGTAGTTTAATCGGACAGAAAAAGTATGGAGCTACAATGATGCAAGAAATCGAAGGTCAAGAAAAAGATCTTAATCGTTTCTTAGTTGATGTACAAGAAGAGCTTATGGATGCTTTATTATATATTGAAGCTGCTAAACGATGCTTAGCTGATGAGGTTGAAGAGTGTATGATAAATAGAATAAACGTTGTAGGTCAAAACGGTAACGATGGTTTACACTATCACGATATTGAATTAAATGAAGAGGAGACCTTATAAACGTAAGAAAAAACGCGGACCAGTACAGTCAAAGAAAGTATCATATGATGGTATTAACTTTGCATCTGGTCTTGAGCGTTATATGTATATGGCTTTGAAAAAAGCAAAAATTAAAGCTAAATACGAAGGAGAAACTTTTGTTTTATTAGCAGGTTTTCATTTTGAAAACGAAGTATACGAAAGATGTAGCAACGGTAAAGGTAATTACCAAAACCGTGGCTGCAAGCGTATACTACCTATAAAGTATACACCAGATTTTATTGGTGATGATTTTATAATTGAAACAAAAGGTAGAGCTAATGAGTCTTTTCCAATGCGTTGGAAGTTATTTAAAAGACTTGTTATGAATCAGTTTCCTAATTATACATTATATAAACCACAAAATCAAAAAGAATGCGACGAGACAATAAGCATAATCTTGCAAAAGCGAAACAACTAGCAAGACAGAAGTATGCTGAACGTCAAATCGAAAAGTGGGTTAAATGGAGTTGGGAGACGCGAGGCAAAGTAAAATATAAAGAACTAATAGAAATACAAGACAGATATGGTATCAGATGTTATTGATTATGTTTTAGAAAAATACCCTAGAACATTTAAAAATAAAAAAGTATTAGTAGAAGAAAATGATGTATGTTATTTTGTATCTACAAATAAAGATGAATCACCATTAATATTAAGTAAAAATTATGGAACAACCTAAAAAATCATGGACTTTATCGTTGGGTTTTTATCCTGGTGTATTACTAGGTATGAGATCTTATCATGAAGAAGAACAAACAACTCACGTATTTTATATACCATTTATTGATTTAGCATTAGAAGTATATAACTAATGGGACTGTTTGATGAGCGCATAGCGTACAAACCATTTGAATACCCTGAGTATTACACTGAGGGTTGGTTAAAACAAGCACAAGCATTTTGGTTACATACAGAAATTTCAATGCAAAGTGATATTAAAGATTGGAAAGAAAAATTAAATGAAAAAGAAAAACACCTTGTTGGAAACATACTACTCGGCTTCGCGCAGACCGAATGCGCTGTCTCCGACTATTGGACGCAAAAAGTTGTATCTTGGTTCCCAAAGCATGAGATACAGCAAATGGCGATGATGTTTGGCTCGCAAGAGACAGTACACGCAGTCGCATATAGTTATTTAAATGAAACATTAAAATTAGAAGATTATGAAGCGTTTTTGCATGAACCTGCTACCGCACAGAGATTTGATAATTTGGTTGCTTATGACGGTACAAGCCCTGTTGGTATTGGTAAGTCACTTGCCGTATTTTCTGCTTTCGCAGAGGGCGTTAGTCTGTATTCAGCTT
>WLWH01001620.1_pt1 | contig 14286 bp, 6 predicted proteins | sample 6712741 | NCBI WGS metagenome assembly WLWH01 (sample SAMN12718694, study PRJNA515312) | sponge metagenome | isolation source: marine sponge | host: Mycale hentscheli | place: New Zealand: South Island, Marlborough, Capsize Point | collected 2003-05-01 | reverse complement strand
ATTTTGTAGCAGGCCGTATGAACAAAAGCCTTGATGAAAGGCTTGTTCCTAACGGAGAGTATATAGATGCTTTGAATGTAAGACTTGGTTCTACTGAAGAATCAGAAATAGGTGCTGTTGAAAATGCTAAAGGAAATGTTCAAGTAACTTCCCTTCAATATACTGATGGAACAAAACTTAGTGCTCAAGCAAGATGTATAGGAGCATTTGAAGATGGTGCAAATGAAACCATATATTGGTTTGTTCATGACCCTGCTTTTACTGTAGGCGCAACAGGTAAATTAGATTTAATTGTTTCTTATAATGTAATTACTGGAGCAATATTATACCATGTTATAAGTATTGATTCAGGTGATAACACAAACACTACTTTAAATTTTAACTCAAATTTTCTTATAACCTCTGTAAGTAAAATAGATAATTTAATTTTTTTTACAGATAATTTAAATGCTCCAAGAGTTATAAATATAGATTTTAATTACTCTGTTCCTTTTAATAATGTAGACCAATTTAGTAATGAAGAAATATTAGTAATTAAAAAACCACCTCTCGCTGCGCCTTCTTTAAATTTACTTAGCACTACTTTACAAGATTCTTTTTTAGAAGATAATTTTATTTGTTTTGCTTATAGGTATAAATATGCAAATGGAGAATATTCTGCTGTTTCACAGTTTAGTGAACCAGCTTTTCAACCAAGTATTTTTGAATTTTCTCCAAATAGTTTTTTAAATGAGGGGATGGTCAATTCTAAAAATGCAGTACAAATTACCTATAATACGGGAAGTTCATTAGTAGTCGGTATAGATTTATTGTTTAAAGAAGCTAACGATGCTACAATAAAAATTATTGAAAAAATAAAAAAATCACCATTAGGGCCACATAACTCTGATGCAACTTATGTTTTTACTAATAGTAAAATTTTCACTTTATTACCAGAGACAGAAATATTAAGATTATATGACAATGTACCAAGATTAGCAAAAACCCAAACTCTTATGGGTAATAGATTAATTTATGGTAATTATACAGAAGGATATAATTTAATTGATAAAAACAATCAACCGCTAAACTTACAATACACTGTTGCTTTAGACACTGAATCTGCTACTGGAGTAGATTTAAATTCTTCTAATACATTAGCATTTACTTATACAGCTTTTAGCTATACACAAAATATTACTACTACGGGTTTTACTTTTGATTTAGGTGGGTATGAAAGCAGGTTAACTAAAGGTGCAAGTTTAAATCTTTCTTTTACCTATCAACATTTATCTTACAATGGTACGGATACTCCAACACAGCTACAAGGGGAAACTTTAATTAATTTTCAGTATGTTTTAGTTGATAATTACGCTACAGTATCAGATTTATTCAATAGCTCAGATTTTCAATCTAAAATGGGTTTTGTAAGTTCTGATATTCAGACTGTAGCTGATGCTCAAAGTGGTTTAGGTACAACTCTAACAGATGCGTTTAATTTTTCTTTATCCCCAACTTTATCAGGCGGAGGATTTAGTTACTCTTTAAATCAAACAGGATTAACATCAAGCACAAGCGTAGTTCCTCCACCTACAAATAAAGGCGAACCAATTACTTCAATATTAAACGGAACTGAAATACAGCTAATATTTCCTGTAGCTCAATATATTCAAACATCACCAGGAACTGCCAATTTAATTGTATCCTATAATACTTTCACATCTATAACCGCTACATTACAAGAGACTGCTGATTTGCAAAGCTTGCACAGTAATAGAGGTTATGAATTAGGTATAGTATACATGGATGAGTATAACAGGGCTTCAACAGCTTTAGTTAGTAATAATAATACTGTAAATATACCATGTAGAAACTCCAGCACTTTAAATAAAATTATTGCAACAATACCAACAAGTCAAGTAGCTCCTTCTTGGGCAACAAGATATAGGTTTGTTTTAAAACCTGATAGAACTACTTATGAAACTATATATTCAAGCATATTTATTAATGACCCAAATTCTAATAATACATTTTTATTATTAGAAGGAGATAATATTGCTAAAGTTGAAGAAGGAGATAGGTTAATTGTAAAGAGAGATGCAAACGGTCCGGTTGAATCTTGTGTATTCGCAACTGTTTTAGAAAAACAAACACAAGTTGCGGACTTTATTACCCCTGCTAGCGGTAATCCTGTTCCAGGAGGGACATATATGAAAATGAACTCTCAAGATTTTTCTACTGAAGAAAGCGCTAGTGATATAATTTCTTTAGGAACTTTTCAGCAAATAGCAGATAATCCTAATGAAAATCCAGTTGCAGCAAATCCTTTTTATACTACAGATGGAGGTACAAGCACCAATTATAATGTGCCTAGCGGAAGTAGAATAGTAATGAAAATAAAACAAAGAAGAGCAGGTGGGGGCGGCCCATGTGAAGAAAGAGAAAGTGTAATAGAAGAACAATTTATTGCTCAAGATACTTACACAGATATGTATCAATGGTTTATTAATAGTAATGCAACATATGTAATAGAAAATAATGCTACTACAATTACTGGAAATCCTGACGACCCGGTAGGAAACGTTGTTATCCCAGGATTAGTTCCTGGTTCACCAACCGGTACTCCACAATCTAATGGATACGCAGGAGATAATTTAGGCAACTCTACAATGTATACTATATTTGGAGGTGAATTAAACAGCCCAACAACTTCTAGTGATTTATTTTTAAATAACTATTATAGGTTTTATGAAAACAATACTGACAATACTTATTCGTTACTTGTAAGCGGGACAGAAGCTTGTAATAATGCTGGTTCATCAAGTAGATATAGGTCTCGTGTTGAAATTACATTTACTGTGTTTAGAAGAGATTCAGTTGTTGTATTTGAAACAGAACCAACCGAAGCACTGCCTGATGTCTGGTATGAAAACGAAGAATCATTTTCTATTGATTCAAATGGTAATCATAGTGGTAACATAACTAATCAAAATATATCTACAGGAGTTGCTGGAGTAATTGATACTAAATTTTTTAATTGTTTTGCATTTGGAAATGGTGTAGAAAGTTATAAAGTAAGAGACGCTTTAAATGGTAAATCATTTAATTTAGGTAATAGAGTTTTTACAACTTCTAATATAGATTATAAAGAGGCTCACAGATTTGCTGATTTAACTTATAGTGGTGTATACAATGATGAAACTAATGTCAATAAATTAAATGAATTTAATTTAGGTTTAGCAAATTTTAAACCATTAGAAGAAAGTTATGGAGATGTTGAAATATTATATGGTAGAAAAACTGATATACTTGTTTTACAAGAAGATAAAATATCTTATGTATTAGCAGGTAAAAATATACTGACAGATGCAGGAGGTGCAAACCAATTAACGTCTGTTCCAGAAGTATTAGGTCAACAAGTTGCTAGAATAGAAGAGTATGGTATCAGTAATAATCCAGAAAGTTTTGTTGCGTGGGGTGAAAACAAATACTTTACTGATGTAAAAAGAGGTGCTGTTCTTCAATTGATGGGTGGTTCAGCTTCAGATGAAAGACTTATAGTTATATCTGAAGCGGGTATGAGAAGCTGGTTTAGGGATTTATTTACATCCGCATTTACTACACAAAAATTAGGTGGATATGACCCTTATATGGATGAATACGTTTTAACATCTAATACGATTTTAAAACCTGAAATACCACTTTGTTTAGCTTGTGGTGTTACACAAGATATAACTGTGATAGCTAATCAAGATTATGTTTATTGTGTTGATGTTACAGAAAGAGTAGGTTTAGTAACTGTTAGTTATGTAATTCCACAAGAAGGGGAACAAGATATTATTAGTGAAACAAGTGTTCTTATGACGGACGAGTCTGGAAATCAGCTAATAACAGAGGGGTCTCAGTCTCAAGTTGCTTATACTATAAACGCTATTTATAAAGGTGTAACATATACATCAGGTTCTGTAACAACTTCGGGTAGTTTTACATTTGATAAAAATGTGCCAAACGTACAAGAGGTTACATTAGTGGTTAGCTCAGATTCAAACCAAAATGATACTATTCAAGTAAATGTAAGTTGTCCAGAATCAGAAACATTAAATATTTATAACATTTGTGTTACTGACCCACTTGAAGCTGGACAATTTATACATAACGAATTTAGCTGGACTGACGGGGTGACCGTATCACCTAAAGAATCTAATTTAGTAGAGTTTGCAAGTACATCTTCTTCATTTGCTGTATCACAATACCAGTTATTCTCAGGGACGCAGGGTAGCGGAGTTTTCCCTGTTGACGGGTCTACTGTAACTATTTATTCTAACAAAATTAATTTTGATGACTTTGTATTTAATTCTTCAGTTGATAAATTTAAATACTTAAGAACCAACACATTTTATCAAAACAATGTAACAGATATATCAAGCTTACTTTCTTTAGCAATTGATGCGACACCAATATCTACTGTTGGCGCTCCAACAATTTATTCAGCGGACTTTATAATGCCGGCAACCGGAAGTATTTTATATTTAGTGTGGGATTATAGGTCTTCTGGTGTACCAACGCCAACACCAACTGCTGGACCACCAACTCCAACTCCTACTCCAACACCAACTCCTATACCGCCAACACCAACACCAACTCCAGTGCCTTACAATTACTTTACTATTACCGCTTGTCCAGGAGGAGGAGGTACATTGTATAGTAGTGTTAGAGCATCATTTGCAAGTGGAGTAACATCAGGAGATATAGTAGAAATGCCTGATGGTAAATGTTATGAAATAGATGAAACATCAGCACCAGCAAATACTAACGACTATCTAAATGTTTATGTAGATTGTACTGCTTGTTTAACAGCTAATCCTACCCCGACACCAACACCACCGCCAACACCAACACCTACGCCGAGCGGTTGTAACGAGTGGGAGTTAGTAGGTGGCTCTGGTGGCGGTACTTTTGGTTATACTGATTGCTCTAGTAATCCACAAACAGAAACTGTACCGGATGGTGATTCAATACCAGTTTGTGCTGTAGGTGTTCCTACTGTAACAAGTGGTAACGGGACTGTTACTTTAAATGGACCTTGTCCTACAATAACACCAACCCCAACGCCTACGCCTGGAGTCCCAACTCCTACTCCAACTCCAGTACCACCTACGCCTACGCCTACTCCTACGCCTACGCCATCATGTAGTGAGTGGACATTAACTTGTCCAAGTGGAAGCGGTGGTTGTAACTACTCATATACTGACTGTAGTGGAAATACACAAACAGGAGTGTTGCCAGGTGATTTTGATGTTGATGTATGTGTATTAGATGGAACAACACCTATAGTAAACGGTGGGCAACCAAACAACACAGGAGTAAGTTGTAGTCCGACTGTGACTCCGACACCAACAGTTACTCCGGTTGGACCAACTCCAACTCCTACGCCTACGCCAACACCTACGTTTGGATATAATTATTACACTGTTACAATTTGTCCAGGTCAAGGTAGTGCAAATTATATAAATGTTAGAGTAGCAGATGCTAGTGGAGATGCTCCAGGTGATATAGTATTAATGGCTGATGGAAAATGTTACGAGATAGATGAAACGAGTACAACTGTAAACACTAATGATTATACTAATTCTTACATAGATTGTGATACTTGTATAGCAGCAAACCCTACCCCGACACCTACTCCAACACCAACACCAACACCAACACCTGCTGGTTGTAATGAATGGGATTTAGAAGGAGGTCCACTTTCAGTTGGTAGCTTTAGTTATACTGATTGTAGTGGTGCGACACAATTTGAAACTGTAGATGCTGGAGATTCATCATCAGTTTGTGCATTAGGAGTGCCTACTTTATCAAGTGGTAGTGGAACTGTTACTTTAGTAGGAGTTTGTGTTACACCAACGCCGACACCAGTAACTCCTACACCGACTCCAACTCCGGATGGTCCAACGCCGACACCTACTTCGGCATTACCAACGCCTACTCCAACTATAGCTTATGACGACTATACAATAACAAGATGTGATGGTGGGTTTAATAATTACACAGTAGGTAGAGCGCTTGCAAATACTTTCCCAGCTAATAGTGTGCTGTTAATGCCTGATGGTAATTGTTATGAAATAATTGACCCTTCTTTTACTACAGGTACACTTGCAAGTGCGGTATATATAAATTGTAATTCATGTACTGCACCAACGCCTACGCCTACAACTGAACTACCTACACGAACGCCAACACCGACACCGAGTCCTACTCCGAGTCCGACGCCAACACCGAGTCCGACACCTGGGCCACCTACACCGACACCAACAGCTACTCCGGTTGGTCCGACACCAACACCGACACCGAGTCCGACACCAACACCGAGTCCGACACCAACGCCAACCCCTACCCCAACACCTACGCCAACACCTGGGCTTTGTATAGCGATTGAAGTTGGATACTCGACAGGTCTTTATAATGGTTGTTGTGTACCTCCAGACAGTAGTGGTATTAAATACTTTAATGCAAATTCTGTAGCTACAGCAACAAGATTATACACTGGTTTAGGTTGTACAACACTTGAGAGCGGAACAATTTATGTTAGTGAATTTGGTTCTACTTATTATGAATTTTTCAATGGTGTAAAAACAGCAGGACCAACATCTTGTCCATCTTGTCCGTAAATATGAAAGATTTTATTCAAAACGTGAACAATCACCTCAATGGAAAAGTAATTATTTTAGGTGGGTGGTCTAAATTTTATGACGGATACTATTCTAATTATGAAAAAAACTGGGTAGATGTCGCCATTACTCCAGAGTCGGTAGACTTGATATCGCAACTAGGTATACCACTTGAAATTAATGGAGGTCACTCGTGGGGTAAAACGATTGTAAATCAGTTTATAGTAATGTGTGGTGAAAGAAAAAAAAGAAAATTTTTAGATGTGTTTGTGACTAATGATATGCCTGAGTATAAAAATATAGATGGTTTAAAGATACAAACACCACAAGCTGGTATTAATTTTCATGAAAAAGTTTATGAAGATTTAAATGAGGACTGGGTTTTACAAAAAATACAAAAGCTAAAAACCTTATATAACCTTTAATATTTTTTTAATTAATTTATAATTAATAACTTTAATTAAATTTAATCTAATTTAACAATGTCGAAAAATAGTATATTCATTCAAATTGCATCATACCGTGACCCAGAATTAGTACCTACATTAGACTCATTATTTGCCAACGCAGAATTTCCTGATAATTTAACGGTTTGTGTTGCTTGGCAACATTCAATAGAAGATGAATGGGATGATTTAGGTAAATACAAAAAAGACCAAAGGGTTAAAATATTAGATATACCTTACAATGAAACACACGGAGCGTGTTGGGCACGTAACTTAATACAGCAAGAATATAATAATGAAAAATATACATTACAACTTGATAGTCACCATAGGTTTGTAAAAGGCTGGGATACTAAGTTGATTACTATGTATGAGAATGTGCAAGAATTAGGACATAAAAAACCACTTCTTACTACTTATGCCACGGCATACGACCCGAATAATTTTGATATTAAAAATAAGGCTGAGGTTTGGGGAATGAAATTTGATAGATTTACTCCTGAAGGTGTAGTTTTTTTCCTTCCTTATACAATTGAAGATACAAGCAAACCTTTACCAGCGAGGTTTTATTCAGCACACTTTGCTTTTACAACAGGTAAACACGTAGAAGAGGTTCAACATGACCCTTCTTTTTATTTTCACGGTGAAGAAATAACTCTTGCTGTTAGGTCTTTTACTCATGGTTATGATTTATTTCATCCAAATGAAATAATTGTTTATCATGAATACACAAGAACAGGTAGAACAAAACATTGGGACGACGATTCAACTTGGGTAGAAAAAAACACACATACACATAATAGAGTAAGACAGCTATTAGGAGTAGATGGTGAAGTTTGTTCTCCTTGTAATGAAAAACATTTTGGTGTCTATGGTCTTGGTAAAGAAAGAACTTTACAGGATTACGAAGAATATAGTGGAATTAGATTTAAGGATAGAGCTATTAGACAATCATGTTTAAATAATGAAATACCAACGTTAGGTAAAAAAGATGAATTGTATCATCCTAAATTCAGTCATATATTAAATTTAAATGGAAATCAATTTCAACATAATGATTATACATTTTGTGCTATAATATTTGAAGATGAAAAGAAAAAAGAATTATATAGAAAAGACATAACCCATCTAAATCACTTAATAAAAAATAAAGATAATTTTAATATACCGGTAGAATCAAATACTAAAAAACCTGCTAATATAATTGTTTGGGCACATTCAGCATCTAAAGGGTGGGCTGAACGATTAGTCATTCCTGTTTAATGAATAAAAAAATACATAAGTTTAATGTTAATGGAATTGATATATTGTTACAAGATATAGAAACAAGTGAAACCTTATGTCATATTAAAAATGAAGTGTTTATTAATGATGAATATAAGTTAAATGAAATAGAATTCCAAGATAATGATATAGTTTTAGATATAGGAGCAAATGTAGGTTCAGTAAGTATATTGTTAGCTAAAAAATACCCTCAGTTAAAAATATATTCTTTTGAACCTCACCCAATTAATTTTAAGAATTTTTTACAAAATATTGAATTAAATAATGTAAATAATATTATACCTATACAAAAAGCTGTCAGTAAAAACAGTAATGTTTTACAGGAATTATCTTTATGTTATACAAATACGGGTTCTACAAGTTTATTTAAATCAAATACAAAATCAAAAGGAACATATATGGTTAATACTATTTCTTTAGATGATATAATAAATGAGTTTTATATAAATGAAATAAAATTTTTAAAAATAGATTGTGAGGGAAGTGAATTCGATATATTAGAACATAGTGCTAAAATTAGAAATATTCCTATACACAATTTATCAGTTGAAATTCACACGTTTGTAGAACCATTAGGAAAAGAAACATGGGTTAAAGCACGTCAGGAAGAAATAAATAATATTAGAAAGAAAGGTGATTTAGAAAAAGCTGCTAATGCTGAAAGAAAGTTATTTAATGAAACCGAAGCAAGTGTTGATGGTTTAGTAAAATTATGTGAAGAGATATCTATTAATAAACCTTTGTGTAAAATATATAATTTAGGATAATGTTAATACCTAAAAAAATATTTCAAACATTTAAAACAACCCAATTACCCGAGGGTATGAAACAAGCTCAGCAAACATGGGCTGTAAAAGACTTTGCTTATAACTTTTACGACGATAAACAATGTCTTGACTTTATAAAAAAACATTTTTCACAAAATGAAGTTAACGCATTTATAGACCTTGTTCCTGGTGCATTCAAAGCTGATTTATTCAGACTGTGTGTTTTGTATATTCATGGTGGAGTTTATGCAGATATAGATACAATACTTTTAGAAGACCTTAAAAAACTTTTAAATCAAAACGTTAACCTTATAGTTTGTAGAGATGACCCTATGGCTCAAAAATGGCTATGGAACGGCTTTATAGCTTCAACGCCAAAACACCCTGCTTTAAAGATTGCTATACAAAAGATTCTGTCAAATGTTGAAAGTAAAAAGGAAAGATTTTATCTTGAATACACAGGCCCTGCTATGTTTGGTAAAGCAATAAATCAATATCTTGGAAGAGATACAGAACAAGATTTTAAGTTAGGTTTAGACACAACAAGTAATATGTTAGTCGTTCAACATCAAAATGGTCATATAATTTTTAATAAAAAGAATTACATAAAATGTGAATATCCTACAAAAAAACAAGACAACTTACCCTCTTACTTTTGGGATAATGTTGAGAAACACAGAATATTTAGAGAGATACCTAGAACAATAATTTATACAGCTTTAGATTTGTTTGGTGTTAATGATTACATGATTGATAGTTTTAAAAAGCATAACCCTGATTATGAGTTTTTATTTTTTGACCAAACACAAGTTGATAAATGGTTTGAAAATACAATATATAATGAATTTTACCGTACTCTTTCAAACAAAGGAGAAATAAGTGATTTTTTTAGGTACTGTTATCTTTATGAAAATGGAGGTGTTTATGTAGATACAGATACTTTTTGTAATAAGCCTTTAGATGAATGGATAACTTATGAAGATATAATTTTTGGCTTAGAAGGTAATGTTGTTAAAGAAGGTTTTTTTAAAGATAATTTTTTTGGTATAGGTTATGTGATAGATAACAAAATTGTTTCAGTATGTAACTGGGCAATTGCTTCTAAAAAAAATCATCCTCTTATGTTACAAGTTATACAAGATATAATGAATAATCCAGTTGATAAAGGTGCTCTAGTTAACACAGGCCCTGGTAGAATTACAAAACACGTTATAGATTATTTTGGAACAACACAAGACTATACAAAAGACGTATTTATAGACAATTCAGTATGTCTGTCAATTAATCGTTTTGGGTCTAACCAATCACATAGTAATGCATTTAAATCATCAAAACCTTTTGAAGTAACAAGAGATGATATTTATATAACCCACATGTTTGAGGGCACCTGGAGAACAAAAGAAAACAAAGACATAAAAAAGTTAGATACGTTAACAAGACCCTCTGTTACACACAACCTAACAATATTTCCTTATGGAGATGAATATAAAGGCGTATCAAGATATGATGAGAATACTGAAAGAACTTTGTTTATGAAAGAGATTGGTGATTGTAGAAGTTTAAAAGAGTATTTGTTTAATAAAGATTTTGACGTTATCAACTCAAAAGTTCTGCCTATAGAAGGATACAGTAAAAAAGCAAAGTTTGAAGACTTTAGACATTTTTCATACAAAGGTAAAGATTACTTTTGTGCAGCGTATATAGATAACGAGTTTAATACAAACATGGCTATTTTAGATAATCAATATAATTTTCTGGGAGATGTTATTATAGACGAGTATAACAAGATGAAATTTGGAGTTGGACCAGAAGTTTACTTTGAAAAGAATTGGTTATTTTTTGAAAAAGATAATGAGCTTTACTTTATTTACTCAACAACACCCTCCTTACAGATATACAAATGTGAAGACTGGAATACATTATACTTTAAACTTTATCATAAAGAACATACTGATGATAAACACAATATACCAAGGGGTGAGATGTATTTCTCTAATGTTACGACAGGAGGTTCAGCTTCTCCTATAATGATAGACGATAAGATGGTATATCTGATACATACAAAAGTATATACCGAAAGAAAGTATAATCATTGGTTAGTAATGCTTGACAGTAATTTTAAATTTATAAAGATATCTTCTGTTCCTTTTATAAACAAACATATAGGCTATGGACTATTTTTTGTTATGACCATGCTCAATACAGGAGATACAGTAACTCTATCTGGCGGATTAGAAGATTTTCAAAACTGGATTTGGCAAATACCTAAATCAAAAATATTAAATTCTTTTAATTAAAAAAAATCCCGATAAAAGACATTGCATTTAAATTCGTAAATTTGTAACAATATTTAGCGGATGGCTTGTAACATTTATATATTATCTTGTCCTATAGGAGCAGTAGGGGATGAGTGTACGTTTGAAATTGATTGTTGTGATGGACAACTAATTAACTACACTATGCAGCCTGATACTATTATTGAGGCCTGTGTACTCGAAGAGGGAGCAGTTACTGTAACATCTATATCTGGGTCAGCTTTTGACACAATCGACCCATGTTCTTCTGATTGTGGCGATATTCCGGTAGTACCTACTTCTACACCTACGCCAACGCCAACAGTTACTCCTACGCCTACGCCTAGTCCGACACCAGGAGTACCTACGCCTACTCCTACGCCTACGCCTAGTCCGACACCCACACCAACTCCAATAAGTGTTCAGTGTAATGAATGGGAACTATTATGCCCTAGTACAAGTCCTTATGGTTGTAGTTATGAATACATAGACTGTAACGCAGTAACTCAAACTGGGACAATTGAGCCGGACAGAGACATAGACGCTTGTGTTTTATTTCCCAACATTCCAATAATAAGTGGTGGTACAGCAGTAGGGCCTATTGCTGCATGTTCAGCAAATCCAACACCTACGCCAGGGCCGACTCCTACACCTGGCCCTCCTACACCAACTCCTACTCCTTCAACAGGATGTACAGAATGGGTTTTAGTGTGTCCTAGTACTGCGCCAGGTACATGTAATTTTTCTTATAGGGATTGTGCTAATGTAGTGCAAACCGGTACTTTGTTCACTGACACAGAATATGAAGTTTGTGTAAAAGATGGTAATATACCAACTGTACAAAATGGACAAGCACGTAGTGAAAATGTTGCATGTTCATCTCCTACTCCCACGCCAACTGCGACTCCAATTCCTACGCCAACGCCAACACCTGGACCGCCTACAGCTACTCCAACTGCGACTCCGACGCCTACACCTACTCCGACAGCACCTACTCCGACAAGTGTTGTACCTCCAATACCTTCACCGGTTGAAACGGAGTACACTTTAACATATAGTCAAACTTCAAAAGGGTGGCCATCGTTTTATTCATACATACCTGATTATATGCTTGGAATGAATCAATACTTTTATACATTTAATGGTGGTAATTTATACCAACACAATGCTAATGGAAGTAGAAATAATTTTTATGGTGAGCAATATAATTCTCAAATCACAACAGTCTTTAATCAAAACCCTCTTGAAAATAAGATATTTAAAACTATTAATTTAGAATCAACTCAGGCATGGCAAGCAAATCTAGAAACTGATATACAGCAAAACGGATTTATTGACAGCAATTGGTTTACTAAAAAAGAAGGTGATTATTTTGCATTTCTAAGACAAACCGGAGAAGTGCCAGCTTTATCAGGTCAGTATGCTATGAGGTCTGCTAATGGTATAGGAAGGTCTGCTAGTGTTTCAGCAATAGGAAGCACTACTACAATTAATTTTTCAACAAATCCATTAGTTAGCATAGGAAACATTGTAAGTATAGGTGATTATTTATATTTTTCTTTACCAAGCTATACAACAATTAGTTTGGGTGGACAAATAACAAACATAAACGTAGATATACCAGCTGGTATAAATCAAATTGTAATTGATACAAGTATTACTGGAGCATCGACTATCACAATTCAAGACCCTTATATACTTTATATTAAAAGTTCAGTTGCAGAATCACATGGTTTACTTGGACACTACTGTGTATTTACACTAATAAACGAAAGCTCACAGCCTACTGAATTATTTGCTGTACAATCGGAAGTTATGAAAAGCTATCCGTAAAATTAGTATCTTTGTAAATATAAAAAATTATTATGGCAGGACCCTTGTTAATCCCTCTCGCAGCAGCTGGCGCACAAATAGCCGGTTCAATATTTAGTTTTAGTGAAGCAAAGAAACAGAAAAATGCAATGAAAAAAGCTCAGGCAGCTGCAGCTAAAGCGACAGCTCAGGCTAAAAAAGAATTATCTGTCAATTATATGAAAGGTTTATCAATTGCAAAAGAACCTTATGAATTGGAAAGAGAAGCTTTGTTACAAGCAGGCGCACAAGCTTTACAAGTAGGTGTTGAAGGAGAAACAAGAGGTGCAGCAGCGACTGCCGGCCAAGTACTTATGGCACAGCAAGCAGCTCAAGCTCAGCAAAGAGCTGCAATGTCAAGAGAAATGCAGCAGCTAGAACAACTTGCAGCACAAGAAGAATCAAGACTTGGTACAGCAAGAGCCACTATAGATTTAGGTGAAGCAGCAGGAGCTCAAAAAGCAGCGCAAGATGCAGCTTTGAGGGCTCAATTCTATAAGCAGCAAGGTATACAACAAGGTGTAAAAGGAGTAACAGGAGTTATAACCTCAGGATTGTTTGAAGGTTCACGTCCAGGTGGTAGTGTAATAAATGCAGGTGAAGGAATGATAGGCGGTCAAGCCCCACAATTGGGCGTTGATGTAAGTAGTATACCAACAGATTTTGAGTTACTTAATAGTGTTACATCATTAGCGCCACCGCCTCCAATAGATTATTCATCGATATTTAGAAGACAATCAGAAACATTTTAATTTTATGTCATACTACGGATACGAAAGATTAAGACCAGGAGATGCTTTAGGCATAGACATGGCTACTGTTACTAAGAGTCTTAGTGACGATTTAAAAGCATACGAACAAAAGAAGGCGGATGAAACAGCAGGTGTAGCAAATACAAGTCGTGAGTTTGCAGAGCTTCTAGGTAAAATGCCTACAAGTTTTAATCAAGAATACAATAGATTTTTTGGAGATACATCACAAGTAGCAATGCAAGCTG
>WLWH01001613.1_pt1 | contig 14324 bp, 29 predicted proteins | sample 6712741 | NCBI WGS metagenome assembly WLWH01 (sample SAMN12718694, study PRJNA515312) | sponge metagenome | isolation source: marine sponge | host: Mycale hentscheli | place: New Zealand: South Island, Marlborough, Capsize Point | collected 2003-05-01 | reverse complement strand
CCGCTTTATTGACTTCAACTTGTGCAAGGGCAAGTTCTTGCGCGTGCCTATCTGCCATCGTTGAAATCTCATGTGCTAGCGCTGCTTTCTGATCTTTATCTTCAACAAACTTGTCTAAAAGCCCTGTAACAGGGCCAATGAGTGCGTTAAGTAGAGCCATAGTGCCTCCTTATTTTTCACACTTACATACATCAATAAACTTAGATACTACCCATACTAATGCTTGTTTAATTTTAGTCCAAACCCAAATACAAGCGTTTTTAATCTTACGCATATTATTCTCCTAAAGTCTTAGCTCCAGCTTGTGGAACTGATGTAGCCCATATTGATGTAGATTGTCGAGGTTGCCAAGGCTCCCCACAGTTACTACATGTGCCTGTGCTTTCTTCATGCTCACTTACAGGATCACCACAATGGGCGCATATTACTTCTACTTCATGTTTGCAAACGATTGTTCCGTCTACAGTTTCTGCTTCATATAAAGTTTTCATGGGGCTATACTCACTATAGTTACGAATCCATTTGCACCTGAACTACCACTAGCTTCTCGGTTAGCGTTACCACCATTACCATTGCCCGTACCGTTTTGACCTCCGGCACCTCCGTTACCTCCTTGAGAAGCTGATTGACCTGTAGCACCATTAACACCATTAGGAGACCCACCAGCACCCCCAGCACCAGGAGTCCCTGCCGCACCACCCCCGCCACCAGTTGCAGATACAGTAGCAGAAGCAGCTACTACACTAGTTGTACCTCCACTAGCGCCATTATTACCACCCGCTTGGAACCCTGGATAAAAGCCACCAGCGCCACCAGTACCTACAGTAACCGTAAGGTCTTCTCCTGGGGTAACTGATACAGTTTGAGTTGCTATAAAACCTCCAGAGCCACCACCGCCACCACCGTGCAAGTCTCCTGTATGGACAGCTGATCCACCACCTCCACCAGCAGCGTATACACTTACAGATACTTCAAATACCCCACCAGGGATAGTCACTGTTTGAACACCAATAGTCGCGGAAGAAAAATTTAAACTCTCAGGAAATACCGTACGCCACGTACCGTTGTCATTAACTTGTACTTTTTTTATGGCTCTCCAAGTCCCCGCATCATTAACAAAAATTTGTTGGGCGTCTACAAAAGTACCACTATTGTTTATTGATACAGACATACCAACCCTTAGAATTTATAGTGGATATCACCATCAGAACCGCCTGACGCATCAGACGAAGACAAAGTTCGAGTTCCTACAGCGTTACTTCCAACAACAAATGTATTAACTGTTACACCTGACATAGTACCACCAGTAATTGCTACACTATTTGCCGCTTGAGTAGCTATAGTGCCTAAACCTAATGAAGTTCTAGCAGTAGCATCAGCTTCTGCAACAAAAGTAGAACCGTTACCTACGATAAAATTACCGTCATTAGTCGGAAGGGCGCTAATTGCAGCAGTAACTGCACTAAAAGATTGAACATCTGTATTAATTACAAGCCCTAAATTTGTTCGAGCAGCGGAGGCTGAAGAAGCTCCTGTACCCCCATCAGCGACAGCAAGATCAGTTGCGAGAGTTAAGGAAGACAAGTGCGTGACCGCATCGAGGACATCTGTCCCATTATTAAATAACAACATAGTCTTACCCGCCGGAACTGCTATGCCCGTCTGCCCTGAGACCTTTACAGTACAAGCATCTGCTAACCCATTGTTCACCACGTACATTTTTTCAATAGCGGGAACAATTAGATTTCTCGCACCGCCTGATGTACCCGTAAGGTTTAACCTCATATTTCGAGCAGTTTGTGTAGCATTGCTATCAGACAGCGTAAGAGTAACATCACCACTTGAGAACGAAACATCAGCGCTACCAGCGATAGCTTCTTCTAATGCAGTACCTAGGTTAGTATTAGTTACTACCCCCCAAGTATTAAGGTTCTCTCCAGTAGTCATTAACTGGATTTTTAAAGCACTAAATGTACTAGCCATTTTGTTTACCTTTAACTTTAATTATATCTATTAAATACTTATAAAAATCAACCTCGTACCATTTTACCGCTTGATTGTAGTTTGACGGATTATGATGATGATTGTTATGGTAATTACTTTCTAAAAAAATTGGTATCGGTAAGTTTTTAGAAGTATCCTTAGTATTAAAATTTCTATACCCAAACTTATGTAAAACTACGTTTGTAAAGCTCGACGTATGAAATGTGTATACAACAGCAAATGCAAAAAAGTAAATCGTAGCACGCGGCTCTATTATTGCACTTAGTATAATAATTGACCAGTATATCTTAAAGTAATGTTTTGTGGACAATTTGTGCATTTTTACCTTAGAAAGCCTACGAACTGTGCCTACATCAGCCTTTAATCGCTCTCCTAACCCTAACCAAAACCAAGTCTTGAACCCTTTGGCTCCTGGATGAGGATCTCCATTTTTATCAGAATGTCTGTGATGAGATACGTGATTTGCAGCCCAAGTCATAGGTGGGCCTTGTAAAGCCATAATTGCCAATAAATTAAGCACTGGCTCTAATTTAGGGTTAAAACAAAATGACCTGTGTGAAAGATATCTGTGTCCGTATATTCCTAACCCATAGCTACCTATAAGCAAAGTACCAATAGCTGACACCCAAAACCATTGTGGCTCCCATAACACAATCATCCCTACAATAAAAATAATATGTATTGCAACTTGAGATGCCAACAATTTGTAGTGCGGACTAAACATATTTACTCGGTGTTTGCTTCCATAAGTTAGAAACTATAGATCTTCTATATCCTTTGACTACGTTAGTAACTCTATGTTGCGCATTAGGTGTAAATAAGATTAATCTGTTTGGTACGGGTTGTATACGTTCGAGTTCTCCATCATCTCTTTTTATTTCTAGGTAGCCCCCAACACAAGGTTCTGTGTGCGCATAGTATATAAACCCGTAATCAGCTGTTTTAACTTCCCCAGAATCAACAAGCCTTTGTTCTTCCTCTGGGTCTACCCACCTGTCGAGGTCATTATCTGTATGAAACCCAATATAATCTTGTGTTTCTTTAGGCCCAAAACGTTGCTCCCAATACTCCCAGCCCTCTGAGTTCATAACTACATACTTTGGAAAAACTTGTTTCCAAACATAAACGCAAAAGTCTTCTACGGGGTTAGACGTTTTATCCCCCCATTTGCGCCATGTTATAGGTAGTCGCTCTGTTAGTTGAGTTACAACTTTTAGTCTATGTTGTTTAGGTAATAAGTCGTCAATAATAATCATTTAAACCAAGGGCCAACTAACCAAGTGACAATACTTCTACGAATACCATTAGTTACTGGCTCAACTCCATGATTCATAAAACTAGGGAACACAAGCACCGTGCCTTTTTCTTGAGGTGGGTATATCCTTTCATGCCCGTTTTCCAGATATAACTTACCGCCTTCAAAGTCATCATTTAGAAACGCAAGCACTGTTAGCTTTCTAGTTTCGTTAGCTCCAGGGCAACAAAAAGTGTCCACATGAGTCTTGTAATGTCCATTTGCATCGTATTTTAGATACTCCGCTTGGTTACTGTGGGTTATATCAAACTTCCAAGCACGTTGATTAATATTCATACCCATACCAGAAAGGGTCGCACCAATACCTAGTTCATGAGTAATTTGTATTTTATTAACGTCTCGTATAGCTAAGTCAACTACACCGTCATCTCCATCACCAACAAATGCTTTATGTGAATCTACAGCTTCAAACTTCTGCATCATTTGATCACAAGAAACATCAGCTATAGCATTAGGCACGTACCAGTAAAGTATTTCTTCTAATTTATTGTTCACAGGTTGCTGTGGTTGATCATGATGTGCTAAACAAGATCGTTTGTCGTATTTCCATTCAGCATTAGGGCCATCTTGCTCTACGTAGTGTAAAAATATTTGCGTTTGCCATTGACCTTCAAAAGAATCTCTCCAGTGTGGTGCTTCACAACCTTTATAAATAACCGCATCACCAATTTCTATTGTTAGTTTTTTTGAATTTTTTATACGGTGTATTTTGTTGTCTTCACCAACTATTCCTTGATCTGTATCCTCTCCAGAATCTGCCGCCCAAAAAGGCCATACTTCTCCATCATGGCCTAGTGTAATTGTTGCGCTGTATTCGCAAGGTGGCCTATCGGTATGACACTTTAAAACTTCGCCTTTTTGGTACAAACGAGCGTAAGCATATGTAGGAAACAATTGTTTACCCGTTTCTTCTTCCATCCTAGGTAAAAATTCTTCAAGTGCTTTGTCGGTAATAGGATGATGCCACATAGACCAACTTTTAGGGCACTGAGGATCTTGTACCGCTTCTTTTGTTTCCACACATTTTTTTAACCATTTTGTTAGGTAGTCACAAGTTTCTTTATGTAGCGCATTGGTGATGTGCTTAAAGTTTTCCATTTAATTTTTCTATCGCCTCCTCAAGCGTTAAATCATAAAAAAGTTGAACAATACTTCGATTACTTCTTATAGCTTTGACTGCAACGCGGCGATCAAAACCGCTAACCATTCTTTTTATTATTGATTTTTCTGTGTCTATAGTAGGTAACACAGAGTGAGTTGTAAACGGATCTATAGCCCATATATCGCCGTCTTGAGCAGTAAAACTTTCTACAGGGTCGATAAGATCAGGATTTACATTAACGTACCCGTTACCTTGATCTTCGATGTATCTATCGTCGTGTTTTATTTTTCCTTGCCAAAAGGAAGTTTTTTCCCCACTAACCCCCATATAAAAATTAATAATTATATGTCGTGGGCCAGTATGTACGTGTGGGAGTAAGAGCTTAATATTTGTTAAAGACGAATCTACGCAATAGTCTTTAATTTGAGGTAGTACGTCTACAAATTTTAATGCTTCGTCAATTCCAAATTTAAATCGTTTTAAACTGTAAAACTTTGAACGTTTTAGTCTTCCGTGTTCAGAAATTAAATCTCTTCCTGAAGTATTTAAATCTGGTATTTTTGCATTAACCTTGTAAGCGTATTTCATAAAAATAATATGCCGTACGAATCCTCATTTGTTGTTACAGAAATCTCTGAAGTTTTTGCGTGTATCTGGATCGGATCTGTGTAAGTAGTACCGTTTATAGTAATACTACCTTTACAAAAAAACAATTTAGTGCCAACAGGTAATGTAACTGTTTCCCCAGAGGTTACAAGCCATTTGTCAACGTAAGGCATCCAGTTATTATTGTTTTCCGCGCAAAGACACCAACAAGTAGTAGTTCCTTGAGCATCAAAAATTAAAGTCCCGTAAAACTCTTGTAGCTCTGCGGGTGTCCACCATTGCCCAGTAGTAGTGTCGGGTAATGATTCGTTAGGGGGAGTGCTCGCAGCATCGGTATGCGCGTTAATAAAACCCCCTTCAGTAATGTAATTTGTCCACACTCTACCTTCTGGATGCGGAGTAACAACATGATCTCCATCGTCATATGTAGATTTTATGGTTATATAGCCAAACGTTCTGTACGGTGTTTGTACGGTAGCCATTTTTATACCTCGACTGTATCTGGGTCTACTTCAGGATTTGGGTCAACTGGAGTAGGTGTAATGTCAGAAACATTAAATGTTTGTTCTGTGCCAGACAACCCACTATATACAGCAAGTTGTGTAGGATTATTTGCTAAGTCTTCGTACGTTTTTATTTCTTCACAAATAGATATACCTGCTCTTGCTGCTTCCTCTAAGACCGCATCTGCTGTAGTAGCGTGAGGCCACATTAACGCGGGTTGGAAAGCAAAAGAATTATAGTCATCAGGATTGCTAGAAGCTGTTTCGTCTGATGCGTATTTACATACAAGTGATTGCCCGTCAGCTTCCCAAGCAATTATTTTGATTGTGATTGTGTTCATAATATCCTCTTTTAAGAAACTTGACCTAAACGTGTGCCTGTAGCAGGGTATGTGATGAACGGATTACCGACTACGTAGAACCCTCGTGTTCCACCACCACCGCCAGGACGATAATTACCACCAGAACCAGATCCACCATTAGCTCCCTGACCACCACCAGAGCCGCCAGGGCCACCACCGGGGGAGCCACCGCCACCGCCACCACCACCACTAGTTGTGTTACCTCCACTTCCAGAGCCACCATTAGGCCCAGGTGTACTACCTCCACCAGCACCAGAACCAGCAGTGTTACCTGCGCCACCGCCACCACCACCGCCTCCAGTGTAGACGTTAACTGCAGGTTGTTTAGGGTTCCCGCCACCAGAAGTGTATCGTCCGCTACCGCCACCACCGCCACCACCACCGCCTCCAGCTAAAGTGCCGTTATTAGTAATTGTCGTTGCGAAGTTTACATATACTGCATTCCCGCCAGCGCCACCGCCACCACCAGGAGATGGAAGAGTACCACCGCCACCACCGTTACCACCTCGACCAATAACTGTTCCATTGTTAACTATGGTTACTGTATCCCCAGCGTTAAACGCGTTGGGTACATTAAGTGCGTAGGTGCCTGTAGACGAAGAACCAACTACAACCCCTGGTTGAACCGTAAGTGTTACATCTGCTATGCCTGCGGTATAAAGAGGACTCGCGTTTGCTTGAGTAAAAACATCGTAGTTCTGCGTATTAGCGGATATGGTAAGCGGTACAGCAATGCGATTAGTTGCTCCGTAAAAGTCTCCTATTCCTATAGCACCTGACGTAGGTATACTTGTATTTGCTGGAGCGTCAGGAACTAAACTACCTCCTCGGTAGTATTCACTCATAGAATTAGGTGTTGTATCACCAAACTCGGTAGCGATCTCAGATATTTTTAGTGGGCCAGAACCAGGAATTGCCATTTATTTACCCTCTTTAAGCCTCGCAACTTCATCGGAAAGTTCTTTGACTGCTTCGATTAGTACCGCTACAAGTCTTTCGTATTTGACGGCTTTGTACCCTCCAGAGTTCTCAGCAACAATTTCTGGAAATACTTTTTCTACTTCTTGCGCAATAACACCAATATCTTGTTTACGTACAAATGTACCGTCTTCACCACCCTTAGACTCAATGTAAGCCTCTGTCCAATCGTATCGAACCCCGTTGAGTTGTTTTACTATATCGACTGCATTATCAATATTAGTGATGTTTTCTTTTAGCCTTTGGTCTGATGAGTAAAAAGCAGTCACATCGTTAGTTGCTCGTATCTCACCAGTTGTACCTGATGCTGCTGTACCCACTCCAAAAGAATCAAACTGTACATCACTTGTTGTAGTAAGTGCTTGGTTAATCGCTGTTAAGTTAGTATTGAACGCCTGTACATCAGAACCAATAGCAACACCCAATGCTGTTCTAGCAGCACTAGCAGTGCTCGATCCGGTACCCCCGTCAGCAACAGCGAGATCTGTAGTCAACGTCAGCGAAGCTAAATGGGTCATAGCATTAACAACGTCTGTACTATTGTTATACAAGAACATTGTTTTGCCAGCAGGTACTGCTACACCTGTCTGACCAGATACTTTAACAGTACAAGCGTCAGCTAAACCATTGTTAACTATGTACAGTTTTTCTATCGCAGGTACGTTTAGCACTCTAGCACCACCCGATGTACCTGTTAGATTTAGTCGTAGATTACGTGCTGGTTGTGTAGCGTTGTCGTCTGTTAAGCTGAGCGTTACATCGCCACTGGAAAAAGACACATCCGCTGAACCAACTATGGATTCTTCAAGCGCGGTGCCTAAGTTTACGTTAGTTACATTACCCCAAGCTCCGGCGTTGTCACCAGTTCCCATCAGCTGTAACTTAAGATTTGATGAATATGTTGATGCCATTTTTTACTCCTAGGCCGCTATAGGCAACCAATTAGGTGTTTGATTATCGTCTATGTCACCCCACACAAGTGAAGTGGTTGTGGAAACTGTTGCTGAAAGTCCTGTGATTGTAACAGAACTGTCTATACGTACTGTAGTTGTTCCTAGCACATTTGATGCCGAAACGCCTGTTAGAGTTACAAAGTTAGTAGTCCTAGTGTCTAATGTACCCGTGCTAGCGGTAGCTTGTAAACCTGCGGGTTGCCCACTAGCACCTGCCTCAGCTGTAACGCTACCGACTGAAGAAACCGCTGAAACTCCATTAACTGGATGATCTGCACCCGCCTCAACTTCTACTCCGGTACTTAAAGATGCCGTAAGTGGTGTTCCTACTAAGGTTAGGTTCGCATCGCCTGTATAAGTAGCTGTACCTAACCCCGTAGTACCTTGCAACCCTGTTAAAGAAACATCAACAAATAAGAAGCCGCCCCAACCTTGATCGGAGTCATTCCAAGTATTGTACCCCCATGTAGTAGGTAGTAATACCGCGTCTTCTCCAAGAGCAGATGTAGCTCCTAACCCAGTAACCGTAACGGATTTAGGTATGCTAGCTGTTGCCGTGCCTAAAGTAGCTGTCGCAGGTACCGCAGTTAATGTAGTACTGCTTTTTGCTTGTACAGTTAAATCACCTGCTACGCCAAGACCTGAAACACCTGTAACTCCATGATTTGAATCTGCATCGAGCGCTACATTATCTGTTGAAGCAGTTGCCGTTACACCAGTTAAGTTTACATCTATAGACTGTTGTATGTTACCGTTTCCAACGCTTGAAGTTGCGGCTACTCCGGTAACAGATACAGAGGCAACTAAAGTACCTCCCCATCCATTGTCGTTATTCCAAGTAGACTCGTTCCAAGCAATTACGGACATATTATTTAAGCGATTCTAATAATTGCGTTTGTCGCGTCATTAGTTGGGAAAATAACTGTAAAGTCTCCAGCTGTTGAAGTCTTATCACCACCAAAGTCCAGAACTGCTACTGCTGCATTTGGAACCGCACCAGAAATACCATTAGCTGACGGGGTGTTGTTGTAGATAAGAGCACCACGAGCGGTAACTGTTACATTGGAAAATGTAAGGTCACTAAAGTCTGTAAAGCCAGTACCAGCAGTTACACTAGTTTCTGTTTTAGCCACACCTGTATTAGTGAGGTTTGCACCACCAGCGGTGTAGTTAGTACCTGTAACTTCGTTAGTAGCAGAGTATGCTGTAGTGTTTGCGTTGATTGTAGCTGAAGAGGAATAAAGCGCTAACTTAAATGTATCCCCAGTTGAGTTACGAAAATCGTGTACAGCTAACATAAGTTCAGCTTTAAAAGAAGTACACATTGCTTGTGAAATTGCCATGATTGGCTCCTTATGAATCTAAGATTGATATAAGTTCTGAATAACCCGCGTTGGTGAGCTTGTTAGCCAGAGTTACGTTGTGAGACCTTACAGCCTCGTTTAAATAAAAAATTAGAACTTGTTTAATTTGTGCTCTAAATGCTTCTGCTTGATCTCTAATAGCCGGATGAGATTGTGATCCCACCGAAATAATTTTGTCTAGTGCCCGTTCTGCTATTTCTTCAGGTGTAAACCCTCGACCACTTGTAGTAGCTACTGTTATACCATCTCCACCTAATAAAAAAGAAAGTTCTTCGGTTTGCATATTATTTAACTGGATACCTTACTTGTGGGGTTCTATACATATCTTGACGATTCTTAGCATCACCAAGCATCTTAATTAATCCTAGTGCTTCATCATAGCGTTTCTGGTAATTAACAATCTCGTCTGGTTCTGCCTTCATAAACGTAGCAGCTTCCATCAAAGATCCATACAGAAGTACAGAATCAAAATCATCTCCTAAATAAGATGTCCCCGCGTCTACAATAGACTGTGGGTAATAAAAGTAATGCAACTCCATCGCATAGTTACTGTTTGGTGTAGGCCCAAGAATAAAAGAGGTGTCATCAAAAATAGCATAATGCGTCGGAACACCTGTTGCTGTTGGGTCTGGAAACGATTCCCGAATAAAATTAACGTCTTTATTTAAAAGAAACGTTTGACTATTATCAGCATTAATAACTGCTAACGAAAATGTAGATAACCAATCTGATGGTATGCCTAAATACTTATTGTCTGTAGTCAGATTACCTGTAACGTTCTTACGTAAATCAGGCAGTTGAACGACGTTAAAAACCCGTTGCTCAGCTTGGCGTATAAACGTATCAATCTGCTCTTTAGTTGTAAAAGAGGTTAATGTACCTAAGTTAGTAGGATCATCTACAGATGTACTCGGAAACGTATTTTCAACGTAACCTTGGATCGTTTTAAATAAAGTATTGTAATTCATTTAACCCATCTTTTTGCTATGACCAGTTCCTTTAGTAGCCGCACCAGTACCACGAGTTTTTTGTGTCTGGGTGTTTGCTACCTTGTTTGGGTACCCGTCTACATTTGGTACAGGGCATGGTTTAGGTTGTTTGAATTTTCCTGTTTCTTTCATATCAATTCCTTAACTAGTTGTGATTGTTACCGTTCCTACTTGTCCACCACCTTCTAAATCATCTTCGAGTCCACTTAACTCTAATGGGTTATCTAAACCTACTGGGTTCCAACCCCATTGTATATCTCTTGACTGTTCATAGCTATTATCTGGCCTAGGATTACGTAACGCTTGCGGATCATCTACAGGATACATACCTAACTGATTCTGCGGTTGATCTGGCTCCCAACAAGTAGGACACACTAGAATGTTAACATTTTTGGTTTTTATCGTTAACTCTTTTAATTGCTTGAGTTTATATTGAAAACCGCAACGATCACATTCTGCTATCGCATTTTTGCCGGAAGCAAACTTATTAGCCATATAACTTTAGTAAAACATTTGTCGAGGAGCTAACCTAAGAGAAGCCTTCTCTCTATCCTCAGTAGAAGCAAAATTCCATTGTTCTTCATACGCTAGTTTTAACATTTCAACCCTGTCCATAGCCTCTGGTAACTTTAATGACAAGTAGTACGCCAACCCAGCAACCATACAAGGGAGAAACCTAAACGGTATATCTTCAGTATTTACACCATTACCAGCATCTTGTATACGTCTAAGTCTCCAATATACAAAGGTATATGTAGCATTATTAGGGACAGGCCATACATTTATCGTGGGGTATACAATGCCATCTGTGGGGTCTGTTGCACCCGACTGCCTATCTACCCATACTTGTATCGGTCTACCTTCGGAGTTCTTATTAGGTATAGATGCGTATGTAGAAGAACTAATTCTAGTAATGTTTATGTCGTTTTGATTCGTGCCAGTACCCGTTCGGATAACGCTATCTAACAGATCAATAGTATCGATAGGAAGATTATAAGTACCAGTACCTTGCGTAAGTGGGATGCTACCTTGATCGATCGTCCATAAATTAATGCCACGATTAGCCCATTCTATAGTTAGTAAGTTTAAAGACCTACGAGCGGTACGCATTTCATATCCCGTGCGTAACTCCGCACCACAACGCTCAAACGCCTCTTCTACGAGGTTATTAAGGTCGAGGTTAAATGTACTTGTACCTGATGTAGTCATATTTATCTCAAAAGTGTGGCTAAAACTAGCCCAATAACAGCAATAATGGAGGCCATGTGTAAGGCTTCCATACGGAACATACGTTTATCAAGTGCCCCTAGTTTATCTAATACAGAAGAATACCTAGCAGCACATTCTCGTTCATGTGCGTCAAGCTGTGCTTGTGTCTGCGTTACTACTGGAGCGGTTGCAGTTTTTCGTTTAGCTGGAGCTTTGCGGGTTTTAGGTTTAGTTTTAATTCCAGGTGTAGCAGCCATTATGTAACCTTCCTATACTTTCTTACCTTTTTAGCAATCTTTTTAGGTTGTTTAGCAACTTGCTTACCAGACTTTTTGGCTTTACGCTTAGCCTTTGTAGTAGCCGCATACTCTTTATCTGATAATGCTTTAATAGCTTTCTCTGGAAGGTACCGCTCTCCAGTTGCTTTTGCGCCTTGGGTTGATGGTTTACCACTTTTAGTACGCCATTTTTGTTTCGTCCAAGACTTAAGACTTTTCTGTGATTTAGCGAGGGCCATATTATTTTTTCTTAATAACCTTCTTTAAAACTTTAGCTTGATTCTTATGTGATAGGGATGCTTTTTTTAATCCCTTAATCACTTTTTTAACTTTAGCTTTACTATTTTTATTCATCATGACTTGTAGCCCCCACCAGCTTCTTTGTATCTTTTAGCGAGCATTTGAGCTTTTCGAGCACTCCATTGCCCTGGAGCACCACCTTTACCACCTGCTTTAATACTGTTAAAGATACGCTTACGTAATCCTGGTTTGGTGTAGTTGCCAGCTTCGTTGACTTTAGACTTAGATTTAGATTTAGACTTAGGTTGCCCACCTGAAGCCATCTTTTTAATCTTACCCATTCCACGACAAGGCATCATACGACTAAACCACCTTTCCTTTAGTTCTACCTTTAACAGCGCAACCATCAGCGCGTCTAGAAGCAGAAGAACTACCTTTTACTTTACCGCCATAAGCCATTTTATGGACTGCACCTTTCATCATCTTACCATCTGGCATTTTGTGCATAGCACCGCCTTTGCTCATTTTTTTAGGGGCTATTCTGGCTTTACCTTCTTGAAGTGCGTTTTGAGCTTGACCTTTTTTAACCATGTCTACTACACCACTATTCATAGGCGTTGCGACCGCTTTTTTCTTTTCCATGCCTAACATTTTAGCTACTGGGCCAGACTTATTAATGACACTAGCTACTGGACTTACTGCGTTTAATGCTTTTTTTAAGATACCCATATCAAACCATCCTTCCTTTAGTCTTACCTCTAACTGCGCAACCGTCGCCTCGACGTCTTGCTACTTTTGTGGTTTTCTTTTTCTTTGTAACCATCTTACCATCAGCCATCTTCATAGCTTTACCGCCGTATGCCATCTTCTTGACTTTACCACCGTAGGACATTTTCTTTATTGCGCCGCCTTTTGCGTTACCGGCAGCTTTATTTTTCTCGTAATTATCGCTTCCTAATTGATTTAGTCTGTCTTGTTCTTTTTGTTTTGCTTCTAGCTCGCTTTGTTTTTTATTGTCTAAACGCTGCATACGCGCCTGAGCAACATCTGCTGCCCCTCGTTTTCTACGTATTTCGTTATCCTCTTCTTTTTGTTGCATCTCCGCTTTTTTGAGTGCGCTAAGAGTTTCTGGAGTGCCTTCGGTGACATTGCCACCTGTTGCCATATACCCCATTCTATTCCGTACGTTTCGGGGGAGTTTTTCTAATCCTGGGTTAGTAGGTTTTTTCATATCAATCCTTATTAAGTTGTGTTACCATTTTACCTTATCAGCCCAATAAGCAGCTGACATCTTACCCTTCTTTATATTCTTTCCGTGTCTAGCCTTAAACGATTTACGCTTAGCCTTCATACGAGCAGATTCTCCAGCTTTAGGTTTCCCCGCTGTACTAGCGCCTTTCTGACCGAATCGAATAATTTTTTCTTTGCCGCCTTCGCACGCCTTTACTACATGAGATTTCTTTGCGTGTCCTGGAGTACCTCTAGGCTTGTTACAAGCCATAGATTTTTTATTAAGTTTTTTACGCATTATTCACTTCTTTCTAATAAATGGACACGAACTTGAAGATCATGGATATGCTCTAGAATTTCTTCTTTGAGTTCTTGTCTAGCAAATGCGTTTCCCGGACTCGGAACAATAACTCCCTGAGGACTAATCAATTGCATTTGATTGGCGCGAATTAACTGTATACTAGATTGAATCTCGCCAATAGAACTAATGACCCACCACATAGCCGCCAGCAAAACTGGAACTAAGCTAGCCAGTGCTTTGGGCAGGTCAAACTTTCCCACAGTCTATCCGTGAAATAATGTAACTGAATCAGCGCCGTTAATATCTACAAAAACGCCGTTGTCGCACAGAATACCTTCACCAGGAATATCTACAGTATGTTGCCCCGCAACGTCTGCTGGTAATGTAAGTACTGAAGTGCCAGAAGCAGCTGAGGCATTATCGTAGAAAATAGGAGCTACACCTGCCGTAGACACAGAGTAAAAAACTCCTTTAATCCGTGTCCTAGCCGTAACCATAGCTGCATCACCAGTTGCAAAAGCCGATTTAACATCATATTGCATGGTTATCTCCTATTAGCCAGCAGAAACTGTAAGAACTCCTGAATTGCTATAAAGTTGCCCTGCGACTGATGGGTCTGCAGTGGGAAGATTTGAGAAGATAACAACACTGTTTGTGCCGTCATAAGTAATTGAAAAGTTTTCTGTCTCTACACCAGTATTGGCAGCGACAGTGATATCTTTGAAGCCGTTCTCTGATCGAACTGGGCCTTGAAAAGTAGTATTAGCCATTGTAAATCCTTTCGTGTAATAGCACTTCTTATATCGTCTCTATTAAGTCTGCTAGGTCAGTCGATATAAGTTATATGTATCCTAGTACGTACAGTATAGATTAAAAAAGGGGGGCTTGTA
>WLWH01001612.1_pt1 | contig 14356 bp, 22 predicted proteins | sample 6712741 | NCBI WGS metagenome assembly WLWH01 (sample SAMN12718694, study PRJNA515312) | sponge metagenome | isolation source: marine sponge | host: Mycale hentscheli | place: New Zealand: South Island, Marlborough, Capsize Point | collected 2003-05-01 | reverse complement strand
TTTGAAGAATCCCACTCTAAGTGGTAAAAAGTGGTATTTTTGTGGGGATTGTGTCAAGAAGTGGTAAATAACATTGCCTCCTCCGTAAATTCCTCCTAATATTTTTTCAAAATTTTCAAAGGATGTAGTACAAATATACGGAAAATATATGAGAAAATCAACTTTTTGTTTAGGAAGTTATTAAAAAAAACTGTACCTTTAGAACCAGCGTATATTTATGTGTATGGAGAATAAGTATTTAGATAAGGTTGTAGAACATCTGGTAAAAGGTACAAAGATAGATTATGAGAATGAATCAATAGTATTCCCATTTTCTTCTTCACCATTTTCCTATCTTTCCCCAAAAGAATCCTTTACACATTTTTTAAATAATAAATTTAGTTTAATATATTTTCTTCCTTTCACCAAATACTATGGAAACCACTTTGGTTTAACAGAAGAAGAAATAAGATATGTATATCTTAGATATGTGAAAATCATTGAAGATAAAATAGAAGATGGAGAATAAAAAGTATTTAGATAAGGTTTTAGGATCATTAGTAAGAGGTACAAAGATAGATTATGGTACAGGAAGAGTATATACACCTTTCTCCTCCCCCTCTTATCTCCTTTTTTCTTCATCCTTTTTTTCCTCTTTTCCCTCCTTTTCTTTTTCTCTTCCTTTCACCAAATACTGTGTAAACCACTTTGGTTTAACTGAAGAGGAAATAGAATATGTATGGGACAAATATAAAGATATTATTAAAGATAAAATAAGAAAGTAATAGATAACCCTATTGACATTGTAATATATTATTACTATAATTGTATCATAGTTGTTTGATAAATTGTTTTTACCACTCTCTATCCCTCTGGGGTGGAGATACCTATATAAAACTAATCCTACTATTATAGATGGATGGAACGACAAGGTTGGTAAAGAACAGTAACTGTGAGGTAGGTCAAGGGTAACTCCCACCAGAGTTACACATACTTCTCACAGATAGAAAGGGATGATCAGAGTTGGGTTTCATTAGTGGGATTCATAAAGATTGTCCCTTTTTTATTTGGTATTGTCAGATATAATCCCTATCTTTGTATTGTTGGTGGTGATACCGAAACAGGCGTACATCTGAATAGATAGTGTGAAGAAATCAAAGGTCGGTTGTTTAAACTTTTTTTAAAATCACGAATTAGTCCAGGGTGTCCCCTTGTGGTCTCACACCTCATCTATAATATAAAGATACGAAAAATAAATGAGAAAAACAAATTTTAGATGAGGTTTTTTTAATTAATTCCAGCGTATTTATTGTTATGGACAATAAAGAATATTTAGATAAGGTTGTAGAATCTATACTAAGGGGTACAAAGATAGATTATGGTAAAGGAAGAATATATACACCTTTCTCTCCCCATAATCTCTTCATCCCCAACCTCACCACCTCCTTAATCTTTTCCTACCGTTTCGGTCCCCGTCCTCACTCTCTTGATCCTTTTTCAAAGTATTGTAGAAATCAATATGGACTAACTAATAATGAAATAGAATATGTATGGGACAAATATAAAGATATTATAAATGAACAATAAAGAATATTTAGATAAGGTTGTAAGATCATTAGTAAGAAGTACTAAGATAAATTATGTTACTGATAGAATAACTATTCCATTCTCCATTATTAGTGTATCTGATATTTCTACCATCACCTTTGATAACTTTATTGGTAAAAAAAAAGACAATGGTAATTTAATATTTAAAAATACAATTTTCCCTTCTTACTGTAGACATGTATATGGATTAAGTAAAGATGAGGTATCATACGTATGGAAAGAATATAGTGATAATATAACAGAAAAAATAGAAAATGATGAATAAGAAGTATTTAGATAAGGTTGTGGATCATATGGTAAGAAATACTGTAATAGAAAATTATCAATACAACCCTAAATTTAGGCCAGTTAATGGATACATTCCTATATTTAGTGACGACCCAGTAAACGACATAAACACAACCCATTATTTATTACCAATGCATGATTACTTAAAAAAACAATTCGGATTAATAGATGATGAGATTCAGTATGTATTTGAAAGATATGTAGATGTGTTAAAAGATATGTATAATAAAAACTCACAACACTGGTCCTTGTAAAATAAAAAAATATAAGACAGGTTGGAGTCTACTCTTTCGGTTATATTTCAGAACCAGACCCATAACAAAGATAAGAAATTTTTTTGACATTACCAAATATTTATTAATATATTATGAAGAATATTATAAAAAGAATATTAAAGGAGGAAAACAATCGTATGATTGATAGGGTTGTTGAACATTTCATTAAAAACTTTTGTGAGTTTAAAATTGCACATTCGTTAGATAAATCTAATTTCATACACATAGTTAGTATGGACTTTTCAGATGATGTTTATGAGGATAGATTCGAATTTACGCTAAGTACTATTAATTCTATTTTAAATGGTTTCATCAAACATAAAGATGAAAACATTAAAAAACTTTTTTTTGATGATTATAGCTATAATATAAATATATTAAAGGTATTACGTAGTTATGGTTTAACTGATGATGAGGTTGTTGAAACATATATACAAATACTTAGTAAGATAAAAGATATAATATTAGATAAAAGAAATGAAAAAATTAACTAACTATTGACTTATTAATATATTATTATTATAATTGTACTATAGTTGTTTGATATAGAAGTAACATATCCCTCTGTCCTCCTCCCCACCCTTTGGAGATAGAAAGGTGAAAGAATAATCAGAGTCTTTACGCTGGGTATGTTTCTTAATAGTGAGAGGATCCAGTACCTAATCTGAAAGATACATACTTCTTACGAAAATAGAAAGGGATAACCGATCGGGATTCATTAGTGGGTTCCACAAAAGTTATCCCTTTTTTTATTACCCCATAATTTGATATTGTAATATATAATCATTATATTTGTACTATGTTTGATTCATAGATTACATATTGTTAGATGAGGTTACATAGGGGGGGTACTATATAGTATTTCTCTATACACCCCTTATATGGGGGGTCCCCCCTATACCCCCTCCCGTATAACCCCCCTTCCCTCTGGGGGTGTTTTGACGTTTTGAGGGGGGGTGATGTTGTCCATGAATTTTCCAGGAAATTTTTACGTTTAGAAGTAAAGTGTTTTTATTATATAAGTTATATTTATATTATATGAAATCAACAATAAGAAAAATATTAAAAGAACAATCGGAGTTACCCACTATGGATATTTACCATATTAGTATGGGAGAAGACTGGGATAAGGGATATGAACATAAAGAAGATTTATTTTTTAAGGACTACGATAAGGCGGTGGAATACCTCACTTCAAATGGGTATGAAAAAAATGAATTTCCATCACATAATGATGATGTGGAAACATGGACTAAAGATTATGCATATTATGGTGAATTAACCAAACATAAACTTATTGTATAAAACTACATATTTATATTAAAATAAAACACAATGAAAAAAATTAGATTAACAGAAAAAGATTTACAGAGAATTGTTAAGAGAACAGTAAAAGAATCATCTGATAAAGATTATGAAAAAGAAATGGACCGTATAGGAACTCAATTAAAAGAAGAGTTTGATGAGTTAATGGGGTATATTGTATATGAATATGAAAATGTTACGAAAGATGATATAAATTACGCTGCAGATAATGATGGTATTTTTGAAGAACTCAAAGGTTATTTTGATGCGGTGGAAGAGCTGGAACATTGGATGGATAGTAACGATTTTGAGGGTGAGTTAATGGTAGAGGTTAGGGAAGTAGTGGATATGTTAAATAATTATTATCCATATCATATCGAGGTTAAGAAGGACACAGAGATTGAGGAATTGTTGTCAAAATATGAATCGTGGAAATATAAAGAAGGAACTGTAAAATAAAACACAATGAAAAAAATTATATTAACGGAAACACAATTTAAAAGAGTTATATTAAAGAAAGAATATCTTACGGAGGGTGTAATGTGGGATAGATTAAGAGATAAATTATATGACTTAACTATTATGGTTAGAAGTATTGGTTACAATTTTAGAAAATTACCTAATTTATATAGACTAAAGAAAAGTGGTGATGAAGAGGGGTTTAAAAAAGAGATAGATAATCTAAAGTCTTTCGTTCAAAATCTGTTAGAAAAACACCCGAAATACGAAAGAAGGAGTTTGTTAAAAAAAGTGATGAGAAAACTTAAAGAATTAGATGATTTAACCTATGAAGAGTTTGGTAAAGACCCATCTAAATTTAATAAAAACCAACAAGATATGTTAATGTCAAAAATGAAGGTTACTGATTATGGAATTGAGAGGGATTTAGATATCTATAAATTAGATAAATAATATTTATAATATAAAAGATATGGGAAGATTAGAAAAAATGAAAAGTATTATTATTTAAACCCCTCTTGGTGGAGGTTTTTATTTTATCCATATATTTATATTAAAATAGAATATTAAAATAAAATAAAATGAGTAGATTAGGTAAATTAAAAAGACAAATAATAGAAGAATCAAATAAGAGGTTATTAGATGAAGATACCTCTATGGTAATTGACACTACTATTATTAATGAACTAACTGATATGGGATTTAAAAGTAAAAGTTTAGATAACTTTGATGAATACAGTTATAGAAGTACATTAAAAAATTGTGATAATAAAACCCCCAAAACATTACAAGTTATCCATAATAAAGATAATAAAGAATGGTGGATACAATCAGGGGTGTGTGAAACGGTTTTTAAAAAAGAAAAAGTATTTAACGTACCAAAAGACAAAATAATAGATAAAGTAAAAGAATTAAAAATAAAATATAATTAAAAAGTAAAGTTATGAAAAATTTAAATGAAGAAGTAAACAAGATTAAACACCTATTTAATTTTAAAAAAGGAGATGTTATTATAGAGTCGATGACAAAAGAATCCTCAGACCTGTTTTATTACGATTCCTTTAAAAAGGGTGATAAAATTAGATATGATGAGGGAGGATTTACTGTAGAATTAACATCAGATGTGGAAATAAATGAACCAGGAAACTTTACTTGCGATATTAAAGTAATAAGTAGTGAAAATGATGAAGTTGAAATAAGAGAAACTGGATCTTTAAATCTGTTTGATTATGACAATATAGAAGGTATTGATGATTTTGAGATTTACATTGGTAAGTTTACAAACTCGGGAGAAGGGGTGTACCATAAAGATAATATTAAACCTGATGAAATTGAAAAAATTAATTAATATGAAAAATCTAAATGAAGAAGTAAACAAGATTAAACATCTTTTTATATATGAAAAAGGTGATGTTATTACAGAATCCAACGATTCAATAAAATCTGAACTAGAAAAACAATTTTGTGACTCAGATGGTGATTTTAACTACAATAAATATTATAGTACAATGTGTAAAGAAAGATATGGGAGTGATGGTTTTGATGGTTGTAAGGATGGTAAAGAATATGTAACTGATGTTAAAATTGGGATATGGCGGTGGAATCAAGGTGGTTTTTCGGCATCAAGAGTAGATTATGTTTATAATATTTACGATCAGATATATGCTTGTCCAAATGATGTAGATAAACTATACCCTGATCAGAAGAAAGATTTATTTTAATTATTTATTATGTACAATATTAAACCTCATCAGAAATGATGGGGTTTTTTATTTTATTACAGTATATTTATATTATATGAAATCTACAATAAGAAGAATCATAAAAGAAACCATAAACGATAAAGGGTTAACATAGTAAAAATATATGAAAATTATACTAACAGAAACACAGTTTAAAAGAGTTATACTAAAAGAGGATGACCCACCCGACACATCGGAAAAGACAATAATTCAAAACACCAAAAATAAATTATCGACTGCAATGGAGAATCTAAGAGATTTTTTTAGTAAACTTTTATCGATTGAGGTAGAATTAAGAGGTGTACAGAATAAAGGGCAAATGGGTAAAAGTGATATATCCAAAAATTACAATAAAATATCCAATTTAATTGAAAAATTAAATGAAGTAATTAAAAATCCTTCCTTAGCTACGAGACTTACACATAGTGGGCTTTCTAAATGGATGGTTGATGAAATAAATACTGTATTAAATGATATTGTCATAACCTATAAACCTTTAAAAAAACACAGTATTAATTTCGATGAATTCATTAATAATGTGAGAGGCGGAGATAAATATCTGATGACGAATAATATTTTAGACAATAAAAATTGTTGTAAACCAAAAGATGTAAAATCGTTTAATAACTCAGTTAATAGTTTTATAAGACAACTAACAGATGCAAATGATAAAATAGATTCAAAACCAATAAGTGAATCTCATGTTGATAGTAAAGGTGTAAATTACGTTAAAGATATTGATAAATCTTCATCAGATAATGAAGATCTTTGTGATGAATTAACTATTAATAGTGTAGAAGAACTTAAAGATAAAATGAGGGGTATGGATATCTCTAAAGACGATAGAAAAAAAATTACTGTTATTATAAAAAAAATGAAAAGGGATTTTAACTATTTATCTGCAGACTTAGATGTTGCAAACACATATTTAAGGCATATACAAAATATAATATGTACGTATTCTAAAGAAGATATAAAAAATATAGACTAATATCTAGATTTTCTTATTATAATAGAGTTGTTACTCGCAGGATATACAATGAATAAAACTATTTTTTGTGATATAGACGGCACTCTTTTAAAACATCATGGAGGGCTATATCCGATTACTCAAAATGAAGCAGAAATTCTTCCTAATGTGATTGATGCAATTAGCGTATGGAAGGGCAAAGACTATAAAATAATTCTTACTACTGGTCGTCCAGAAAGTATGAGAAAATTAACTGTAGATCAATTAAATGGTGTTGGTATTTTTTACGATATGTTGATTATGGGTTTACCAAGAGGAGAAAGGATAGTAATCAATGACTCAAAGCCAAACGGAACCAAGACAGCTACAGCGATTAATATAGAAAGAAACAAAGGCTTGACAGAAGAACATTTTTTAATATGAAAGGAATATAATGTCAAAATATGATAATGTTAAAGATGATTGGGTAAGAGAAGCTCTAGAGGAATATAAAGATAAGATTGATAGTCAAAAATCTCATCCTTTAGATGTTAGTTCTTATAGGGTTGATAAGCCGTGGGGCTATGAAGTATGGCTAGAATTAAATGAATTTTATGCTTACAAAATTATTTTTATGAAAGCTGGCAATAGAAGTAGTTTGCAATCACATGAAAAGAAAATAGAAACAAACTTTGTTATTGAGGGTGAAGCGGAAGTTATTTTGGAAAAAGAAGATGGAACGCTAGAGAGCAAAATCTATAAGACGGGTGAAGGTTGGTGCGTACCTGTAAATCGCAAGCATCGAGTCTGTGCAGTCACAGATTATAAAGCACTAGAATGTTCGACTGCGCATTTAAATGACTGTCTTAGATTTGAAGATGATAGCAACAGAGAAAGCGGAAAAATTACTTCGGAACATGAATAAAATCATAAAATGAAAATATGTTTATTAGCCGCTGGAAGAGGCACTAGAAACTCAAGCATCAAAGGGTTGCACAAGGCTTTACTTCCTATCGAGAACAAACCTGCTATATCTCATATTATAGATAAAGTTCCGTCAACTATTGATATTGTCATAGCTGTTGGCTATAAGTCTGAACAAATTAAAACATATATAAATAATGTTTATAAAGATAGAAATATTATATTTGTTGATGTAGATAATTATGATGGAGAAAACTCTGGGCCGGGATATAGTTTACTGTGTTGTGAATCTTTTTTACAAGAACCCTTTGTTTTTACATCTATTGATACAATTATAGAGGAAGACTATCCTTATATCGAATGTACCTATGATTGGATTGGTGCTTCAAAAGTAGAAGAGTCAGAATCACACCAGTACTGCTTAATAGATTCTGATAGTCACAACCATTTAAATAAACTGTATTATGGACAGGGAACATACGCCTATACGGGTATTGCTGGTATTTATGATTATGATCAGTTTTGGTATAGTCTTAAAAATCCTACTATTATAAATAATGAATATCAAGTTATAAATGGGTTTGAAGGATTAAATTTACAAATATTAAAACATACATGGTACGATATAGGAAATACAGAATCTTACAATAAAGTCAGGCAAAAATTTAATAAAGAAGTTGTCGCAAACAAGAATAACGAAACACTACTAATAGACAACGGAAAAGTTACTAAGTTTTTTGATGATACAAATAGAGTCAAACAAAGACTTGCTAGATGTAAATTTATACCGAATACTAATATTAAATTAATAAATGAAAATATGTATTCGTATGATTATATTGAAGGTCGTATGCTTTCAGAAATATATGATGAAAGAACATTGAAAAAGTTTTTGAAATATTATTTAGATAATTTTTATAAATATAAGTCAGAAAAAGATAAAACATTCATATCTAACTGTAAGTTAATGTATCAAGAAAAAACAATAAATCGTTTAAGACCATTGTTCGACAGTGAATTAGATCAGATTGACTATATTAATGGAATAAAAGTTAAACCAGCAAAGCAACTTTTAACTGATATAGATTGGATGAAGATATACAACATGTCTGTGCCGGTAAGATTTCATGGAGATTTACAGCCAGAGAATATACTTTATGATAGAAATAAATATCAATTTTCTGTAATAGATTGGAGAGAATCTTTTGGCTCTAGTATAGAATTTGGCGATGCTTATTATGATCTTTCTAAAATGTATCATGGATTATTAATAAATGGTACTACAATCATGCAAGGTCATTATGGATATTCTATAGAAGAAGACCACGCAGAACTTAACTTTATGATAAAAAACAATCTATACAACTTAAAGAATATATTCAAGCAATTTTGTCAAGAAAATAAATTTTGCTGGCAAAACATTAAGCTTTTAGCTATTATACACTATATGAGTATATGTAATCTATATAGTGATTTTGATAATAATAGATACGGAAATTTTTTATTCTTATATAGCAAGTACTTGCTTGCAAAATGGAAGGAAGAGAATGCTTGATACTGATTTAATTAATCTATACAAAAAAGAATCATCCGATAGATTTAATGAAATTGATAATAAGTTAATATGCCAATTTATAGAGATAATATTCGAAGCATATGAAAAACAAAAAACAATATTTGTAGCAGGAAATGGTGGTACTGCTGGTTATCTTCAGAACTTTGTGGTTGATTTTAACATGCACCCATTTGTGTCTGATGATAAAACAAAACCCAGTACTGTAGTTCGTAATAAATTTAAATGCGTTAATTTGTGTGCAGATCAAGCCACATTAACAGGAATAACTAATGATTTAGGGTATGAAAATGTATATTTAGAGCAATTAAAATATCAACTTGAAGAAAAAGATGTGTTTATTGGAATGTCTGGTTCTGGCAACTCTAAAAATATAGTAAATGCTATGAAATATTGTGTATCTAATAGTGCAAAGACTATCTTACTAACTAGGAATCCAGAAAATAAATGCAGTGAATATGCTGATTTATCTATATCTTTAACGGGTAAATCATATTTTCCGGGACAAATAGGAGGTAACAATAATAATTTTCATTTTGAGGACATCATTTCTAAATTGACACATTTGGCATGCGGAGCAATTAAACAAAGGATACAAAATGCTTGATCCAAATACATTAAGAATAAAAGTACTAGATATGGTTTATGAAAAACAGTCAGGCCATATCGGTGGTAGTTTTTCTATTGCTGAACTTATTAGCGTGCTTTACAATGATTACGATATTAGTGGTAATGATAAACTAATATTATCTAAGGGTCACGCAGTACCTATTATATATGCAGCATTACATGAATTAGGTAAAATATCAGATGAAGATTTAAAATTGTTTAGAGAAATAGATTCGCCATTACAAGGACACCCAGACAAATTAAGATTGCCTGTGTTAGATGCAACAACAGGTTCTTTAGGGCAAGGTCTTAGTATAAGTATAGGACATGCTTTAGCCAAAAAAATTAAAAAAGAAGAAGGTTTTGTATTTTGTATACTTGGTGATGGAGAAATACAAGAAGGTCAAATATGGGAAGCTCTTATGTATGCCCCTAAAGAAAATCTAAATAATTTAATTTGTTTCATTGACTACAATGGAGGACAAAGCGAAGGTTCTCCAGATGACATAATGCCTATTTACAAAAATTTAAGAGAAAAAATTACTGCTTTTAATTGGGATTGTGTTAATGTTGATGGGCATAGTATGGCGGCACTTAGAGGAGCCATAGGAAGAATAACCGACAAGCCTAAATGTATAATTTTAAATACTAAAAAAGGAAAAGGCGTATCGTTTATAGAAGAAGGTCGATGGCATTCATCTATTCCTAATGCAGAACAATATGAATTAGCCTTGAAAGAATTGAAAGAAAAATTATGAAAGCCACAAGAGACGCCATAAAAGATGTGTTACCAATAGAAGGAGAAAGTAATAAAGATATTGTTGTTTTGGATGCTGACATAGGGGGAGCAACTAGACTTTCTGCTTTTGGCAAAAAATTTCCAGATAGATTTTTCCAAATAGGTATTGCTGAAGCCAATATGATAGGGATATCTTCTGGTTTATCTGAACATGGTTTTAAAGTTTTCTTGGGGTCTTTCTCTTCTTTCTTAACCGGCAGATATGATATAATAAGGTGTAGTCTGGCATACTCTGAGGCCCCTGTAATTTTAATAGGTTCCCATGTAGGAATGGCGATAGGTAAAGATGGAGTTACTCAGATGGGTTTGGAAGACGTTAGTATAATGAGAGCACTTCCAAATATGACCATACTAAATCCTGCAACATATACTGAAGCTGTTGAGACTGTGAAATATTTGTGTAAAACTGATATAAAAAATCCTCACTATCTTAGAATCGGAAGACAGCCAGTAGAAGACCCTTTATTAAATCTGGATTATAAATTTACTTTTGGAGAAGGTTTCCAAATTGGTAATGGAAAAGATGTAACACTGTTTAGTACTGGTTGTGTGTTACCAGATGTTTTACAATCAAAAGAACTTATAGAGTCTGCTACGGATTTAAAAGTAAGAGTTATTAATTTTCATACATTAAAACCTATTGATAAAAAGGTAATTAGTCAGGCGGCTAAGGAGACCCGTTATTTATTCTCTATAGAAGATCATTCTGTAATTGGTGGTCTTGGATCTATAGTATCAGATGTTTTATGTGAAACGTATCCTAAGAAGCTAACGAAGATTGGTTTGCAAGATACATTTCCAGAATCAGCACCTCCAAATGATTTATATAGAAAATATGGATTAACAGCCGAAGCGATACAATCAACAGTAATAAGATTATGTCAATAGATAAAGATACTCTTTTATATGGAAGTTTTGCAAAAACAGCAGGTAGTACTGGTTGTTTATTTCATAATGCTGGATTTAAAAAGCATAATATAAATGCTATATATAAATCTTTTTCTGTTGATAATATAAAAGATGCTATAGTAGCGATGAAAACATTAAATATAAAAGGTGCTGGAGTGACAATGCCTTTTAAAATACAAGTGTTAGAACATTTAGATGTCCACAAAGATGGTGTTACAGAAATAATGGCGTGTAATACTTTGGTTAATGATAATGGAACAATTATAGGTTACAATACAGACTTTTTAGCAGCTATGGATTATTTACGACCATTAAATTTAAAAGATATAATAATATTAGGCCGAGGAGGATATGCTAAGGCAGTTACTTATGCTTGTAAAAATTTAAATATTAAAGTTATAAATATAAACAGAGAACATTGGACATCTATTCAATATATAAAAAATAAAACTGTATTTAATTGTACTCCAGTAACCAATATCAAAACACACAAGTCTGTTAATTTTATAGACTGCATAGTATCTACTAAAACAGGTAAAGAATTATCAGACATACAGGCCAGATATCAATTTAAAATCTATACAGGACTAGACTATTAGGAGAAAAAATGGAAAACATGCCACTGCTATTTGAAAACAAAGTAATTAAAGCACATTCAGAAGAGATTATCAATTATATAAAACAACATGTAGAAGATTTTGGAGAATTAGGAGAAGACTATTGGAAGGGTAGACAAATATACATGAACCAAGTAAGAGATCCACATATTGTACAAATCATGAGAAATCATAAAGATTATATGTTGGAAGAGTTCGTGAAATTATGTGAAATAGATAAACCTGTTTATGTTGACAGTTTACATTTTGTTAGATGGACAGAAGGATATGAATTACATCCACATGCTGATGCCGTAGACAATCCTTTTCCATGGAGAGATTTTGGCACAGTGACTTTTTTGAATGAAGATTTTGAAGGAGGAGTATTGTACTATCCCAACAAAGATAATCTGGAAGTGCCTGCTAAAGCTGGGTATACAGCAATACATACAGGAGGAACAGACTGTTTACATGGGGTTAGTAAAATGACTAAAGGTGTAAGATATACAATAGCGTCTTTTATTACCTATAATCAACAATACGAGTTTAAACTATAATGTTTAACATCTTATCTCTGTTTAAAAAAGAAATACGTTATGCTAAAAGATCTTCTGGTTGGTCTAAGTTAAGAAACCAACATATCGCAAAGCAACCTTGTTGTCAGGCTTGTGGATCTTGCAAGAAGCCTGAGGTTCACCACATAGTCCCGGTACATCTAGACCCCTCAAAAGAATTAGATCCTGATAATTTAATTACATTATGTGATAAATACTGTCATTTTGCTATTGGTCATTTATTAAGTTATCATAGCTGGAATGAAAATGTAATTGAAGATGCTAAGGTGTATAATCATAAAGTACAAAATAGACCTTGAACACTTTATAGACAAGCAGCACCATGACCACCATAAAAGCAGATTCTGGAAGAGAAGAAGAAAACAACAATCGTATGACTTTCTGCGGAGGTTATGGAGGACAAAATGCTAATAATATTAGTAGTGGGTCTCCTAGCGAAGACTCAATGGGGCCTAGAGAAACTATTGATTGCGGTAGGTCATTACCTAAGGACAATGACTTATATGCAAGCGTCATAGGTTCAGACAACAAGTTTAATGATAATGAATCAAATCCTATACTAGCTAATAGAACAAATGAAATTAATGGTATGACAAACAGATCTTTGGCAGGAAGCTCGTACAAAAAAGCGAGTGTATCCAGAGACAGTTCTTCACAAATCATAAATGCAGACAGACCAATTAACAGCAATTCTATTACGGCTATGACTAGTAGTGACCCAAATGCTATAAGAGACAGTAGAGAGGATGAAAGTGTTGGAGGCACTCGTAATGATGAAGGATGTTTCGGTGGTCAGACATATGCATATCTTACTATATCAGGAACACCAGATTCTCCAATCCCTAGTTTTACAGATGGTGGTTGCGGTTGTTGGGTAAGCACAAATGCTGATTTGACTTTAATAGCGGGTGCTATTGGTGGATTGTCAGCCCTTATACAAAAAATTCCTTATTTTAGCAAAGCACGGGTTCTGGGAAGATGGAATACGCAGATGGATAAAATTTTAACCAAGTTAGATTTAGGAGGGGCTGCGAATTTTAAAGAAGCATATGAACTAATGATCAAGCATAAAAACGCAGTATTTAACAAAAGTGCTAGAAATGCTACTAAAGAAGCTATAAAAAAACAACTGCGTAAAGGAATAAAAAATGCGGATGGAACTCTTTCATATCCTAGACGCACAGTAAGAATGCCTGATGGTTCAGAGCAAGTAAGAGATATTCTTCCTAGTCATCACGGCAGAGGACCAATTACTATTAAGGTACCAAAACCAATGGGTGAGGGAGGAGGATTTATATTTAAGAGAGTGACACCTGAACAAATATATGAACAAGTAGCTGCGGAAAGATATAATACTTTTGTTGCAAGAACAAGAAAATATTTTAATGATATGGAAGAGATAAAAGCCATGCAAGGTTTTGGTTCCGCTCTGGAAGCTAAGATGTCAGCAAATCTTGCATTATTAATACAAGAGTATACCGGATGTTTTTTTGGAACAGTAATAGGAACATCAATCGTAGCCCTTGAAGCAGTAACTGTATGGAGAGAAAAGGTATGTTTGGGAGAAGGTATGAGTCTTAATGAGAATTGCGAATGTGTATGTGCGGAAGGATGGAAAGAAGCATGTGGTAATGTTTCATCTTCTGTATGGTCAAATTATGCAAATGAAGTAACAACTTTTTTTGGAGGAGTAGCAGGTTCTATAATTTTTCAAGGAGATGAAATACAGCATTGTAGTTTAGGTTGTTGTTCTGGACAAACAGAAA
>WLWH01001611.1_pt1 | contig 14368 bp, 24 predicted proteins | sample 6712741 | NCBI WGS metagenome assembly WLWH01 (sample SAMN12718694, study PRJNA515312) | sponge metagenome | isolation source: marine sponge | host: Mycale hentscheli | place: New Zealand: South Island, Marlborough, Capsize Point | collected 2003-05-01 | reverse complement strand
TTGTAAAGCTAGAAGAAGTCCACGTTACAGAGCAAAAATTAGTGATTGCTGTTGTACCATCCGCTGTAGGGGTCACAGAGGTAAGAAGCTTACCAAGTTGTGTGTACCCTGAAGCAGTAGCTAACTCATCGCTGCCCATTTGAGAATAGTTAGTAGTCGCAGCACCAAATGTACCACTACCTGCGGCAGTAGCTTTGAAAAGCGCCATTTTAAAACGGTTACTTGCCCCAGTGAAGTTATGTAAACCCTTCAACAACTCGACTTTGAAGGATGTGGGCATTGCAGTTGTGATTGTAATTGCCATGTTAGACCTCTAGTAGTTTCACTAATTCTGGATGCCCAGCATCCCGAAAACGGTTGGTTAATGTGGTGTTGTGAGAAGCCACCGCTTGACGTAAATAATTAACCATTACGGCTCTGATGTCATCTCTAAATGCTTCTGCTTGCGCCTGTAATACAGGGTGTGAGTTATTCCCGATGGAAATAACCTCGTTTATCGCATGTTCAGCCAGCTCTTCGGGGGTAAATCCGCGCCCTGAAACTGCTGAAGTTGTTGCTATTCCTACTTCTACTCCACCTACTGCACTTAACATAAATTATCCTATTTAACTGGTACGCGAATAACGCCGTTACGATAAGCGTCAGTTTCTAATTTGCCATCACCTAAGTTCTTTAATAGTAACATAGCTTGAGCGTAGAGCTTTTCATACAACGCTACCATATCAGCTTCACCTTTCTGGAACCGTATGGCGTTAACCAAAGCCCCATTTAATAGAGCAGAATCAAACTGCTCGCCTAAAAACGTAGTTCCAGCAGTAACAATGCTTTCAGGATACTTTCCGTAATGCAACTCGGCAGTATATGTAACATTAGGCGTTGGCCCCACGATAAAACTAGTCTGACTAAAGATGCCGTAGTGCTGTGGTCGCCCTTGTGTAGCTGCAACAGGGTAAGCTTCTCGTATAAAGCTAGGGTCTTTGTTAATTAAATAATGGTACTGAGCACTAGTAGGGTCAATAACCGCTAAAGAGTACACATACAACATTCCCGTAGGCATTGTAAGGTACTGATTACCGCCAGTTATATTACCCGTCTGGTTTGCACGTAACGCAGGGAGATCAACTGTAGAAAAAATAGTTTGCTCTGCCTGTTCTGTAAACATAGCCAACTGAGCATCTGTAAACGACTGCTCACAGATGTCTTCTATATTTGTTTTAAGCTCGGTGTAATTCACCTAAAACTCCCTACGCCATTGGCCCACGAGCCATAGTACCTTTGGTTGCTGCACCTGTACCACGTATCTTTATACCGCTTGTCTTTACAGGAGCAGAGGATTGCTCTGGTGAGTTAACAGTAGTGCCGGGATCGTACTCTTTAATCCCACCCATCTTGTGTATCTTCATTCCTTTTTCTTTAGCCATTTTAGTTCCCCATTCCACTGTGGTTTGTACAGTAATAATATAGAAAAGGTGCGCCTACAGGTACTGTAATTTGTGTGTAAGCTCCTGCGTTTCCGGGTACTCCATTGGTAGTTACCCCAGAAGTATATTCAACACCACCAGCCCATGTACCGTTAGGAGTACTAGAGAATCGCAACGGGTGTCCTCCGTTCGTTCCTGCTGACTGGTCAAACTTATATGTGTTGCCCGCAATTAGGTCTAACATCGGAGTGACAACGCCATCAACATAGTACTTGTTCCCTGTCCCGTAACGGTTTGTTCCTGTCGCTACCGTTATTGTGTACGTGGTAGATACCACCACACTGACTAATCCTATATGCCCAAACGCAAAGAGTGGGTCTACTGGCTGTAATCTCGCTCGACTTGCAGGATAACCTGTAAAGTCTGGTCTTGGATCTCGTATTGCCTGTGGGTCATTTATCGCAAATGTTCCCAATCTTAACTGTGGCTGGTCAGGGTTCCAACACTCTGGACAAGCCTTAATTCCTGTAACCACTGCCTTAATAACCAGAGGTTTTAACTGCCTTAGCCTATACTGAAACCCACATACGTCGCACTCTGCTAACGCATTTTGACCTGACGCAAATTTCTGGCTCATAGTTACCTAGGTCCATACAAGCGAGGTATAAGCATTTCAGAAGCCTTTTCTCTATCCTCTCCCGCAGCTAACGTATACTGTTCATCATACTGTGCTTTGAGCATTTCTAGCCGTGCCATGCCTTCAGGTATCTTAGTAGCTAAGTAATACGCTAGTCCTGCTACAAGCGCAGGAAAGAAACGAAAGGGCATATCGGCTGTGTTAACGCCCGTCCCTGCATCATCAATACGTTTAAGACGGTAGTATCTAAGCACATAAAAAGGCTCAGGCACCGTACCTTGGTTTGGTACAGGCCATACGGTAATCTGCGGGTTGTCTGTCTTACGATCAACCCACGCTTGTATAGGGCGACCCTGAGTTAACTTATTAGGAATAGAAGAATAAGTATCTACGCTGATACGTGAAAGGTTTAAGTCAGTCTGAGTAACTGCATTGCCTTCACTGGTGCGAATAAACTGCTCTATTAAATCAATAGTGTTAGCGGGTAAGTCATAAGTAGCTGTGCCTTGAACAAGGTTTACGAAACCCTCCTCAATGGTCCACATATTAACGCCACGATTAGCCCACTCAATGGTCAGTAGGTTCATAGAACGACGCGCTGTGCGTAGATCGTAGCCAGAGTGTAGCTCCCTACCGGCACGTTCAAACGCTTCTTCAGCGATCTCTGTGAACTCCATATTAAATGTAGTAGTACCCGATACAGCCATTACTTACCCCAACTTTGCCGTGCAGTAGCTCTTGCTTTAGTAGATAAATCGCCATAATGAAACAGTTTCTTAGAAGCTTTAGTCATCGTCTTCCCTGTCATTACTGTTCCATCGGGGTGTCTATGCGTACCCCCTCTATGGGGCTTGCCATCTTTGAAGTAGTGCATTACACCTTTAGCCATTACTTCTTTCTCCTTTTTAGCGGAGTGACTCGTTTAGGTTTACCTGCTGGTTGACCTAACCTTTTCTTCTGCGCTATACGAGACTTCTTCTCTGCCGCTGTCATTTCACCCGATGTCTTAGGTGTTTTACTAGAAACCCTCTTTGTGGGCCTACAGTACGGCGTTCCTCGTTTGTCTCCTTTCTTGCGCCCACAGGCTTTACCTGTCTTTACGTCCTTCCAGTCTTCCTTGAACCAACGCTTTAAGGCTGCGCCTTTTTTGGTTTTACGAACGGCCACTAGCTTTCTTCTTCCTGCACTTAGCAATAGCACCTGACGCATACGCAGAAGGAAAGACTTTGTACTGCTTCTTCACCTTCTTATAGCAAGCATCTTTAACTGTTCCGCCCTTTTTTAGTGCTGTAGGACGTTTAGTTGGGTTTATAATCCCCATGCCTTTACATGCCATCATAGAGAATTACTCCTCTGAGTCGTCGTCTTCTGCTTCTACAACAGGCTCTTCAGCTTTTTTAGGAGCTTTTTTAGGAGCTTCTTCAACAACTTCATCTTCACCATCTGGCTGCCCAAATAATCCAATTCCCATAATATTCTCCTCAATTAAACCATTCGTCCTTTAGTATGCCCTTTTACAGCACATCCATCACCACGGCTAGAAGCACTGCTTTTGCCAACCTTGCCGCCTTTTTGCATCATAGTAGAAGCACCGGAATATGCGCCTTTACCCATAGACTTTTCCATACCTTTACTTTCGTTTCTGCGAGAAGCCATGCTTTGAGACTTCTTACCGTTTCTAGCACCCATAGACTCGTCTAGTCGGTCATTGTATCCCTGCGTTTTACCACCTTTCATGTACCCTTTAACCTTACCGCCCATGTTCATGCCAGCCATTTGATTTCTTTCAAAATCTTTTTCTCGGTTAATCCGCCTCCGTTCTGCGTCAGTGTTACTACCCGTCCTGTTGCGGATTCGGTACATCTCATCATCCAAATTACGCATGGTTCTTTTATCTTGCTTCATACCCGGCATACCACCCTCCTTAAAGGTTCTTCCTTTATCTGCTTTAGCAAAATCTTTACCTACACTTTGTGGAACCCCAGCTTTCTTGGCAAACTTAGGGTTATTAGCTACCGCTGCCATAAACTTGGCTTGCTTTTTCGTCTTGCTAGGCATTAGCGATTTTTAAAGTACATAGTGATTTCAAAACCCAAGCGAACATTTTCGTATGTTGGTTTAGTCCACATAGTAACCTCCTACCATTTAACTTTATCAGCCCAATAAGCTGCGCTCATCTTGCCTTTAGCAATGTTCTTACCGTGTCTAGCTTTAAACGATTTACGTTTAGCTTTCATCCTAGCAGACTCACCCGCCTTGGGCTTACCGGCAGTACTTGCTCCCTTCTGCCCAAAACGAATTGTCTTAATCTTATCGCCCTCTTTAGCCACCACAATGTGGGACTTCTTAGGGTGACTAGGGGTACGCTTGGGCTTGTTATACCCAGATACCCCTGCTCTTTTAAGCCTTGAGTCTTTAGACGCTGGCATAAACTTTAGACACCGTAAGAATGAAAGAGTACGAATCTCCCGCTGCTGGGCTTATTGTAGTCGCTACAATATCACCCGTATTACCTGCTGTTCCGAAAGTTCCAGGGTTAGGAATACCAAAGTCAGTAAAGTCATACTGCTCTGTCCAATCCGCTGGAAGTGTAAAGATAGGAACATCAGTAGTCGCATCAAATGCTAAGGTGACAGCCACTCCTTTACTTGCATAAGTGGCCGCTTGTACAGTAGCTGCTATACAGGCTTGACCCGTTACAGGGTCATTTGAAAGACTAGACACATCAACTAATACAGAAGTAACAACGTCAGTATTACCTACCGCCACGTTACCCCTAATAATAGCTGTGCGACCGCCATCCTGTATGATTTGCGTCGTTAGCGTATCAGCCATGATTTACTCCTTATAGTTTATATTAAGCACTAAATGGAGTAGCACCTGCACCCGCGCCAGCGCCGAAGCAAACAGCTTGGACATACCATGTTCCCGCAGAAACGGCTGTGCATGTAATCATGCTATCTATGTCACCACCAGTAGTACCGCCATTCCAAGTGAATGTAGTGTCGTTAGGTGTAGCTAAGAAAGTCTTAGTCAAACCGTTAGCGTCTACAGACGTTGCATAGCCAGTGAATACATCCGTTCCAGAAGGCTTGATAACTAAGTTATTAGCTAAGTCAAATGCACTGATAACCACAATCTGTGCGCCAAGCTGGTTCTGTTGGTCAGGCGCTGTAGGGTCAGTTGCAGGAGTAGTGCTTGAAGGTGCAACAGATAGAATCGCAGGAAGTGTAAGTTGTCCTGCACCTGCGGCATTGTTTGAGTTATAGACGTTTACTACACCCGCATTACCCGGAGTTACTGCTCCAGTAGGGTTGCCATTAGCATCTACTGTAGGGGTAGGGAATATAGATAAAACCGTTGTTGTATTGTCGGCAGTTATTAAAGAAGCTGAACCGGGTCCAGCGGAAACAAAACCATTAAGTGATCGTACCGGCCCAGAGAAAGTTGTTCTAGCCATTTGAAAGTCCTCACATGCGAGTTTAGCGAATCTGTCTGCATGTAGTCCGTCGGGGACGGTCAGAGTTCGCGGGTTAGCCCCGATTTAAGAGAGTATATAACACTTATTCAGAATATGTACAAATAAAAAAACCCGCACGAAGCGGGCTAAAATCTAACAGGGAAAATGAGAAACTCTTTGTATCAAGATTGATACTTAAAAGTCAAACAAAGAAAAGGGAGCCGAAGCTCCCTAATCTAATCACCTGTTGCTTATGTAGCACCCGGTGAACCGTAAACGCCCAGTGGGTCAGATACGCCGAAGCTGTATCGCTCACGAGCCTTATATCGGCTGTTCCCTGTGTCGAAGTCCGCATCCATAGATGTAGTCATCGGTGTACGGATGAAGTGCTTCAATCCGTTAGGAACATCAGTCATCAAGAACCACGCATTACCGTCAGTGAGGTAGTTATTAACTGTATAACCCTCTGGCACTGTACCGTTGTTGCGGATTGCGTTGATGTCATTGTCAGCAGTGCCGACTCTTAGCTCAGTATCCATCAAACGTGTAGCAACGAATTGCAACGCTGGTGGGATAACAAGCTTACGAGGCTTGGCTGCAATCAAAAGACCACGCTCATCAGTCCATGCTGCTATTGAAATAACCGCTGCTTCCAAAGAAGTCTCGTTTAAGTCAACGCCAGTCGCTGGAGTGTTTGCGTTAGTTCCACCAGAAACTAGTGGATGAGCCGTTGAGAACAAAGTCTGACCGTCACCATAAGTGGGTCCGCCAGCAAAACCAGTGTTGAGAATAGTCGCACCTTTAACTTGCTTGGTGTAAGCCATTGCTCTAGCTAGTGCCTTTGTATAACGCGCTGAAAGCGAATCGTACAGGTTGTCCTCAATAGCCTCTTCGGTTAGTGAGAAACCCATAGCAATCGTCTCATTGACGTATCGGGCTGTGTAAGTCTCTTGTGCGTTATCATATGAAATGGCAGCACCTTCAGTTTTAACTGGGGCAGCACCAAAACCTGATAACTTCACTTCTTCTTCAAAGGAACGGTCAGAAGTCTCTGTTTCAAAGATTTCTTTAGTTTCCTCACCGTATCTTGCGTACTCAAGGCCAAACAGGGCATTCAAACCCGGTAGTAGTTCCTTGAGGAGTTGCGCTCGTGAAATAGCCATTAGTCAGTCTCCTTAAGCCGTACCGGTTGGGTTAGTGTATGAATGCGCTATTGGGTTGAACTTAACAATCACATCCGTAAAAGCATCTCCAACAGCACTGCCCGGAGCGTCAACAAAGTCAACGATACGAAGAGCAATACCACTAGTAGATGCTACTGTAGCGTCTAGCGCAACATTCGAGTTACCAGTAATAGTACTACCAGTAGTTGTCGATTGTACGTTAGCCAAAGGTGCATTTCGACCAAGGGCAGCTTGCGCTACCGCTCCATCAGCTTGCATCTGGAATGCTACGTTAGGGTCATCTACGATGAATGCTTGTGCATCAGCAGCGACTGTACTAGCGGGCCACATTTGACGATTAACAAAACCAAGCGTTGCATCTGTATAAGAACAGCCCATAAACACACCAACTGTGCCGGCAGGGAACTGATCTGCTTGCGAGCCTATATCAGTCATCAGTTGAATAGTACCGTCAGCAGCAATTACGACAATAGAGCCGTAAAAGATGTTAGTACCGTAACCAGATGCTATAGGCAATTTGCGAGTGGCTCCCGCATAGGAAGTACCGCTCACCTCGTTTATAGGCCGTAGCCCATAGGGGGTAGCTGTAGTAGCCATTTTAATCTCCTAAGATTATCCTTTACCGAAAGTAACCTTAGAAGACCTTTCATTAAACATAGGCATTCTAGGGTCTGACTCCCGCATTAAGTTGTTGTCTACGGAACGTATTTGCGCTTCGTTTGTATCTTTATAGAAAGCGTTACGTTCTTCAACAAGTTCCTTGGGTGCTTTACAAAGCATAAGTCCGCCCATAACGACGTTGTCCTTAAAGCGATCATTCTCAATACTCACCAACTGAATCTCAGGGTGGTCTGAGGCTTTGCACGGCTCCCAACCTTCTCGTAACTTCGAGGAAACGTTAGTCGGATCGGCCTGTCCATTAGTACTTACACGAACCCAATGAAAAGTGTAACCGTCTTGCGGGGTAGGGTCAGGTAAAAGCTCTGGCCTTTTCCATGCTTGCCGTCGGGTTTTCTTCTCTCGCGTTTGTAGTTCGCGGTCTACTCTATTCGTACCTTTTGAATCAGTCATCAGCCTTGTTTCCTCATTAATTCAGCAACCTGTTGGGCGTAATCAGCTAGAGATACTCCTAGTTTGTTGGCTAAAGCTATTTGTGTTTGCGTTAGTCGCACCTTCTTAGGCGCTGTGCTCCGCGTAGCGGGGGCAACCACATTACTTTGCTTCCTCTTTGGTTCCTCTGGTTCGTCTTCGATACTCTCATCAAACTGGTCAGGAAAGACCTGACGCATACGAGAATTAATCTTCTCGTAGTATTCATCCGATTGAGGGTCAGTTCCCTCTTTCGTAAGCTTAGTATGCAATCCCAATGCAAATGCCGTCATTTCGTCATCTGAACCAAACCAAGGGTTATCATCGCGCCATGATTCGGCCTTCTCGTCACGCGGTACTTGCGGTTGGGGCGCAGTTACTTCGTTTTGTACAGCAGTTTGTTCTGGTTGTAAAGCCTCAGTTTCTCTAGGCTTTAAGCTTTGAACTCTGTCCATACGTATCTGAGCAGCGTTCAACGCTGTTTGTGCTTCAAGAATAGAGTCAGGCTCACCAGTCTCATACGCTTGTTTATATTGAGCCTTAGCCATAGCAAGCTCACTATCCACTTGCTTTTTAGCTGATTCAATCAAGGTATTGTGGTTCTGGTTAGCTGATCCCTTGAGCTTTTGATTCTCATTAACTAGCTGTTGGGCATAAGCAATAGCTTCTTCTTTCTCACGCAGAGCTTGTTCTTTTACACGTCGCTCATCGTGATAGCCCTTGCTGAAGTGCTGTATGCGCTTCTTAACTTTTTCAGAGTAATTTTCTAACTCTTCGTTAGTTACCTCTTCAGGGGGCTCTGAGGGCTTCCTATTGCGATCCGCAGCGGGGGTGTCGTCTACTACTTCAACTTCAACCTCGCCATCTTTTATTACGTTTTGTTTTTGTCCCGGTTTCTGAAGCTCCTCACGGCCTACAGCCCCCTCTACTTCTACATCAGGGGTTGTTTCTTCTTCGGCTACTTCTACTTCAGCAGCAGCTTCGGTTTTATCCGGGTCTGGAAATTCAAATTCTACTTGTTGCATTGGCATAGTCTATTCCTCACGCACGAGTTATTGCTCTCGGATTGGCGACAACCGCTTCAATAGAGTCATCATTCATCAGACGATACTCTTGGTTGCCTAGTTTGAACCGTGTTCCGGTGTTAGCTCGGAACATTACGTAGTCTCCAACCTTACACCACGGTCCGTTTACGAATCGTTCTTTGTCGCTGTAAGCCTCAGCACCCATATCCACTACAGCTCCTATAGTAGAAAGAATGTACTCTTCACGCTTTGTTTGGTCTGCTTTAATAAGACCGCTATCTCCAAAGGTTTCCTCCACGTTAGGGAGTGCGATGAGTATCCTGTAGCCCACAGGTTTAGGGATGAACGCATCCATATCTTCGTCGGATATTTTCATCTCATCTATCTTTTCTTGTCGCTTCTTCTCAAGAGCCGTCATTTCAGTCATCGGTTTCTTCCATATAGTTACGCGAGAGGTCATTTATTTCACGTAATGCAGTGTCCAGACCCCGAAGCACACCACACACTTCTTTGTAGTCGGCGTAGTCTTTAGCTGCACCGGATCGTACAAATTCTTCGCTAGACCGTTTATGGTCTGTAAGTTTATCTGTTAGCACGTCAAAGACGGTTTTAGTCATTATCTATCCTCTCGGTCATCACGTAGAGCTTCGTCTCTATCTCGTTCCGATTCAGCTCTCGTTCGTTTTTCTTGTCCCGCAGCTTTAGCCATGTCAATAATAACCTTGGCTTCAGCTACATCGTTCTTAGCTTCAGACTGTTCATTCTGCGAAGCTATACGACTAGCTTCCAACACCGCTGTGGTCTGCGCCTTCTGCTTATCCAGCTCAATCCGCTCTTGGTCTATCGCTAAGTCACCCGCATCTTTGGCTGCTTTGCGTTGTAGCTCACCTTGCTTAAGCTGTAGCTCTGCTTGCTTCATCTGGAACACAGGGTCTTGTGCCTGTTGTTGTGCCTGTTGCTCCGCTGCTTGCTGTTGTTTCTGTTGAGTTAACTGTATTGCAGCCTGAGACATAGTTTGTGCCAGTAGATTAGCCGCTTCTTCAGGTAGTTCTTCACCCGGTGGTGGTAGTGCTGCACCCAACTTCTGCTCCATCTGCTGTCTATATAAGAAGGCCATGTGCTCGGCAATGTGCGCTCTAAGGGCAGAAACAATCTGCTGACCCATAGGGTTTTGCCCAATAAGTGCTGCAATCTGTGGATCAGCAAGGAAGGCTTCATGCGTAGCAATATGCGCCTGATGGTCTTGGAAGATAAACGCCTTGATGGGTGACCCTACCAGTGCATCCATGTTCTCGCTGACTGGATCTATTGGATTAATATCCTCTTCAGTCGGTACTAACTTGTCTGCGTTCTTGATCCCTAGCACCTCGATCATCTGACGGTGCAACTGGGGTAGATCGTAGATTTGTGGGGAAGCCTGTGCCATCTGCAACACGGTTTGATATTGCACAACTCTTTGTGCCATCGTGCTGCTATTGGGGTCGCTGACAGGAATTACTTCCACCGTGGCGTAGTCCGCTTGGCGGGCGCGGGGAGTACCACGATCAGGCTCATAACCGTACTCTAATGGCGCATATTCAGCCATAATCGCTCTAAGAAGCTTAAATTCCTGCTTCATCGCGTAATGGACGCGAGATTGTACCGCTGCCATTGGCTTCAATGTACGCTCAAGTAGAGCTAATGTTGTTCCAACTGGCGCATTTGCGCTCATATCGGAGATGTTCATGTCAGAGATCGCTCCAAGACGGCGACCTTCCTCTGTGATCTTGTCTAATAGCGCAAGTAACGTCTGACTTGGCTCTTTATAGGGTAATGGCAGGATATTATCCCGTATTGACCCACTCGGTACGTCTACATCTCTAAATTCACCCGGCCCAATGGGGGTATCACCCGTTGTGACACGCATTCCACGCGATTTTAGACCGCCCGGTAGGTTAGAAAGTGTACCAGCGTCAACTAATTGACGGATTAATGACGTTCCGGCCCTTGCATATCCACCAATAATGTGTATCAAACCTAGGCCATAGAAGCCAAAACCCGGAACATAGACATAATGAACAAAATGTTGACGCTTGAGCGTCAAAGAATCGTCAGGGTTCCAGTTTCGACGTACTGCAAGCACCGTTCCTGTGCCTTTTTCGATGGTAACCACGTAAGGTTTGGCTACTTGTAGGTCATCTTCGTCGTCAACAACCTCTCCATCCGCCTCATCCAGCACTAAATCAGCATGAATCTCGTACACAGCGTACCGATCATCCGATGTTACCGACATTCCAGCCTGTTCAGCCTTAGCTTCTTCAATATCTGTAGAGAATGCGACTGGATCGCCTAATGATACGTTTCTGTAGAACCCTGCTGCTTGCAGTTTAACCATCTCGTTCTTGGTTTTACGCATCACATGAGTGACACGCTCGGCAGATTCTAGGTTAGACGCACCGTAAGGCACGATCATATCTTCTGCGGGGATATAAATAGCGATCTGACGACCAATGTTGGGGTCGTAGTAGACCTTCTTGAATGCTGATCCTGCGAGTCCTAAGCTGTAAAGCATACGTTCGTGTTCAGGGCGATACTCGACCATCACATCTGTAAGCTCGTAATTCATGTCTGTTTTGACGCGTAAGGCCGCATCTTCCTTATCGCGAGTAATTTCTCCCAAAATCTGAGTCTTCACTGGACCGGCTGCTGGGAACGTCTCGCTCATTGCTTCCGCTTGGAATCGAATCGCTGCTTCTGCTAATACTGTGCTATATACACCACAGGCGTTTTCCCACGGCTCAGTTCTGTCTTCGTAACTAAACCCTAGGACTTCAAGACCTTTTACAAAAGTCTCAGCCCAATCACGACGTGAACCTATGTCATCATCTACCGCAGCAACTAGATCAGCCGACAACTCAGTTAGCTGACCGTCATCCATATACTCAGCAAGGTTGGCATCGAACGGTGCGTTAGCAATATCTGTGTCCATCGCATCGGGAACAATCGTAATCTCTACGGAGCCGTCGTCTAAGGTCACCATCTCTGGGTTGACGATTTCAATCTCCAACTCGCTTGTTTCTTCTTCCATGCCCTCTGGCATAGCGTACAATCCTTTTTCAATAGCCATTAGTAGTATCCGCCTCTACGTTGCTTGAAGTATTGCTCTTCTTCTGGTTCGTCAGAAGGCAACCTTATAAATCCACCTTTTCTAAACCGCATCAATGCAAGTGACACGGAATCCACGTAGTCATCATGCTCCCCCGCCGGGAAACTAGCAACCTCGTCAATGACCTCTTCAGCCCAGTGCCTGTTCGGTGCCCATACCATACCAGATGCAAACAAATCAGACACGGAGTTAAGCCTTGTTATTTTGTCATTCCCTCGTGTCGGCGTAAACTCCTGCACAGGAATACCCATTGCTCGCATCTCATAGATCAGAGGTGCACCTGATGCTTTTTTCTCCACCATAATAGCGTCCGGTTGCCAACTGTCGTACTGCTCTATCGCCACCTTCTTCAGTTTCGGAAACTCCATCCGCTCTCGGTACGCATTAAGTAATATAATATTAGCCTGAGTTATCCCTGCATCATCCGGTTGGTAGAACACACCCCATACCGTCATAGCTGAATAGTCAGCCCTGCTGTTCTTCTCGAACGCCGTATCCCATGCCATCAATATATAGTCACAGGGTGGTGGATCTTCTTCCTCCCACTCCTGCCACCACTCACGTTTGACGATAGCAGACACCTCGGATGTCGGGTTCTGCTGATACTGCGCCATCCACTTGTTGTTCGGTAGTTCTTCTTTCAGAGCTGCCAGCTCGTCCTTTGACCAGAACTCAGGCCATAGCGGATTGCCTGATGGCATCAACGCAGGGAACTCAATAACTTCCCACTCGTCACCCCCACGCTGGGCGGCTGCTTTTATAACTTTAGCGGTCAGATCCCGCAGACTCCAACGTGTCATTACCACTACGATAGCACCACCAGGCTGGAGTCTTTGTCGTGGTCCTGATGTATACCACTCGTAGGTCTTGTCGTAGATGTCAGGGTTAATCTCAGCCAGTGCTGCTTCTTGCTCTGAGTGTGGGTCGTCAATAATCAACAAATCCGCACCTTTACCAGTTACCGCACCGCCTACACCAATCGCAAAGTAATCTCCACCTTTGCTGGTGTTCCACCGTCCTGCCGCCTTACTGTCTGCTGACAGATGTAACTCTGGAAATATATTCTGATAAGCTTCCTGGTCCACGAGGTTACGAACCTTTCGTCCGAAGCCTACTGCCAGCTCTGCCGTATGCGACGTTTGGATGACCTTCTTGTGTGGATACTGGCCCAGAAACCAAGCAGGGAGTAAGTAACTAGCAAACTCAGACTTAGTATGACGAGGAGGCATATTAATAATAAGGCGCTTACAGTCACCGCGAGCCACTCTTTCAAACGCTTCAGCCATTCTCGCATGGTGTTTCCCGCTTATAAACGTAGGCCACATCTGCCTCGTAAAGTCCATGAATCTAGTTTGAGCTTTCTTTTTCTGTTTCAGCTTATCCAGATGCTCTAGCTCTGCTAACAACTTCTCCTGTTCTGGCACAGTCAACATAGGAAGTATAGTCGGTATATCCCTGAGAGAGATGTTATCAAATGGAGATGTCTTGCTCGTCATTCTCCTCATCCTCCTCATCGTCATTTAAGTCATCAAGCAGTCCTAACTCTTTATCCAGAGACTGACTCAAGGGAACTGTATCTACTACCGTAGCATTAAGTAATGTTTTCACCCTATCCTTGATCGCTTTCTCCAAGTCTTCTGGACTACTGTAGTTCACCGTTATCTCACTACGCTCAGTGAATATACCAATGTCACTGTGCTTACCCAGTAACTCTAAGGCTTTCAACTCATACCGTGGGTCACCACAGTCAGCCAGCTCCATCAACTTGTTAGTTATGGCGGCCCGCGCCTCGGCTGCATCCATCGCTAGCTGCTGTCCATAGGTACGAAGGAATGTTGCCGCAGCAAAAGCTGTGCTTTGGTTTGTTAGGTTGGAGGGTTTCTTTGCGTTAGCTACTGCGTCGAGTAACTCTTTCTCACGCTGGGTATCGCCTTCAGTTACGTCAAAGTCCGCACCCAATGATTCCTGTAGTTCTGCCGTGTTTCCAGCAACTGCCATCTCATCAAGCAGGGTCGCGGGCTTCTCTTCCGCTAAGTCATACGGAACAGGGTGATCCTTTGTCGGCTCTATCAGCACTTCAGACATATAGTTTCGCAGGTAGTTATACCGTGTTGGGCGGAGTGTACGGCATTAGCATAGCAGACGCAATACCGCAAGAAGAATTGAAAGGAGTTGAAAAGTGTTGAGAAGTGTTGAAATTATAATACGGATTGAAATAGGGGGTTTGGGTCCCTTTACGGGGGGTGTTCCCTGTATAGAGGGGGTGGGGTGCGAGCCAGACGGGTACAGAAAAAAGGGGGTGGGGGTAAGTCATTGATTTACATAGGTTTATTAAGAAGAGTTGTGAAAAGTTGTGATATAATGTGCGTTTTATTATGTATATAGTGCCATGGTACCTACCTGGTAT